>ERZ1370068.5382-contig-4405_pt1 | contig 19474 bp, 21 predicted proteins | sample MGYA00561227_ERZ1370068 | MGnify/ENA primary metagenome ERZ1370068 (study PRJEB38410, sample SAMEA6850437) | metagenome | study: Metagenomic assessment of the ecological functions of the soil: analysis of the soil microbiota associated with the...
GCCCCGCGAACCTCGAGGATCTCTTCATCAAGCTCACCGGCCGCGAGCTTCGCGACTAAGGGGCAATTCGTGAGGTGAGTAAGGCCTGCTGCGTGCGTCCTCGCCAGCCCGGCGAATGCCCGGCAGGAATCAACCGGTCCGCGCAGTCTTTATGGGGGCTGGTGGCGGCCGGGGACGAGGTTCGTTTGCGACGCAAGCGGACGGTGCGCCACCGCAGCCGTATCTACAGCGAATTGGGGGTCGGAATGACGGGCAAACGGCGCCTATGGGTCATGGTCGCGCTCGCTCTGGCGGGCGTCGGGGTTCTCGTGGGCGTGAAGGCCTTGCCCGATCCCATGCCGGGGGGCCAAAGGGGTTCCCGCCGTGCCGGTGACCGTGACTGCGGTGGCGGCGAAGAGGTGCCGGTCAAGCCTATGCGATTGGCACGTCGAGCTGTTCACGACGGTCGCTGTGAAGGCGCGCGTCGATGGGCAGATCGTCCCGTCCAGTTCAGGAAGGCGACGAAGTCAGGGAGGGCGCTGTCCTGTTCGAGATCGACCCGCGGCCGTTCGCGGCGACGCTCAAGCAGGCGCAGGCCAACCTGCTGCAAGGACAAGGCGCTGCTCGACCGCGCGGTCGAGCAGGAGAAGCGCTACAAGGACCTGCTCGCAGAAGAACTTCATCTCGCCCGACGCCTACGAACAGGTGCGCACGAACATGGACACCGCGGCGGCGACGCGTGCGCGCGCGACGAGGCGACGATCGAGAGCGCGAAGCTGTCAGCTCGAGTACTGCACGATCCGCGTCGCCGGTGACCGGCTACGCCGGCAAGCATCCAGATCCAGCAGGGCAACCTGGTCAAGGCCAACGACACCAACCCGCTGGTGACGATCAACCAGATCGTTGCCGATCTATGCGTCGTTCTCGGTGCCCGAGCAGAACATCGCCGACATCCGCAAATACCAGGCCGACGGCGATGCTGCAGGTCCAGGCAGGCTTCGCCAACTCCGTCGCCGTCCGCTGATCGCGCGGCAAGCTGTCGTTCATCGACAACGCGGCCGACATGACGACCGGGACGATCAAGCTCAAGGCCGAGTTTCCGAACGTCGACAAGGCGCTGTGGCCCGGGCAGTTCGTCAACGTCGTGCTGACGCTTGTACGAGCAGAAGGACGCGATCGTCGACGCCGTCGGCCGCAGTGCAGAACGGCCCGACCGGCCAGTATGTCTTCGTCGTCAAGCCCGACATCGACCGTCGAGCTGCGCAACATCAAGGTCACGCGCGACCGAGGGCGACGAGACGGTCGTCGCCAGCGGCCTCGCAGCCGGGCGACCAGGTCGTCACCGTCGGGCCAGCTGCGGCTCGCGCCGGGCACCAAGGTCAGCGTCGGCAAGGGCCAACGCAGCCGTCGTGAACATCGCCGAGACTCTTCGTCCGGCGTCCGGTGATGACCGTGCTGGTCATGACCGGGCATCCTGATCTTCGGCATCATCGCGCTACCGGCTGCTGCCGGTCAACGCGCTGCCCAACGTCGACTTCCCGACGATCCAGGTGCAGGCGCAGCTGCCCGGCGCGAGCCCCGACACGATGGCCTCGGCGGTCGCCACGCCGCTGGAGAAGCAGTTCTCGACCATCGCCGGCATCGACTCGATGACGTCGGCTGTCGACCGACGGGCATGGCGACGATCACGCATGCAGTTTTCGCTCGATCGCAGCATCGACGCGCGCGGCGCAGGACGTGCAGTCGGCGATCGCCGCGGCGGCGCGGCTCGCTGCCGTCGTCGATGCCCGACGCCGCCGACGCAGCGCAAGGTGAACCCGGCCGACGCGCCGATCATGAACATCGTGCTGTCGTCGGCGACGCATGCCGCTGTCGACGGTCGACGAGTACGCCGAGAATCTGCTCGCACAGCAGATCTCGACGATCAGCGGCGTCGCGCAGGTCGCAGGTCTACGGCTCGCAGCAATACGCGGTGCGCATCCAGCTCGATCCGAACGCGCTGGCCACGCGCGGCATCGCGCTCACCGACGTCGAGCAGGCGGTCGGCAACAGCAACGTCAACCTGCCGACCGGCACGCTGTACGGGCGCGACAAGGCGACTTCGGTGCAGGCGACCGGGCAGCTGATGAACGCGGCAGGCCTACGCGCCGATGATCGTCGCCTACCGCAACGGCGCGCCGGTGCGCCTGAACGAGATCGGCCGCGTGTTCGACAGCGTGCAGAACGACAAGATCGCGGCCTGGTACAACGGCACGCGCGGCGATCATGCTCGCGCGTGCAGCGCCAGCCGGGAACCAACACGATCGAGATCGTCGACGCGATCAGAAAGATCCTGCCGACCTTCGAGTCGCAGCTGCCGCCGGCGATCAAGCTCAACGTCTTCTACGACCGCTCGGTGTCGATCCGCGACGTCGGTGCACGACGTTCAGATGATCGCTGCTGCTCGCGCTGGTGCTCGTCGTCGCGGTGATCTTCGTCTTCCTGCGCAGCGTTTCGGCGACGATCATCCCGAGCCTCGCGCTGCCGCTGTCGATCGTCGGCACGCTTCGCGCTGATGTACGCGTTCAGCTACAGCCTCGACAACCTGTCGCTGATGGCGCTGACGCTGTGCGTCGGCTTCGTCGTCGACGACGCGATCGTGATGCTGGAGAACATCACCCGCCACATGGAGATGGGCAAGTCGCGCATGCAGGCGACGCTCGACGGCTCGAAGGAGATCGGCTTCACGATCGTGTCGATGACGCTGTCGCTGGTCGCGGTGTTCATCCCGGTGCTGTTCATGGGCGGCATCCTCGGCCGCCTGCTGCGCGAGTTCGCCGTCACGATCATCGTCGCGGTGCTGATCTCGGGCTTCGTCTCGCTGACGCTGACGCCGATGCTGTGCAGCCGCATGCTGGTCGACGAGCACGAGAGGAAGCACGGCCGCGTTCTACGCGCTGAGCGAACGCGTGTTCGACGCGATGCTCGGCGGCTACCGGCGACGCCTGGCGCTGGGCGCTGCGCCACCAGCGGCTCACGCTGGCGGCATTCGCCGCGATCGCCGTCGGCACCGGCGTTCTGTTCGCACGGATGCCGAAGGGCTTCCTGCCGGCGCGACGATCAGCGGGCAGATCCTGGTGTTCACCGAGGCCGCGCAGGACGTCTCGTTCACGGCGATGGCCGAACATGCAGCGGCAGGTCGCCGAAATCGTCAAGCGAGAATCCGCTACGTCGAGGGCGCGATGTCGCTCGGTCGGCGCCGGCGGCCCGAGCGCGTCGCTCAACGTCGGGCGGATCTTCGTCGCGCTGAAGCCGCGCGAACACACGTCCCAGCGCCGACGCGGTCGTGCAGCAGCTGCGCGGCCCGCTGTCGCGCGTCAGCGGCATCAAGGCGTACGTGCAGAACATCCCGGCGATCCGCATCGGCGGCCAGGTCACGCAAGAGCTCGTATCAGTACACGCTGCAGGGCACCGACACGACCGAGCTGTACCAGTGGGCGCCGAGGATCGAGGAGAAGCTGCAGTCGCTGCCCGGCGCTCGTCGACGTGACCAGCGACCTGCAGATCATCCAAGCCGCAGGTCACCGTCGAGATCGACCGCAACAAGGCGTCGGCGCTCGGCGTTTCGGCGCAGGCGATCGAGAACACGCTGTACGACGCCTACGGCCAGCGCCAGGTGTCGACGATCTACGCGCCGACCAACCAGTACTGGGTCGTGATGGAGCTGCGAGCCGCGCTACCAGACCGACCCGTCGGTACTGTCGCTGCTCTACGTGCGCTCGGCGAGCGGGGCGCTGGTGCCGCTGAACAGCGTCGCGACGCTGAAGCCGACGGTCGGCCCGCTGGCGATCAATCACCTCGGGCCAGCTGCCGGCGGTGACGATCTCGTTCGATCTGCAAGCCCGGCGTCGCGATCGGCGATGCGATCGGCGAGATCAACAAGGCGACGGCGCGAGATGCGGCTGCCGGCGACGATCAACGGCGTCTACCAGGGCACGGCGCAGGCGTTCCAGTCGTCGCTGCGGGGCATGGGCATCCTGCTCGTGCTGGCGATCTTCGTGATCTACCTGGTGCTGGGCATCCTGTACGAGAGCTTCATCCATCCGCTGACGATCCTGTCGGGCCTGCCGACCGCCGGCTTCGGCGCGCTGCTCACGCTGCTGGCTCTTCGGCATCGACCTCAACATGTACGCGTTCGTCGGCATCATCATGCTGGTCGGCATCGTCAAGAAGAACGCGATCATGATGATCGACTTCGCGATCGAGGCGCAGCGCACGGAGGCAAAGCGCCCGCGGAGGCGATCTTCCAGGCGTGCCTCATCGCGCTTCCGGCCGATCATGATGACGACGATGGCGGCGCTGATGGGCAGCCTGCCGATCGCGCTGGCGCTCGGGCGCGGGCGGCGAGGCGCGGCGGCCGCTGGGCCTCGCGGTCGTCGGCGGCCTCGTCGTGTCGCAGATGCTGACGCTCTACATCACGCCGGTGATCTATCTCTACTGGAGCGCGTCCAGCAGTGGTTTGCCACGCGCGGGCGCCAACCGCCAAACCGGCGCCCTCTGCGGCATAGCCCGCCGAGTCGAAAGTGCGGGCGTGGCGACCCGGCAGGCGGAGTCGAACATGAGTTGGCGTGGCGTGAGGGGCCGGCGGGCGCATGGGGTGCTTTAAGCCCGCCGGCCCCTCGCCACGCCCAACTCCACCCATCGAAGCCAGCCCACGCAGCCCGCGAAGCCAGCCGCAAACTACAACCCGAACACTCGCTGCGCATTGCGGCCGCGACCTTGTCGCGCGCGTCGCCGGCAAGCGCGTTCACGCGCTTGCAGGCATCCCGGCATGTCGCCGATCGTGTGCGGATAGTCGGAGCCGTACAGCACGTTGTCGGCGCCGAACACCTTGACGCACAGGTCGAGCACGTCGGGCGCGAACACCACCGCGTCGGCATAGATCTCGCGGCAGATATTCCGACGGCCGCACGCGAGATCTTCTCGCGGCACGCCGGAATGTTGTCGTAGCACTGGTCCATCCGCGAGATGAGATACGGCAGCGCGCCGCCGCCGTGCGCGCGCGATGATCGTGAGCTTCCGGTAGCGATCGAAGAAGCCGTCGTAGATCATCCGCGCGACCGCGAGCGAGCGTGTCGAACGTGAAGCCGATCGACGCCGTCAGCTGGAAGCGCGCCATGTCCATCTCCGCCACGCCGGGCGGCGCCGTCGGATGCACGAGCACCGGCAGCGCGCTGGCGTCGATCGCGCTGCCAGATCGGCGCGAACGCGGGATCGGTCAGCGGCCGCCCGTCGATGTTGGCGAGCACCATCACGCCCGACGCGCCCGCCGCTGCCGCGCGCTCGAGCTCCGCGCAGCGCACGCTCGGGATACTGCCACGGGCAGCGACGCGAACCAGCGCAGGCGGTCCGGATGCGCGGTGCGCGCCGCCGCCATGTCGTCGTTCATGATCCGCGCCGCCTCGCAGGCTGACCTCCGGCGCCGCCCCAGTAGCAGTTCGGGCAGGTGAGCGAGACGACGCCGATGTCGACGCCCACGCTCGTCCATCGTCTGCGGATGCGCAGATCGTAGTCGAACATCGGCGGCACCGGCGTCATGAACGGCGCGCCGTCGAGATGGATCGCGCGCATGCCGCCGCGGACCTGCCTGCACCGTGTAGCGCGGGCCGCCGTGCTGCTTGCAGCAGATCGAACCACGCCTCGGTCAGGCAATGCGTATGGACGTCGATGACGGGACTGTGCCATGACGGCTCTGTCAATGCTGCGACGCTCCGCGATAACGGACTCAATCGACCTTCGGCGCCCGGAATCCTTGATCGCCTTGCGCCCACCGCGGCTGCTCGGCGCGTGATCATCGCCGCGAACTGCTCGGGCGTCTGCGGCGGGAACGGCTCCATGCCGAACTTGAAGAGCTGTTCCTGAACTCCGGCGTCGCCTGGATCTTCTGCAGCTCGGCCGGACGAGTCGCGCGACGATCGTCGCCGGGCGTTCCCGCCGGCGCGACGATGCCCTGCCACGCCTGCCAGTCGAATCCGGGCACGGTGACGGCGATCGGCGGCACGCCGGGCAGCAACGTCGTCGGCTTGGCGCGCCGACGGTGCCGAGCGCGATCGACCTTGCCGGCCTGGATGTTGGGCACCGCGATCGTCGCGTCGGCGAACATCACCTGCAATCTGTCCGGTCAGCAGGTCGGTCGAGCGCCGCCGGCGTGCCCTTGTACGGGACGTGCTGGATCGTCAGAGCCGTATTCGGTCTTCAGCGCCTCCATGAACGAGATGGTGCGGGCTGCCGCTGCCGACCGACGCATAGTTGTACTTGCCCGGGATTCGCGCTTGATCGCGTCGATCATCTCGCGCACGTTCTTCGCCGGAAACGCCGGGATTCGCGATCAGGAAGAAATTGACCGAGCCCACCTGCGAGACCGGCGCGAAGTCCTTGCACCGGATCGATCGGCGACGGCCGGTAGAGCGCGGGGCTGATGCCGAGCGTCGTGCTCGGTCGCCATCAGCAGCGTGTAGCCGTCCGGCGGGCTGCTTCGCGACGAACTCCGCGCCGACGAGCGTGCCGGCGCCGGGCTTGTTGTCGATGACGACCGGCTGCTTCAGCGCTGCGCCGAGCCGTTCGCCGATCGCGCGCGCGAGAAGATCGGTGAGCGCGCCCGGCGGATACGGGACGACCAGCTTGATCGGCCGCCGGGTAACGCTCCGCGCCGTACGAGCGATGCGACGGCGAGAAGCGCGACGCGCGCGCGCCACGCCACTCGTCAGAGCGTCGCACGATCAAATGTCCTTCGCGGCGCAAAGCACGAAACTACGGAGCGGCGAAGTCGCGTGTCAAGCGTGTGAGCGGCGGAGGCCTCGCCGGCGTATAGCCGGCGTCTCACAGCGCTCCCGGCCGTCGCCACTCGTCGTGTCCATTCTCGTCCTCAGCACGTTCGCCGTTCGTCGAGCACCAGCGTCGCTGCGCTGTGCGCGCCGCTGCGCCCGAGGAACGAATCCATACCGATCCGGCACCGGCTCGCCCGACGAGATCGAGGCGCTGCCTCGCGTTCCGTCTGCGCTGCCGGTATCGCGCGCGCTTCCCGCGCGCTGCAGTTCGTCGCGCGCCGGGGCTGGCGCCGACGATCTGCTCGCGACGCCCGACCCGCCGCCACGTGCCGGTCGTTCGCGCGGTCGATCCGCAGCGAGAGCGGCGCGCGTGGCGCAGTACGTCGCGCTGATGGTGTTGCGATTCGCGCGCGAGCTGCCGCGGCTCGAGGCGCAGCACGCGGAGGCGCGCTGGCAGCGCGTTGCTGCCGGAAAGCGAGGACACGGCGTGCGCGGTCGGCGTCATGGGCTACGGCTCGATCGGCGCGCCGATCGTCGACGTCCTGTCGCGCCTCGGCTATCCGGTCGCCGTGTGGACGCGGACCGCGCGCACGCGTCGACGGCGCGGAGTCGTTCGCGGGCGAAGATGCGCTGGCGGCGTTTCTCGCGCGAAGCGCCATCCTCGATCTGCGCGCTGCCGCTCACCGCCGGCGACGGCCGGCCTCCTCGGCGCCGACGCATTCGCCGCTCTGCCGCGCGGCGCCATACGTCGATCAACGTGTCGCGCGGCGCCGTGCTTCGCGAGCGCGACCTCCTCGCCGCCGTCGACGTCGGGCCATCTCGCAGGCGCGGCGCTCGACGTCTTCGAGACCGAGCCGCTGCCGGCGGCGAGTCCGCTGTGGCAGCATCCGAAGATCCTCTGCACGCCGCATATCGCCGCGATGCCGCGCGCCGCGACGTCGCGCGCGCGGCAGTTCCTCGACAACCTGCGGCGCGCGCGCGCCGGGGCGCCACTGCGGACGCGTCGTCGATCGCAGCCGCGGACATGACTATGACCACTACGCTAGGCGCGCGCCGCGAGCTCTCGCTTCGCTGGACCGCGCGTCTGGCGCCGCAACCTGCTCGTCTGGCGCAAGCTCGCGATCGCGAGCGTCCTCGGCAACATCGCCGATCCGCTGCTGTACATGCTGGCGCTGGGCTACGGCATCGGCGCGTTCGTCCGCGAGGTCGGCGGCATGAGATACATCGCGTTCATCGGCACCGGCATGGTGTGCCAGAGCGCGATGTTCACGTCGAGCTTCGAGGCGATGTACTCGGCGTTCTCGCGCATGCACGTGCAGCGGACCTGGGAGGCGATCATCAACGCGCCGATCTCGCTCGACGACGTGATGTTCGCCGAATGGATCTGGGCGGCGTCGAAGGCCGTGATGTCGACCGCCGCGATCCTCGCCGTGATCATGGCGCTGGGCTTCGGCCACTCGTGGCTCGCGCTGTGGATCCTGCCGCTGGGCTTCCTCGTCGGCCTTACGTTCGGCGCGTTCGGGCTGGTGATGAACGCGCTCGCGCCGAGCTACGACTTTCTTCACCTATTTCTTCACGCTGGTGCTGACGCCGATGCTGCTGCTCTCCGGCGTCTTCTTTCCCGGTCGAGCAGATGCCGGTCGCCGCTGCAGGCGGTCGCCAACTTGCTTGCCGCTGAAGCACGCGATCGATCTCGCGCGCCCGCTGTTGCATGGACGCGGTCCCGACGCGACATCCTGCTGCACATCGCCGTCCTCGCTGGCGTACGCCGTGCATCGCCTTCTACGTCGCGCTGGTGCTGACGCGGCGCCGGCTGCTGCGGTGACGCGAGCGCTTCTTCGCGCCGTGCCCGCGCGGCCTCGAAGCGCGCGCTCGCCGCGGAGCTCAGCGGCGCTCGGGCGCGACGATTCGTCACGCCGGCGGAGGGCGGCGTCGGCTTGCGCCGGTCCGCTCGAGCTCGCCTATCACGCCAACCTCGAGTCGCGGCATCGCGAGCCGCATCCTGTGGCAGCGTCGGCGCACGGCGCTATCGCAACGAGCGACGAGCTCTACGCGCTCGCGCACGCGATCGACTGGGCGAAGCCATTTCACGCGTCGACGCGCACGCTGCGCGTCGACGTCGCGGCGACGCGCTCGCCGCTCACGAGCCTCGAGTTCGCGACGCTGCAAGATCAAGGACGCCGTGTGCGACCGCTTCCGCGCCGACACCGGCAAGCGTCCGTCGATCGACAAGCGAGCGGCCGGACGTGCGCGTCCACGCCTACCTGACCGAGCGCGAGGCGACGCTCTACCTCGACACGTCGGGCGAGCCGCTGTTCAAGCGCGGCTGGCGGCGCGACGCCGACGAGGCGCCGCTGCGCGAGAACCTCGCGGCCGGCCTGCTCGCGCTCGCCGGATGGACGCCGGGCACGCCGCTGCTCGACCCGATGTGCGGCAGCGGCACGATCGCGATCGAAGCCGCGCTGATCGCCGCCGACCGTCGCGCCGGGACTGCAGCGCACGTTCGGCTTCCAGAAGCTCGCGTGGTTCGACGGCCCGACGTGGCAGCGAATCCGGCAGCGTGCGCGCGACCGCGATCGCGCCCGGCGCCGGCCGCGCCGTCGATCTTCGCGAGCGACATCGATCCGCGCGCGATCGCGCAATGCCGCCGCAATGCCGCCGCCGCGGGCGTCGCGCGCGTGGCTCGACGATCGAGCGAGGCCGACGTGCTCGCGCGATCGGCGCCGGCGCCAGCCGGCCTGCTGGTCGCCAATCCGCCGTACGGCGTGCGGCTCGACGACGAGCATGCGCTGGCGGCGTTCTATCCGCAAGCTCGGCGACGCGCTGAAGCAGCACTTCGCCGGCTGGACCGCGTGCCTCCTGACCGGCGACGCGCGGCTTGCCGAAGCTGATCGGCCTCAAGCCGTCCAAGCGCACGCCGCTCTACAACGGCGCGCATCGAGTGCCGCCTCTACCGCTTCGAGATCGTGCGGGACGGCCGCGGCGCGCGATCGCGCGAAGGCGGCCGGCCGCCGCCGGATGATAAGATCCGGTTCCGATCGCTCGTCGCCACCGTCAAGCCACCGCCATGCCGATGCTTCCCGCCCGCCACTACGAATCCGAGCACACGCGGTTCATCCGCGAGATGAAGGAAAGAAAGCCGGAGCTCGAGCGCGAGCAGCAGAGAGCCGCGCGATCTGGTGGGACAAGCGGCCGCAGGATCTCGCAGTCGACGAAAGTGATGGACGAAGGCCGCGTCCCGCAGACAGGCTACGTCTATCCAGGATCAGGACTAGCGATCCCACGGCGCCAATCGCATCGGCATCCTCGCGATGATCGGCGCGATGGCCTGCTTCATCGTCAACGATGCGCTCGTCAAGTACGCGAGCGAGACGATGCCGCCCGCGCAACTGATCTTCGTCCGCGGCGTCGATGGCCTCGGTGCTGGTGCTGGCCGTGGCGCAGGCGACGGGCGCGACCCGGCGCATCGGGAGATCGCGCGCGGCTGGGTGGCCGTGCGCGCCGTCGTCGACGCGATCGCGACGGTGCTCTTCCTCGTGTCGCTCTTCCATCTGCCGCTCGCCAACGCCACGGCGATCAACATGGCGTCGCCGCTCATCATCACCGTGCTGGCCGCCGTGTTCCTCGGCGAGCGGCTCGGTCCGTCGCGATGGATGGCGGTCGGCATCGGCTTCCTGGGCGTCCTGCTGATCATCCAGCCGCAGGCCGAGGGCTTCAACGGCTATGCGCTGGTCTGCCTGCTGTCGACCGTGCTGATTGCCGTGCGCGATCTCGTGACGCGGCGGGTGCACGCCGGCGTCCCTTCCATTCTGATCACGCTGTCGAACACGGTCGCGGTCACGCTGCTCGCCGGCGGGCTGTCGCTGTTCGAAGGCTGGCGACCCTTCAGCGCGTTCGAGCTGGGGCTGCTCGCGGTCGTCGGCCGTCTTCCTCGTCGACCGCGTATTACCTCATCGTGGTCAGCACGCGGCGCGGCGACCTGTCGCTCATCGCGCCGTTCCGGTACACCGCGCTCCTGTTCGCCACCGTTGCCGGCTTCGTGATCTGGGGCGACACGCCGAACGCGCTCGCCTGGTGCGGCATCGCGCTCGTCATCGCGCCCGGCATCTACGTATTGCGCGTGAGCCGCCGCGCGCGTACGCGCACCGCGTCACGCGCGGACTGACGCGCTGAACTGACCGCGCCGGCGCAGCGTCTAGCGCTCGTCGACGCGTATCTCGACGTACGACCGGTCGCGCGTGCTGGCGGACCCATTCCTGGAACGCCTCGTCGGACTTGCGCTGGCGCAGCGCCTGCCGCGCCTGCTCGCGCTGCCGCTCCTTGGTGACGTCCTGCGTGCGCCGCTCCTGCACCTGGATGATGTGCCAGCCGAACGGCGTGCGCACCGGCGCCGAGAGCTCGCCGAGCTTGAGCGCGATTCATCGCCTGCTCGAAGTCGGGCACGGTGTCGCCCGGCGAGACCCAGCCGAGATCGCCGCCCTTCGGCGGCGCTCGCGTCCTCCGAGTTGGCCTTCGCCTGGTCCTCGAACTTCGCGCCCGGCTCGATCCGCTCGCGGATGCGGTCGATCTTGAGCCTTCGCCTCGTCGTTCGACGTGGTTTCGTTGACCTTGACCAGGATGTGCCGCACGTGCGTCTGCTCGACGACCGTCGGCGAGTTGCGGCTGCGCGTCTCGAGCAGCTTGACGATGTGAAAGCCGCTCGCCGAGCGCAGCACGGCCGACGACGTCGCCCGGCTTCATGCTTCGCGACCGGATCGGCGAACATCGGTCGGCAGCCGCGCCGGCGTGCGCCAGCCGAGGTCGCCGCCCTGCAGCGCGTCCGGCGCGTCCGAGAAGCCCGCGGCGACCTGCGCGAAATCGGTGCCGGAGCGCACCTGCGTGCAGCGCGGTCTCCGCGCGCCGCTGCCGCGCGTCGATCTGGTCGGGCGACGCCTGCTCCGGCACGAGCACGAGAATGTGGGCGAGCCGGTACTCGACCTCGCCGCCCGCCTGCGCCTCCGACGTCGCGAGGCAGATGGTCGACCTCGGCGTCGCTGCACGCTGACGCGTGCTGTCGACCTCGCGCTCGCGCAGCGCGCTGGATCGTGATCTCGTTGCGGATGTCCTCGCGGTATTTCGCGTACGGGATGCCCTCGCGCTCGACGCGCCTTGCGGAATTCTTCGGCGGACAGCTTGTTGTCCTGCGGCGATGCGCAGGATCGCGCGCTCGACCTGCGTGTCGTCGACGCGGATGCCGGTCTCCTTCGCGTACTGCAGCAGCGCGCGCTCGGTGATCGAGCCGTTCGAGCACCTGCTTCTCGAGGACGTCCGCCGCCGGCGGCGTGACGTTCGCGCCTTCATCTGCTGCAGCACGACGCGCTTCTGCTCGTTGACGTCGTACTGCGTGAGCGCCTCGTCGTTGACGATCGGCGATCACGCGGTCGAGCGGACACGCGATCGGCGATGCGCGCGCGCGGTCGACGCGCGGGCCGGCGCCGGCGCGAGCGCCGCGGGCGGCGCCGACGCGGCGCCTGCGGCGTAGCGCGGCGCGACAGGCGCGGCGGCGAGCGCGACGCCGCGCGCGCGAATCGCCCGCAGCGTCGAGAGCGACACGCGTCGAATGGACATGCGAACCTCAGATATTCCTGGAAGGCGTCGTCGCGCGATCGCGCGGCGACACGCGTCGGATCGTTCGTCTGCTGGTAGCCCGGCACGCTGCGGCGCAGAAGCTCGAGCGGACTGGTTCCGAACCGCGCCGAGCCCGTTCGAGTTCGATCTGCAGATAGACCGAATTGGTCGTCGTCTGCGACGTCGTCGTCAGCCGCTGGCCGACGAGCCGCAGCGCCCAGCAGTCCGGCATTGTACTCGACGCCGGCCACCGCCTCCAGCGTCTTGCTGTCGAGGAGCGAGTAGTTCCAGCGCCCGAGCAGCGTCCAGTTCGGCGTTGACGGCCACTGCGCCGGACAGGTCGAACTGGTTGAGCTGCGCTGCCGCCGACCGGGTCGACGAACTGGCGCGTGAATACGTGTAGCTCGCGTTGAAGACCCGGCCCGGGCGCCGGCGTGTAGCGGACGCCGGCGTTGAGGCGCTCGGTCTGCCGCGAGTCGAGGTTGTACTGCCAGCAGCGCCGGCGATCGACCACGCGTCGGAGAGCCGGCCCTCGGCGCCGACGAGCACGTCGGAGGACGACGGCCGAGCGCGGCGACTCGTTCAGCGTCGACCGCGCTGGTCCTGGAAGTAGAAGCGCTGGCCGACGGCGACGCGCAGCCGCTCGGCGCCCGGTGTCCGGGTCGAGCAGCCGCGACGTCAGCGCCAGCGTGAGCTGGTTGGCGTCGCCGATGCGGTCGTTGCCGAGATAGCGGTTGTCGCTGAACAGCTGCGCGAAGTTGAAGTCGTCGATCGCCGTATCGAACATCGGCGCCTGGCTCTGGTCGCGGTACGGGACGTAGACATAGAACGGCGCGCGGCTCGAGCGTCTGCACGAAGTTCTGCGCCGAACGAGGTCCAGTCGCGCTCGAAGACGAGGCTCGCGTCGACCGACGCGATCGGGATCGCGATAGCTCGAGCGCTGCGGGCACGTCGGGGCGTACGTCGTTGAGGTCGTACTCGCCGCATGTGGACGCCGGTGCGCGCCGTGAACGAACCACGCCGGCGCCCTGCCGCTCCACCGCGACCGTCGGGTACGCGTAGCGCGCGCTGGCCCGTCGGTCAGCGTCGGCTGGCGGAAGTGCGCGTACTCGCCGGTGCCGGCGAACGTGAGCCCGTTCCAGTCGATCTCGCGCAACGTCGCGAGCACCTGCGGCACGCGGTTGTACGGCGGCGGCCGGCGGCGGCGTTCGGATCCTGCAGCGTCTGGAAGCGCCTGCGCGCGCGCGAGCAGCGCCCACGGCCCGTGCGTGTAGGCGAATCCGCCTTCGCGCGGCAGCGTCGTCTGCGACGTCGACCGCGACGCGGTCGGACGAGGTCGGCAGAAGTACGTGTCGTCGGAGACCTTGTTGAGGTTCCAGTAGCCGACGAGGCCGGGCAGCGACGGCGTCAGGTTGCTGGTGTGCCGCCACGACAGCGCGTAGCGCGTCGTGCCGGTGACGCGGTCGTTCGGCAGGTATTCGCGCGTCGGCCTCGCCTCTGCGCCAGCTGTCGAACAGGTAGCGGCCCTGGCCGCCGATCTGCAGGCCGCGCTTGGTCATGAGCCGCGGCGTGATCGTCGCATCGTAGTTGGGCGCGAGATTGAGGTAGTACGGCTGCGCAGTACTCGAAGCCGCGGATGCCGCGTCGAGCCCGTCGTCGGCGTCAGGAAGCCCGACTTGCGCTCGTTCGACAGCGGAAACTCGAGCCACGGCGAATAGATGACCGGCGCGCCGAAGAAATAGACGGTCGCGTCGTGGCCGGTGCCGACCATCCGCGACTTGTCGACCTCGAGCTCGTCCATCCGGAGGTACCAATCCTCGCGCGGCGCGACGCACGTCGTGTAGCGCGCATCGATGGCCTCGTAATGGTCGGGGCCCGCGAACCGGATCTCCGACGCGCTCGCCGCGCGCGCCGTTCTCGCCGACGAAGAAGCGCGGCGACGTGAAGAATCCGGTCTCGCGTGCCGCGCTTGAACTTGAGCTTCGGGCCCGGTGATCCAGTCGATGCCGTGCCGGATCAGCACGTCGCCCTTGCCCCAGATCTCGTCGGTCGCGAAGTCGTAGCGGAAGCCAGTCGGCGAGCACCGTCTCGCGGCGCGTGCGCAGCTCGACCTTGCCCGACGCCTCGATGGACTTCTCGGCGACGCCTTCGATGCGGTCGGCGCGCAGGAAGATCGCGCCGCGTGTCGGTCGCGGCGGCGCGGCCGCGACGGCGCGCTGCGCGGCGGCGTCGGCGGACCGGAGGCCGACGGCAGCGGCGGGCGGGTGCAGCGCCGGCGGGACGCGAGCCGCGGCGCCGGCTTCAGGCTCGGCTCCGGCAGCGTCGCATCGACGTCCGCACCGCCGCGGCCGACTGCGCCGCGACCGTGCGCGCGCGAGCAGCGCAAGCGCGCGAACGCGATGGGGGTGAGTCGAGGCTCATCGCGCGGCAGGGCGTCGAGCCGGCAGCTTGCGAATCGCCGATGGTAAAATCGTGCATTCTAGTGCACCGAGTCGAATTCCCGCGATCGCTCGCGGCCGAGCGTTTCGCTCGCGCGTCCGATGCCCGCTCCGCGCCGTATCCACTTCCGCAGGTGTCCGCCCGATGACCGCTGCCGCGGGCGCAAGCGACGCCCGTCTCGAATCGCTGTCGAGTGGACGACGACGACGCTCGGCACCGGCGCAGTTCGCGCTCGCGCCGGCTTCCGCCGACGCGAGCTTCCGCCGCTATTTCCGCGATCACGCCGCGACGCGCCCTGGCGCGGACACTCGACGCTGATCGTCGATGGACGCGCCGCCGGCGCATGGAGGACTGCCGCCCGTTCGTGCACGTCGCGCGGATTGCTGTCGCAGCGCCGGCGCTGCACGCGCCGGAGGTGCTCGCGCGGCGACCTCGAGCACGGATTCCTGCTGCTCACCGATCTCGGCACGCGCACGTACCTCGCGGCGCTCGACGCCGCGTCGGCGCCGGCGCTCTACCGCGACGCGATCGACGCGCTGATGCTGCTGGCAGCGCGCGACGCGCGACGGCGCGCTGCCGCCGTACGACGAGGCGCTGCTGCGCGCGCGAGCTCGCGCTCTTTCCCGACTGGTACGTCGGCAGGCACCTCGGCGTCACGCTCACGCCGGCGCAGCGCGACGACGCTGGCAGAGGCGTTCCGCGCGGATCCTCGACAACAACCTCGCGCAGCCGCGCGTGTTCGTCCATCGCGACTACCATTCGCGCAACCTGATGGTCAGCGAGCCCAATCCCGGCGTGCTCGATTTCCAGGATGCGGTGTACGGTCCGATCACCTACGACCTCGTGTCGCTGCTGCGCGACGCCTACATCGAGTGGGACGAGGAGCGGCAGATCGACTGGGCGGTCCGCTACTGGGAGCGCGCGCGCAGCGCGCGGCCTGCCGGTCGACGCCGATTTCGCGCGCGTTCTGGCGCGACTTCGAATGGATGGGCGTGCAGCGGCAGCTGAAGGTGCTGGGCATCTTCGCGCGGCTCTATCATCGCGACGGCAAGGCCGCGCTACCTCGACGACATGCCGCGCGTGATGGCGCTACCTGCGCGGCGCCTGCGCGCGCTACGGCGCGCTCGCTCCGCTCGCGCGCGCTGCTCGACGAGCTCCACGGCGATGCGCCGCCATGAGCGCGCGCCGTGCACGCTGATGTCGCGACGCAGCGCCGCGATCGGCGCGATGATCCTCGCCGCCGGCCGCGGCGAGCGGATGCGACCGCTGTCCGACGCGACGCCCAAGCCGTTGCTCGAGGCCGGCGGCAAGCCGCTCATCGTCTGGCAGATCGAGGCGCTCGCGCGCGCCGGATTCCGCGACATCGTCGTCAACGTCAGCGCACCTCGCCGGATCAGGTCGTCGCCGCGTCTGGGCGATGGCGCCGCGCTCGGCGTCACGCTGCGCTGGTCGATCGAGGCCGAACCGCTCGAAGTGGCGGGCGGCATCGCCACCGCGCTGCCGCTGCTGCCGCCGGGACCGGCGTTGATCGTCTCCGGCGACGTCTACACGGCGTTCGACTACGCTTCGGTCGCGCAGCGCGCGCGACGGCGATGGCACGCGACGAATCGCGCCGCCCGCGCGCATCTCGTGCTGGTGCCGAATCCCGCCCTATCACCCGAGCGGCGATTTCGCGCTCGCCGACGGGCGCGTCGCGCTCGAGCGGGCCGCGCGCTACACCTACGCGAATATCGGGCTCTACGACACCGCGCTCTTCCGCGAACTTCCGCGCGGGCGCGAAGCTCAAACTGCTGCCCTACCTCCAACGGTGGATAGCCGACGGCCTGGTTTCCGGCGAACATTTCGACGGTCGCCTGGGCGAACGTCGGTACGCCGGACGATCTCGCGCAGCTCGATGCCGCATTGCGGCATCCGGGCAAGCGCCGCGCACATATCGTCAAGCTCGACCGATCGAATCGCGCGTGACTCCGCCGATGACACCCTGACACCAGCAATCATGAACACCGCGCACAATCCGCTGCTCGATTTCGCCGGCCTGCCCCGTTTCGACGCCATTCGCCCCGAACACGTCGACGCCGGCCATCGACGCGCTTGTCGGCGCCGCGCGCGCCGCGGTCGAGTGCGTCGCCACCGACACGCGCCCCGCCACGTGGGACATCGTCGCCGAGCCGCTGGCCGGACGCGCTCGACCGACTCGATCGCGCGTGGGTGCCGCCCGGCATCTCGAACGCGGTCGTGAGCACACCGCGAGTGGCGCGAGCGCCTACCACGCGAACCTGCCCAAGGTGACCGCGTTCTTCACCGACCTCGCGCAGGATCTGCCGGCTCTTCGCCCGTTACCGCGAGCTCGCCGCATCGGCGCCGTCGTTCGCGGCGCTCGACGCGGCGAAGCGCCGGGCCGTCGACCAACGAGCTGCGCGATTTCCGGCTGGGCGGCGCGGAGCTGCCGGAGCGCAGAAGGCGCGGCTCAAGGCCGTGCAAGAGGAGCTCGCGGCAGCTCTCGGCGCAGTTCGACGACAACCTGCTCGACGCCACCAACGCCTGGGCGCTCTACGTCGACCGACCGCAGTGAATTGACGGGCGTCCCGGACAGCGTGCTGGCCGAGGCGCGCGCCGCGGCGGAAGCCGACGGCAAGGCCGGCTGGAAGCTCACGCTGCGCATGCCGTGCTACCTGCCGGTGATGAGCTACGCCGACAATCGCGCGCTGCGCGCGACGCTGCATCGAGCCTACGCGACGCGCGCTTCCGACCTGGGCGCATCGCCGCGTGGGACAACGCCGCGGTCATCCGGCGCATCCTGCGTGCTGCGGCGCGAGGCCGCGCAGCTTCTCGGCTATCCGAACTTCGCCGAGCTCTCGCTCGTGCCGAAGATGGCGCAGAGCGTCGACGAGGTGCTCGCGTTCCTGCGCGATCTCGCGCGCCGCGCCAAGCCCTTCGCCGAGCGCGACTACGCCGAGCTCGCGGCGTTCGCCGCGGCCGAGCTCGGCATCGCCGATCTCGCAGCCGTGGGACCGTCGCGCTACGCATCGGAGAAGCTCAAGGCGCGCAGCTTCGCGTTCTCCGGAGCAGGAGGTGCGCCGCTATTTTCCCGAAGGACAAGGTGCTGGCGGGACTGTTCCGTGTGGCGGAGACGCTCTACGGCATCACGATCCGCGCGAGCCAGGCGCGCGACGTGGCATCCGGACGTGCGCTTCTTCGACGTCATGCGATCGCGCCGGGCGCGCTGATCGGCCAGTTCTACCTCGACAACTACGCGCGCGCCGGCAAGCAGGGCGGCGCGTGGATGGACGACGCGATCAACCGCCGCCGTGCCGGCGCGCGCGTCCAGCATCCGGTTGCGTATCTCACCTGCAACCTCTCGGCGCCGTCGACGAGGCCAGCCCGGCGACGTTCACGCACGACGAAGTCATCACGCTCTTCCACGAGTTCGGCCACGGGCTGCACCAGCTGCTCGACGCGCGTCGACGTCGCCGGCGTCTCCGGCATCCAGGGCGTCGAGTGGGACGCCGTCGAGCTGCCCAGCCAGTTCATGGAGAACTTCTGCTGGGAGTGGGACGTGCGTCGCGCACATGACGCGCGCACGTCGACACGGGCGAGCCGCTGCCGCGCGAGCTGTTCGACAAGATGCTCGCGGCGCAGGAATTTCCAGAGCGGCCTTGCGATCGGTCGCGCCAGCTCGAGTTCGCGCTGTTCGACATGCTGCTGCACTCGACGCTACGATCCCGGACGCGCGGCGAGTCGCCGCAGAGCGCGTGCTCGATGCCGCGCGGCGCGAGGTCGCGGTCGTGCCGCGCGCGCCCTACGACCGCTTCATGCAATCGTTCGCGCACATCTTCGCCGGCGGCTACGCGGCCGGCTACTACAGCTACAAATGGGCGGAGGTGCTCTCCGCCGACGCGTTCAGCGCTGTTCGAGGAGGACGGCGTGCTGTCGGCCGGCCGCCGGGCGCGCGCTTCCGCGACGAGGTGCTCGCCGCGCGGCGGCAGCCGCGACGCGCTGGAGTCGTTCGTCGCGTTCCGCGGCCGCCGCCCCAACTCGACGCGCTTCTGCGGCATAATGGAATGATGACTCGCGGCATGAGAATGTCCGAAGGAGAGAGGCTCATGGCACAATCCGCTTCCAGACGCATTGCGCTCGTCTTCGGGCGTCGCGGCCGCGGTGGTTGCGGCCGGCGTCTCGGCGCAAGCCCAGCAGGTCTTACCGGTACGTCGACAAGGACGGCAAGCGTCGTCTACTCCGACCGGTCGCCGCCGACCGGATTCGAGGAGGTCCAGGCGAAGCGCCTGTCGCCCAATTTCATCGAGAACAACACGTCCCGATCGCCGCTGACGCAGGCAGCCGAGCGCTTTCCGGTCACGCTCGTACACGTTCGCCGTGCGGCGCCGTGTGCGCAGAACGCCGAAGGCCTCCTCAACCGCGCGCGGCGTTCCCTTCACGACGGTCAACGTCGAGGACGCCAAGGGCGCGGAGCAGCTGAAGAAGCTCACCGGCGAGCAGCAGGCGCCCGTGCTGCATGGTCGGCGACAAGCTCGTTGCCAAGGGCTTCAACGAGGCGCGCTGGACGGCGATGCTCGACGAAGCCGGCTATCCGAAATCGGCGCCGCGCCGCGTGCGGAAGGTTCCGGCCGAGGGCAATACGTAAC
>ERZ1370068.3291-contig-2406_pt1 | contig 19473 bp, 33 predicted proteins | sample MGYA00561227_ERZ1370068 | MGnify/ENA primary metagenome ERZ1370068 (study PRJEB38410, sample SAMEA6850437) | metagenome | study: Metagenomic assessment of the ecological functions of the soil: analysis of the soil microbiota associated with the...
GCAATAAAAGCGATCCACCAGAACCCACGACGGAGGAATCCAATGGCCCTCGCTACGGTAAATTCCCGAACCCCACCGCGCCAGCGATTGTATCGGCAGCAGCGCTGCAAAACTCGATCCGGGTTGAGCCGCTTACTTGTGCCATCGGCGCCGAACTGAGCAACGTCAATTTGGGCGCCGCCTCACGCGATCCCGTGCTGATGTCGGAAATCAATTCGTTGCTCTTGAAATATAAGGTGCTGTTCTTCAGGGACCAGGACATCACCCGCGCTGAGCACGTTGCGTTCGCTAGTCACTTATGGTGAGCTCGAGGACCACCCTGTTGCCGGCAGCGACCCAGATCACCCCGGACTTGTGCAGATCTATCGAGGTGGGGACGCGAAGGACGATCACTACGAGAATGCCCGGCACTGCGACGCAACCTGGCGCGAGAAGCCCCCGATGGGCTGTGTGCTGCGTTGCGTGGCAACGCCGGACGTAGGCGGAGACATGCTTTGGTGCAACATGGTCGAGGCCTATAATCGACTACCGGAGCAGATCAAGAACCAGATTGCCAGCTTGCGCGCTCGCCACAGCATCGAGGCGACATTTGGCGCCGCTATGCCAACCGAGAAGCGCCTTGCTCTCAAAGCGCAATTCCCCGATGCCGAGCATCCGGTCGTGCGCACGCATCCGGAGACGGGCGAGAAGGTTCTATTCGTCAATGCGTTCACAACGCACTTCACCAACTTTCACACGCCCGAAAACGTGCGTTTCGGTCAAGATTTTGCACCCGGCTCTGCGCTGCTTCTCAACTATCTGATCAGTCAGGCGACAATTCCTGAATATCAGGTGCGTTGGCGCTACAAGAAGAACAGCATTGCATTTTGGGATAATCGTGCGACCCAGCATTATGCCGTGCACGACTACTGGCCGGCCGAGTGGAAGATGGAGCGCGCTGGGATCAAGGGTGATGCGGCGTTCTAGCACAACACCGGATGAGAGTTGAATGATTTGACGTCTTTATGAATCGCGGAGGAAGAAATGTCCAACAAGCACTGGCTCGCCTCTTATGGCGAGCGAATTCCAGCGGAGATCAATGCGGACGCCTATCGCTCCGTATTGGAGATGTTCTGAGCAGGCGATGCAACGCTTCGCGGACAAGCCAGCCATCCGCTGCTTCGACCAGACGCTGACTTATGCCGACACCGACCGGCTGTCGCGCAACTTCGCGGCCTACCTGCAGAGCAAGCTCGGTGTCGCGAAGGGTGACCGTATTGCCGTCATGCTTCCCAACATTCCGGCTTTCCGCTCGCCATGCTCGGAATCGTTCGCGCGGGCGCCGTCCAGGTGAACGTCAATCCGCTCTATTCGCCGCGCGAACTCGAACATCAGCTCAATGATGCGGGCGTCGAGACCATCGTCATCTTCAGCGCGATCGAGCTCGACTCTTGCCGACGTCATTGACCGGCACCGCGGTCAAACAGCGTCGTCACGCGTGAACCTGGGTGACGGCACCGGCGCGTCACTGACTAGTCCTCCGGTCGATAGCCGGCTCAACAATTGTCGTCGCCTTCTCGGATGCTGTCGCTCAAGGCGCGAACCTTGCCGTTCAAACCGGTGCCGGTGGGCGGCGAGGATCTGTTGTTCCTGCAGTACACCGGCGGGACCACGGGCGTTTCGAAGGGCGCCGCCTTATCGCACCGCAATCTCGTCGCCAATACCGAGCAGTTCAAGGCGTTCATGCCCGGACGCACTGCGTCCCGGCCAGGAAGTCGTGGTCACGGCGCTGCCGCTCTATCACATCTTCGCGCTGATGGTGAACTTCATCAGCTACTATCTCCATCGGCGCCGAGAACTGGCTGGTCCCCAACCCGCGCGACATGGACAGCTTCGTCGAGATCCTGCGGCAAGGCTCGGCCCACCGTCTTTACCGGGGTAAACACGCTGTTCGGCGGGCTGCTGATGCACCCGAAGATCGCTGACGTGGATTTCTCCAGTCTGCGCGTCGCGATCGGCGGCGGGGCTGCGGTGCTGCCCACCACGTCGGCGAAATGGAAGGCGCTCACCGGCAAGGACATCCTGGAGGGCTACGGCCTCTCGGAAACGTCTCCGATCCTCACGCTCAACCCGATGACCGCGACGGGCTTCTCGGCAACAGTGGGCCTGCCGCTGCCGTCGACCGACATCAAGCTGCTCGACGAGGACGACAAGGAGGCCGCGATCGGCGAGCCCGGCGAAATCTGCGCCAAGGGCCCGCAGGTGATGAGCGGCTACTGGCAAAAGCCCGAGGCAAACGCCGCTGCATTCACCGCCGGACGGCTACTTCCGCACCGGCGACATCGGCGTGTTCGACGACGAAGGCTTCCTCAAGATCGTCGATCGCAAGAAGGACATGATCATCGTCTCGGGCTTCAACGTCTATCCGAACGAGGTCGAGGCGGTCGCGGCAGCGTGTGCCGGGCGTCGCCGAATGCGCCTGCGTCGGCAGGCCGGACGAGAAGACCGGCGAAGCGGTGCGGCTGTTCGTCGTCAAGGCGCCCGGCGCGACGCTGACCGAAGCCGATCTGCATCGCGCACTGCCGGCGCGAACTCGCCGCCTACAAGGTGCCGAAAGAGGTTCGCTTCCTCGAAGTGCTGCCGAAGTCCACCGTCGGCAAAATTCTGCGCAAGGATCTCCGCGCGCTCGCCTGAGAGGCAGGGAACACCATGGCAATCCCCAACTACAGTATGGCGACGGTGCCGCAGTTCGTCGGCCGCTCCTGGGCATATCGGAATGGGTTACGGTCGGTCAGGACCGCATCGATCAGCTTCGCGACCTGCACCGGCGATCGGCAGTGGATCCATGTCGATGTCGAGCGCGCAAGACGCGAAAGCCCATTCGGCGCGACCGATCGCCCATGGTTACCTCACCTTGGCGCTTGGTCGGTGCGCTGGTGATCGAGCTTGGCGTCATTCCCCCGGATGCCGCCACCGGACTAAATTACGGTTTGGACAAGGTTCGCTTTATCGCACCGGTGAAGTCAGGCGCGCGCGTTCGCGCTGCAGACCAACCTAATCTCCGCCGAACCGCAGAGCGATCGCCGCATGCTGCTCAAGCTGCAATGCGCGTTGGAAATCGAGGGCGAGGACAAGCCGGCCCTCGTTGCCGAGGTGCTGTGCATGCTGGTCGGTAAACCCGAGGGTTCTTGGATATGCTATGCTTTGAGTGAGGATTGCCATGGCAAACGAAGTTCCTGACGCCGTTGTTTTGACAACGATCTGCGCGAACAGGCTGCGCAGAACACGCTTGCGGCCAATCCGCTGGTCGGCGTCCGACTGCGAGGATATTCTTGACTCGGCACGCTTGCTGGTCGGGCAAATGCTGAGTAGTCCCGGCGTGGCGGCACGAGCAATATCTTCGCTTCCTTGGCGAGCTTGGCCGTATCGCGACGGGCGGGTCAGAACTGGCTCCCGATGCCAAGGACAAGCGTTTTGCCGACTCCGGCGTGGAAGGACAGCGCTACCTACCGCGCGCTTGCGCAGTGCTATCTCGCTTGGGGCGGCGCCCTCAACCGCTTCGTCGATGAGGCCAAAATGGAGAAGCGGGATGCCGAACGCGCGCGCTTTATCGTCTCTCTGCTGGTGGACGCGATGGCGCCGACCAATTCACTTGCGGGCAATCCGGCGGCGCTCAAGAAGCTTGTCGAGACACGGCGGCGCGAGCTTCGTCCACGGGCTGGAAAATCTCATCGCGCGATCTGGCCCGCAATGGCGGCTTGCCGGCGCAAGTCGATAAACATAAGTTCGCAGTTGGCAAGAACCTCGCAACTACGCCCGGAGCCGTGGTGTATCGCAGCCCGGTGATGGAGCTGATCCAGTACCGACCTATGAGCAATGAGGTCTATACGCGGCCGTTGCTCATCATCCCGCCGCAGATCAACAAGTTCTATGTATTCGACCTTGCACCCGAGAAAAGCATCGTCCAGTTCGCGTTGAAAGGCGATTTGCAGACCTTCGCCATCAGCTGGAAGAACCCCACTGCTCGCTGAAAGCCACTTCGGTCTAGATACGTATGTGCGTGGCGCTAGAAGAGGCAGTGGATGTCGATTCGCGATATCACCGGGAGCGATGACGTCAACGTCTGGGGCGCGTGTTCGGGTGGCATCACGATGTCGGCCTTCCTTGCGAATCTGGCGGCACGAAATGAAGCCAAGGTGCATAGCGCCAACGGTCGCAGTCTGCCTGCTCGACATGGCGGCGACGCAAGACACAGCGGCGGGGATGTTCGTCACCCCGGCATCCGTGGTTGCGGCGAAGCAAGCCTCACAGCTCGCCGGCGTTGTCGAGGGTCAGGAACTTGCCCGCATGTTCGCCTGGATGCGACCGAACGACCTGATCTGGAACTATTGGGTGAACAACTATCTGCTCGGGAATGCACCGCCTGCTTTCGACATTCTATACTGGAACAATGACACCACCCGGCTTCCCGCCCGCCTGCACGCCGACTTCCTCGATCTGATCGGTGTCAATCCGTTCGTCAATGCTGGTCAACTTGAGATCCTCGGAAACGCCGCTCGACATGCGGAAATTAAACCTGGACAGCTATGTGGTTGCCGGCGTGACTGATCACATAACGCCTTGGCAGGGATGCTACAATACCGCGAAGCTCTATGGAGAGCGCAGTACGTTTGTGCTCGCGAACAGCGGCCATATTCAAAGTCTGATCAACCCGCCCGGCAATCCGAAGGCGTTTTCTGGACCGGCCCGCGCAAGCGGTCACCGCGGAGGAATGGCTCGAGCACGCGAGCAAAGGTCCGGGAGCTGGTGGCCGCACTGGCTCAGCTGGGTTCAGAATCGATCCGGGGAGAAAAGGTCGGCGCCCGCCAAACTGGGCAGCGGCCGAGATCCCGCCGCTGGGCGAAGCCCCTGGCCAGTATGTGATGGAGAAATAATTGAAGATCAGCTTACGCGAGGTGGGCGGACAGACTTTGCGGGTCGGCATTCGCCCGGGTGACAAGTCACAAGCGCCGCTCCTTCTGTTCAACGGAATTGGCGCGAATATCGAACTGGTCGAGCCATTTCTCGATATTCTGGATGGTCCTGAGGCAATTGTCTTTGATGTGCCCGGTGTCGGCGGCTCGCCCGCGCCACGCGTGCCTTATCGCCCTTGGCACTTGGTGCGACTGAGCGCTCGATTACTCGATCAGCTCGGCCACGATCGCGTTGACGTTCTGGGCGTGTCGTGGGGAGGAGCGATTGCCCAGCAATTTGCGTTTCAGCAGGCGAAGCGCTGCCGGCGCCTGGTACTTGCGGCAACCTCGCCGGGCCACATCATGGTGCCGGGAAGACTTGCCGTGCACCTCAAGATGGCGACGTCCGCGCCGTTACCGGGATCCTGCGTTCATGGGCAGAATAGCGGGCGACATCTATGGCGGCCGAATGCGCAACTCGCCCGAACTCGTGCACAAACACATGCGCCATGTCCGCTGGTCAAGCGATTATGGCTATTACCTGCAGCTGATGGCGTTTGTCGGTTGGACCAGCTTACCTTGGTTGCCTTTTCTTCCTCAGCCAACGCTTGTTATGGCGGGAAGCGACGATCCGATCGTGCCACTTGTCAACGGTCGCATCATGGCCAAGCTCATTCCGGACTCCCAAATGGTGACCCTTGACGACGGTCACCTGTTTCTCCTCACAAGCGCTCAGGAATCCGCTCGACTTATCACCGAGTTTTGGGAAAGAATTAGTCCGTTACGCGGTTCGCGACTGTATCAACTCCATAGTTAGTGCATGCTTGCGTTCGCATGAACGGAGCCGGTGCGCAGGTCGGCCTTTCATCCATGATCCGCTTGATAGTGTGAGCGCAGCGGCCGCACTGGGCGCTGCATCCGAGGCAGGCATAGACCTCGCTCATGCGGGGCCGTCGCGCCTCTTTTGCGACCACTGACCGCACCTGATGGTCGCTGAACGCATTGCAAGAACAGACGATCATCGCCTTCTCCTAACCAATGAAATCGGATGAGAAGGAAGATAGATGAATGCTTACACCAGGGTTTAACCGCTGGGGACAGACGCTTTTACATTTCGGGACATCTCGAGGATTCAGCGAGCGCTGCTGGGTTGATCAACTGCGGGACAGGGCCGTCTTCGATGTGAGGTCCTGAGAGAGACCAGGCGTCGGGCATGGCGCCTGCTGTTGCGAGGCCGGGCGCGAGCGAAAGAACGGCATTGCATTGCTACGCTCGATCGCGCCGGCGCTGAGTATCCTGTAGCGGGTAGTCATCCCCGTCTCGTGCGGATCTACAAGTCGCGCGATACCTCCAACGATCGCTACGAGAATGCATGGCACTGCGACGCAACCTGGCGCGAGAAGCGGCCATTCGGCTGCGTGCTGCGCTGTGTGGAATGCCCGCCCATCGGCGACGTGGCGAGCGAGCAGATCCGCGATCTGGTCTGTGTTCCGGCAGCTCCTGGCAGTATGTTGCGCGCCGGCATCACTGGCGACACGTCGTACTGATCATCGGCAAATCTCCCTTGAAACTCAGCTAAACCAGAATACAACAACACGTTGTCGTGGTTGCGTCCCTCGCTCGGCACGAAGAAAACAGGGGGTTCAGGGGATGGACAGGAAAGCCATACTTTGCCGTGAGGCGCGAGGGGGTGCGTTTCGCCTCGTCACGGGATTGGGCGGCCTAAGCGTGGCGGCGCTGGCCGCAACTGGCGCGCTCGCTGAGGAGTACAAGATCGGCGATGTCGATCTCACTGTTTCGGGCGCCGCGACAGCGGGCACGGAAATCAGGACGACGCCGCGCGATCCCAGGCTGATTTTCGCGCCGAACGGCCGCAAGATGGGCGTTCCCGCGACCGCGACCAGCGGCGCCAACCAGGACGACGGCAATCTCAACTATGCGCCAGGGTCGCCTGTGTCGTCGGTCGCCAAGGCCTTCGCCACGGTTGACGCCCGCTACCAGAATTACGGGGTCCTCGTCACTGGCAAGGTCTGGGGAGACTTCACCCAGCTCTATGGGGACGTGCCGTGGGGCAATTACGCCAATGGCTACGCGGCGTTTACGCCGCTCGGACAAGCGGGTTTCGGGTCGCGGCAGCAATTCGCCGGCTTCGCCGTCCAACAAGCCTATGCCTATACCAGGCAAACGATCGGCGGCGTCACCGTCGACGGCCGCATCGGCGAGATTAACGTCCCGTGGGGGTTGCAGACCGCGATTCCGGGTGGTTTGGCCTTTGCCGTCAATGCTTTTGATTACGCCGCCATCGTTCGGCCCGGCGCGCAGGCCCAAGAAGCGCTGATCCCGACGCCTGGCGTCTTCACCCGATGGGGCTTCCTGCAGGGCAAGGCCACGCTCGACGCATTTTACCTCTTCCAGGGCCCCCAAAGCCAACTCCCCGGCTGCGGCACGTTCTTTTCGGGAGCCGACTGGCTCGCGCCTGGCTGCAACAATGTGTTTTTCAATCCAGCGTTCAACGATCCGACGTCCTTCGCGACCGATTTCGCGTTGAACCGGATGGGCGCGCCCGTCGTCCACGACGCGAATTTCGGCGTCGGCGGCTCCTATCAGGCCGATCCCCTGCTCACGAAGTTCGGGCTCTATTACGCCCATGTCGATCAGCCAACCCCTGTCGGCGACAACCGTGAAGACGTTGCGCACCGGAATATGTCTTTCGGCTTTTTCGTTCCACGCAATCCTGGAAATCTCAATCCCGGCTATACGGTCGCCTATCTCGGCGCAGTTGATACGCTCACGTTCAATTTCACGACGAAGATCGATCGCACCTCGCTTTACGGCGAATATACCTTCAGCCCGAACAAGCCTGTCAATTTCAACGCCGCGGATCTCGTCTTCGCCGTGGTCGGGCCTCAATTCCCGACTCCGCTGCGCGGCATCTACAATGCGACGCCGCTCGGCGGCATCATGCCGGGCACTGAGCGCCTCGAGGTGGGCAATCTTGACCTCGGCGTCCGCCAGGTCATGCCGCAGGCGTTTTCGTCGTGCGTTCAATGCCTCGGCGTTGACCCTCGACGCCGAATTCGGCCTCAAACAGGTCTATAACCTGCCCTCCGACCTGCGCTTCGGACGTTCGGAAGTGTTCGGGCAGGGGCCGGTTGCCGGTTTTCCTTGCTCCGCACCCACCCCCAGCAGACCGCCGTCCAGTGCACCATGAAGGGTTACGTCTCGTCCGACGCCTATGGCGTTCGCCTGAATGCCGCGCTCCAGTACGAGAACGTCTTCATTCCGGGATTGAAGCTGACGCCATCGATCGGTTTGATCTGGGACATCAGCGGCTGGTCCTATGACGGCATCTTCAACCAGGGCCGCGTCGCGATGCCGCTCAGGCTCCGGGCGGACTACGGCAAGAATTATTTCGCCGAAGTCACTTGGGTTCCCGCGCTTCATGTCGCGACTTACGACAACCTGTCGGATCGTCAGTTCGTAAGCTTCGCCGTTGGCGTACGCTTCTGAGCCGAATTGGCGCTCCGCCCGCACTCGTACGCCGCGCGTGGCGCCCGAATCGGCTTACCGATGGAGGATAACCAATGAAGAACAGCACGGCTTTTGCGGCCGCCGGGCTCATTTCGCTTTTTGCCTGGGGCGCGGCGTTCGCCCAGTCTCCCAGCCAAATTCCGGTCGGCGCAGGCGCCAACGTCACACGGCAACCCGCAGGTTCTCGCTTCCGCACCCCGACCAATCCTCCGCCAGCTGTCGTCGCGCCCGTTCCCGTCGCGGCGCCGACGGCCTTCTCCTGGACCGGCGTTTACGTCGGCGGCGACTTCGGCGGCTCCTTCGCCTCGACCTCTATCGCGTCCGCCACGACCGGCTGGGCGTCGCGGAGCCTGAACCCCGCGGGTGTGATGGGCGGCGCCTACGCCGGCTACAACTATCAGGTGAGCCCGAATTTCGTCGCTCGGCCTGGAAGGCGACTTTCAAGGCAATCACAGCTCGGCTAGTTTTTATTACCCGACTTTCGACGTCGCGCCGAGCGTCCAGCAGAATTGGCTTGCGTCGCTCAATGGTCGTCTCGGGATCGCCTATGACCGCGCCCTGTTCTATGCGATTGGCGGCGCCGCCTGGGGCCAGGGCAGTGTGACAGTCACCCCGGAATCCTGCTGTTCTCGCCGAACCTCCCGCCGGTCAGCCGTACGGCTAACTTGTCCGGCTGGGACGTCGGCGTCGGCGTCGAATATGCCTTCGACCCGCGTTGGGTTGGCCGGCTTGAATATCGCTACTACAATTTCGGCTCCTTTAACGCGAGCAATGTCGGCGCCTACCTGCCGCTCCATGTGCAGACCTCAGTCAATACCGTCCGCGCCGGCCTCGCCTATCTGTTCGGCGCGCCGGCTCCTGTCGTCGTCACGAAGTACTAAGACAAAGAGGACCAAGTCGTGGACGTTCCGCGGTGCTGGCGAAAATCCTGCCTGACTACCGATAGACACTGCGGTATGATTCCCGGCTATCGCCGGGACGGAAAGAAGCAGTCACGTCGCGCTCGCCCAAGCGTGATGGACCCGGCTCTTTCTCTCGGGAATGTCAGCGCCTAGATGTCGGGTTAACCTTCAGAAGGCGCTACGTCAGTCGCGGACCGGAGGCGGAAGAAGACGGATGGCCAGTTTCAAGTTATTCGGCGCAGCCTTTGATCTTGTCGACGGCGTTCGCCACGCCGGTATTCGCGCAGATTCCGCTGCCCGGCGATTATTCGTCGGAGCCCGTCTATGCGTCGGAGCCCGGCCTGGCTGCGTTCTATCATCCGAACGGCAATCTCAGAACCGGAGCTTCGGGGCCTGCGAATCGATGACCGTTCAGCGTGGACGGGTTGATGCCGGCGGATCGAGGCTGCCGACGCGCCCGCGCAGGGCCCACCGCTGAACCCCTCGCTCTCCAGCGTGCGGTTAAAACGGGCGTTGTTCTGCCACGGGTGTTGGTTGGAACTGCAGACTGCTCACTTCGACGATCGCCGTTGCCCACCGATGTCCGCTATGCCTCCGATAGCCGCGCGAGAGCGGACATCGCGGGAAGGTCACGCCGCAGCGATGTAAGCTCCGGTCGATCACCTGCACAGGCGCTCAGAGAAGCTTGGAGGCAATCATCAAGGCATCAATCCTCGCCGAGTTCTCCGATATGACGCTGGGCATATAGCTCAAGGCCGATCTTCGCGACGAGCTCGATCTGAGTTTCCAGAAAGTCGATATGCTTTTCCTCATCGTGCAAGAGTTGCTCAAACAGATCTCGCGTCACGTAGTCTTTGACCGAATGGCAATGGGTCGCGGCTTCAGCGATGTTGTCTTCGACCCAGCCGGTGAGCTTGGAATACTTCGCCGACCACTTGGCCAGCCAGGCGGCCAGATCGCGGCGCGCCTCGGTCGAGATCGCGCCGGTCGTACAGCCAGCGCAGTTCCTGCAGGCAGTCGTCGTCGACCCGGCGCGGCACATAGTCGAGTGCGTTGCGCAAGAAGTGCACATAGCAGCGCTGGTAAGCCGCCTCCGCCAGAACCTCGCGCAGGGCCGCACGCAGCCCCGCGTGATCGTCGGCGACCGACGAATTCGACGCCGTTGAGGCCGCGGGCCTTCAGCGCCAGCAGAAAATCCCGCCAGCTCGATCGGCTCTCCCGGTTGGCGAGCTCGACCGCCAGCACCTGGCGCCGGCCGTCCCAATCGATGCCGATCGCGATCAGCACCGCGTGGCTCGAGATCACCCCGGCCTCGCGCACCCGCTCGTAGCGCGCGTCCAGGATCAGATAGGGGAACGCTTCGGCCAACGGACGGCCGGCAAATTGCGCCAGGTTCGCATCCAGTCGCTGGTTGATCGCGCTGATCGACGAGGCCGAGAAGCTGTGGCCGCACAACTCCTCGGTGATCGCCTTCACCTTACGGGTCGAAACCCCTTGCACGTACATCTCCGCCAGCGCCGCCACCAGCGCTCGCTCCGAGCGTTGATAGCGCTCGAACAATTCGGTGGAGAACCGCCCGGCGCGATCCTGCGGAACCCGCAGCTCGAGCTTGCCAATCCGGGTGATCCAGCGAGCGCGTCGTAATCAACCGGAGCGATAGCCAAACCTCTTCGGTGACCTCGTGCGCTTTCGCTAGCAGCACTTGATGAAATATCGCGCCGCCGGCTTCTCTGCAAATATCTGACTGCTGTAGGTCTCTATGTTGTGCGAGCGACAGAACCCGATCCCCATTCCTCCGCCTTTGTCGTGAAAACGGTTCAAACACTTTTTTTAGCATGTCTGGGAATGCCGGAACCTGCATCAAAAATTGTAGCTTCGGCGAGACCGTGAAAGCGCTTGGTCGGACGGTGATCTTGCGCTCGGCGCTCGGCATGTCGGACATTGCATCCATGGCGTTCACGGTTAGCGTTAGCGCGTGTTGTTCGTTGTAGCCGCACTAGGATGCGGGATTTTTGGCTCGGTCGATTGGTCGCAACGGCCTGGCGCTGTCCATTCAAAGCGCAGAGGTTAACCCGGTTAACAGTTTCGCGCCGCAACCTCGTCGAAGCAGCTTGACGAGGTTCGGTTACCGGGCGCGCTCCACCTCTCGCAAGCGCGCGCCCGAGCTTCCAAGTGCCCGCATGCGCGATCGGTTTGGTGAGATCAAGTTAATGCGTTAAGCCGCTTAACCGTTTTCCAATCCATCGCCCATGGCCCGAAAGCGTGGTTCGCATTTCGATGGGACTCATGGTCTGCGAACCTCTCAGGGGCGTGGTCGCCCACGCCACGTTTCAGCGCCACAACGCTGCGCACCTCGCCATACTCCATGGCGGCGTGACGCTGCAAACTCCTTAAGTAGCTCAACCGTTCTCCTCTAGCGTTTCTCCGCTGAAACCATGCGCCCAAAGCTCTGGGGCTGCAGCATGGACCAACATCTGTCGTCTCCCGAAACACGGCGCTGCTTCGCGCCAACTATGACGAGAACAATAGCGATGCTGCGGCCTTTATGCTTTACCAGATGGGACGAGGTATTTTACTTTTCGGGACATCGCCGCTCATGCATGATCCAGCAGGCTGGGTGACGCCTTTCCCTATTTTGGGTTCAGTACGTCCCTCGCAGTGACTCATGCTCTCCCCAGATGCCGTCCGCCTGCCCGGAGCCCGCCCATGCGTTATTACACCGGCGGGTTTCTTGTTTAGCAACCGCGGCAAATGCCGTTGATCATGCGGTCGAGCGCGGCGTTCTCTTGATTGATTGGATCGTTCGGATTCATCAGGTTCTTCTCCGAGGGCACTTGATCGGCGCGCGGCTGGCGGTGGCCGACCGGTGCCTCCGGCAGCAATTGTTTATCCGGGCTCGCCGATGGAGGAGGTGGTGCGGCTGGATTTCGCGAACCAACCGTCTGCGCAATCGCCACCGAAGTGTCGACCAGGGCCAGCAACGCTATCGTTGCGATCAGCTTTCGCATGATGGATCTCCCGAGTTGGGACGCTCCTTGGAGCCAGTCGGGCGCTTAGGACCACCTTTATTTTCACGTTGTAACACTGCGGCAACGGTCACCAGCCGTGGGAACGCAGAACTCAATGTGGTTCATGGCCGGCATTTATGCACGGGCTTGCTGAAATGGGAGATCAGCCGTCGTCCCGGATGTTCATCGCCTTGTAGGCCGCCGCGAGCTGCTCCGGCGTGGTCCTGGCCTTCAGAGCTTTCCAGGCCGCCTTGAACTCCGCCTTGGCCGTGTCGAGGTCCTTGGATGAGCCCATCGGGAGTCCGCCGGTCAGGTGGATGGTGACGTTCCAGAGCCAGACGCCCGGCATGCGCTCGATGGCCAAGCGGATCCGGCCGATGCGCTGCCTGCCTTCGAGCACCGAATAGTCGCTAAGGCCGATTGAGCGGAGCTTCAGCATAATCTGGCGGGCTTCGTGCGAGTCCTAGAAACGCACAACGCCGCACCAGCCGAATATCTTGGCCCGAGGCGGCGTTGGTTACGCACTGGGCCCTGAAATCCCCAGCGCCCGAGACATTAGGGCCCGCCCCGCGTGCCTGCCTGTGATGGAAATCACAATTCGGCAAGGGATGGGCCAAGGTTCGATGACAGGTGCGTGACGTGTTTGCCCGCTATCGAGATCGGGGCAAAGATGTATCGATCGGCTCTCGCGGTCTCCAACGCAGGCACTGCCTGCCGCTGGGTCCGCAACGCGCAAGTCGTGATCACGAAAGCGGTCTTGTGGCACTGCCATTCGGAGCCCAGCACAGCACTGTCGATCGACTTCGGGCGTGTCAGGGCGACCGCAACCCCGGCAAGCGCCGCGATCGCAAGCTATTGCGAGCGCCTTCAGGCTCAGCGGGAAAAAGTCATGGCCGTTGCTCCGCGTCGTTTGGGTGCTGGACCACGCTCTGGAGGAGCAGTGGCCCAGTCGGACTGACCGTGCAGGGAGGAGTGAGGGTCACGGTCAGTCAGGCGACTAATTGTTTCGAAGCTAATCTTCATTTGGGACACACCAGCAGCATGATCAAAATCATTTCGTTGGCGATCATCCACATCATGAATCCGGACCAGATCGTGCAGACATTAGGGCCTGCCCCCGTGCCTCTCTGTGAGGAAATCACAACGCGCGCAGATGCTGCATTTCGCCGCTAACGGCTTTGACTGAATCCTCGAAGGGGGATGTCCCGAAATGTAAAAGCACCTGTCCCCAGCGGTTAAACCCTGGTGCAAGCATTCATCTATCTTCCTTCGCGATGTCGTCGTCGCTTTTCCGCGACGCCTCGGAGGGAACTGAAATGATCGTCTGCTCTTGCAATGTGTTCAGCGACCATCAGGTGCGGTCAGTGGTCGCAAAAGAGGCGCGACGGCCCCGCATGAGCGAGGTCTATGCCTGCCTCGGATGCAGCGCCCAGTGCGGCCGCTGCGCTCACACTATCAAGCGGATCATGGATGAGGGTGACGCACATGCTTGCTGAGAAATTTATCCTGGCCCTGGAAACGCTGATCAGGAGCCGCACCTACCCCGATGGAAGTCCGCGCGTGGCCTCGACCTCCCGCACGTGCCGGTAGGTTCCTCGAAGGGCGCCACGAAGATCCCCTCGGCCCGCCCGCGCAGGAGCTGCGCCAGGTTGGTCTTGCGCAGGTGCAGCGGCAGCCGGCACAGATCGTCGCCGTCGTACGCCAGGCAGTCGAAGGCGTAGAGCTGCACCTCGTGGTCGTGCTTGCGGGAATGCAGGGCGTTGAAGTCGGAGATGCCGTCCACCCCGAGCACCACAGCCTCGCCATCGGTGATGAACTGGGTCTTCCGGATCTTTTTTAGCGGTCTCGACAATCACGGATATTCGTCAAACGACCAATGGCCGGACGGGCGTAGAGACTTATATCGGCAGCTATTTCGACCGGGAGGACGTCGAGAGAAGGTCGCGGTTGCTGCGCGCTCGCCTTGGGCTGGACAATTCCCCAGCTGATCCAACTCGCGGTCAACGAGCTTTACAAGCAGCACCGCGCACAACGCGCGTTCGGGGACGTAAATGGCCAAACAATCCAACTGTCCGTAAAACAGTTGCTGAGGCCGATTTTGCCGCTGTTGATATCGTTGAATAATCCCGGCTTCGTTCGCATGTGACTGTCCGAACAATGTCTCTTCTTCGGATAGTATGGAACGCCTGTTTGCGCCTGACGGTGGTCGGGGCATTTGCTCCGAAGCGAACGTGATTGTTTGAACTTCTTTCGTGCGCACGATGCGGCTCCGTGAGTGCGATATAATCGAAGGAAGCAACGATTAACGAACGAGGATCGTTTGATCGCGCGCTTTCTCACCAGGAACTGTGAATTCCGCGAATAAGTAAACGAGTGATCGCGCCTGCTCTCATCCACTGCGGCTTAGAGCAGCCGATGAAAACATCAATGCTGAAGCGTCTCGCGCAGGCGCAGCGAAGTTCGCTCGTCGAGTTGAAGTGCGATCAGGCGCAATTGAAGCAGCCTCGACGATGAAAGCTGCGAGCGAAGCTCTGTGAGCGCAGGTGTTTATGTTTATCTTCTCGCGCAGCTGTGGGTATGGGGGGCGGGGTAGCGTTACATCGGTATTCTATTCCAGCCTTAAATAAACCAAGGTGCTCTCCCGGTCGCGCGCCGATTTTCGGGCACCAGCCTCAAGCTGAACATCACCTGCACTCGCCTAATATCGGTGATACCCGATATCGGCCTTGCAGTTCGCGATGTCTGAAGCTTCAGACATCGGCCCTGCGGTTCTGCTGAAACCTGGTTTCCGCCAGAACCGCGTATCTGAGGTCAATGACAGGACCTCGGCTCCGTGCGGACTTTGAAGTCGATAATTGTCGACCTGGCGCAGCCGGGTGTTTAGGTTGTGCGCCAGGCGCACTAAGCAGGAGTACGTAAGCGACCAACGGGTTTCCCTCCCGGCCAATGTCTGCACTCGGCGGAAGCGGACGTGCGGCCCCCAAGGAGAGAAGTCCGGGTTTGACCCAAAGGCGACCTCCGAGCTAAGCGTTGGGCCCCCACACGGTTTCTTCCGTCCAACCGAGACCAGCAAACTCCGATGCCCTCAGCGGCGCTTCTGCAATTGAAAAGAACTCATCGAGTTGCGGCGGCTTGATGCGGGTCCCCGATAGCATCGCATGCGCCTGTCCACGATGGTGAATTTGGTGCTGAAATAGGTGCATCAGCAGGCGATCGCGTCGTTCAACTTGGACACGAGTACCTCGATTGATCCGCACCTCGCCGCTCAGCAAGGCAGGTGTCAGCGCGTTGCAGACACCGATCAAACGCTTGTCCATCGACGCTTGAGCCTCCGATGTCAGAGCCGCAGCCCTGACTCTGGTTGATGATCTATACGACTACGCAGGAAGGGTCGTGTTTTTCAAACCGACAATGGCCCATGGAAAACAGACGTTTCGGGATACGGCAAAGGGCCCTCTCGTATTTCGTGGGAGGGGATCCCGATTTCCCTGATGACAAGGGATTTGCCCTGAAGCCGTGGGCGCGGGTGTGGTACGAGAACAACGCGGCAGAAAACGGCATCAGATTCACGGAAATATCGCGTATCACTATGGGTAATGTGTACCTGGCGGACTATCAGGGCAACGAGATCATGGTCGACAAGACCTTTGTCTTTCGCCTTTGCCGCGACCAACAGTTGCGTCTTTGCGTCCACAAGTCTGCAATGCCGCGCCTTACTCTCCGACGGAAATTGATCAGACCGCTCTTCCAGTGCGGCAACGGTGAAGCTGGAACGAGCCCCGACGAGAGCAGTAACCAAGGCAGAGGGACCTGCGGGGGGATTTCCAGATGTCACAGTACACAATCACCCGCGGCGACATTTTTGGCGGCTTGACCGCCAGCGATCGTGGCGTTGCCGCTTTGCCTTGCATTCGGATGTTGCCTCCGGATTGGGCGCTTTGCCTCCCGGCCTGTACGGCGGCATCACAGTAAAGACGGGTGTGCGTAAACGCCTTGTGGGCGGCACGGCGGTTCAGGTGTGTCTGAGCCCAGCGAGCGCCGATGACGTTGATCTCGGCGAGGCGTCGTCGCAGCGAACACGCTTCCGACAGGAGAGGGTGAGATCTCCCCGATGTCTTCGCCGTCTTCGTTGTTGCTGGCGCGTTGCAGGCCTTGCTCGGGATCGCATGGCTCGGACGTTATGTTCGCTTTCTTGCCCTATCCAGTGATCTCGGGGCTGATGACAGGGATCGGGATCATCATCATTATTCAGCAAATCTTCCCGGTAGCGAGGTCTAGACCTTTCGCCGTCCTCCGAACCCTGTCGCCGATTCTGCAGTCGCTTGGAGGCACACTGCAGGGCGGTGTCCGTCCGGGCGCGGTATTGCTCGCGGCGGCCACGGTCGCGCTTGCTTTCCTGCTGCCTCGTCTCGATTTCTGTCGTTCCGCCGTCTCTCGTCGCTCTCGTCGCGCTCACGATCATCGCCGCTGTCTTTGGGATTTCGGCTCCAAGACCGTAGGCGATATACCCAGCGGCCTACCGCGCTTCATCATCCCCAATTTCGATTTTGCCGATCTCAAACTCATCATCACCGCTGCGTTTCAACTTTGCCTTCCTTGGGTCGACAGACGCCCTCGACATCGCTCGTCGCTGACAACATCACCGGGACGCATCACGACGACAGCAATCGGGAGCTTGTTGGACAAGAGGTGTAGGCAACATGGCTGCTGCCGCTTTTTCGGCGGAATTCCTGGTGCCCGGGGCGTTCATGCGGACGGCCATCAATATCCGGAGCCGGGCGGACGGCATCGTTCTTCCGGCACGTCATTTCATGGACTTCAAGTTTCCTGCTCGCCGTTTTGCTCGGCCTATCCAGCGTGGTGCGGTACATCCCCCATGCCGTCCTGGCGGGAATTCTGATCAGCGCAGGGTTGAGCATCTCATCGATTATCGCAGTCTCGCCCATTTCTCGAGCGCCCCACGCGCCGGCAACATCACTCATGCTGCTCGTGGTCGTGTTGACGATTGTCACCGACCTGATCACAAGCCGTCGGCATTGGCATGGTGATCGCCTCCTTGATCTTCATGAGCGTCCATTGCCGGGATCATGGAACAGAGAACGAAGCTGACGCTGGTGGAGGATGAGCCATGGGCGGATGAAATCGAAATTCGCGAAGAACTGAAGGAATCGTTTGCTCATCAAGCACGTGTAAACGGATGAGTTCCGCTATTCTTCGGCTTTGCCCAAGTCGCTTCGCAAAGGTTTCTTCCCAAGTGGCCGAATGGAAAGATGCTCGTGCTGAGGATGGAGACGGGTCTCCCCTACTTATGGACCAATCAGGGGAATTTATGCCCTGCAGGACGTCCTGGTGGATCTCGAAGCCGCGAACCTTGCAAGTCTTTCTGGTTTGGCCTTCCCCAAAAGCCAGAATCGACCGCCTTGAAGCGATGCAGGTCGTGCCGAGATCTCGTGCCAAGAAGAACGTCTTCCGACAAATTCGAGAGCATTCAGGCGCGAGGATTGCCTGGGATCATCGAAAAACTCCGGATGAGTGGTCATTGTCCAATAGCGCCAAGATTGTATGCGTGAGCCTGGGTCGCTCTTGGCAGGAGGTACAGGCTCGGGCAACAATGCAGTGACGCTGCCCGACCTGCCGCGCCCCACCTCACGTCGCTCGGAGGGAGCCGAGAATAAGGTGGATCACTTTCGCGGTTCGTGATCTCAGCGATGCTTGTTTTCGGTTTGCAAGGCTGTGGCGATAGAAACGGGAGGCTGCGGAACAGCCGGTGCGCGGTCTTCGGGCCTACAAGGTCGCCGCAAAGGCCGAAAGCCGCGTTCGCCGTTTTCCCAGCGTCCTGCAGCCGGCGGACGTCAGCAGCCTGTCGTTCGAGATCGGCGGGCAGTTGAAGGCGGTCACCCTCACCGTCGGCCAGAAGGTGCAACTGGGTGACGTGCTGGCGGAAATCGATCCTCGGTCGCTGCAGAGCCAGGTCGAACAGGCCAGCGCCGGCGTGCAGCAGGCACAGGCGCAGCTGGACAACGCAGAAGGCGATTTCCAGCGCAAGGAAGAGCTCTTGAAGCGGGGCGTTGCGACGCAGGCTGTATTCGACCAATCAAGGGCGACTCTGCTCAGCTCCCGGGCTCAGCTCGACCAGGCGCGCCGCCAGCTCGAGCTGGCAAATCACAACCTTGACCGAAGCAAGCTGCTTGGCGCCGTTCGCCGGCACCATCGCCCGCGTCGAAGTCAAATCCTTTGCCCAGGTCGCCGCCGGACAACCCATCGCGTCACGCTCTACAGCGACGACCGCTTCGAAATGTCGTTTCTGGCGCCGTCACCGACGTTCCAGAGTCTCAAGGTCGGACAGGCGGTCGACGTCAAGATCGCCGACATGCCCGACCTTTCGCTCAAAGGCGAGATCAGGGAGCTCGGGGTCCAAGGCCGAGCAGGTATCGGCCTCTTCCGGTGGTCATCCAGGCTCGACAACAGCGCCCCGGGTCTGAACGCGGGCATGTCCGTCGAAGTCAGCGATCGAGGAACCCTTGATCGGCGGCGGAAGCGGCTTCTTCTGGTGCCGCTCAGCGTCCTTGTCGCCCGAGGGCGGCAAGGAGCTGCAGAGCAACGGGCACCGTGTTCCGTCTATGACGAGTGGAAGCTCGACGGTCAAAAAGCGCGCCATCACGGTCGGCGGGAGTTCGCGACAATCGTCCTGGTCGTCACTGAAGGGCATCGTGCGGGCGATATCGTCGCATCGGCCGGGCGTCTCCTATCTGGTCCGATGGACAAAAGGTGAAGCTGCTTCCCCTGGAGGAGCGAGGCGCCGTGAATCTCCTCACGCGATTTGGTCTTGCGCGGTCCCGCTTCACCATCGCGGCCATGATCAGCCTGCTGCTCGCCGGCATCGGTCTCTATCCGAGATTTCCCGAAGCGCGAAGACCCCGTCATCGTCATCCGCACGGCGGTGGTGTCGGCGCTGTTTCCGGGAATGGCGCCGGAGAGGATGGAAAACCTTGTCGCCATCCGATCGAGCGCGAAGATCCGGGAAGCTTGCCGGGAGTCAAAGGACATCAGGGCGCTCGCCGGAGAGGGTTCGCTGACGATTTACGCAACAATACGTAACTG
>ERZ1370068.7349-contig-6271_pt1 | contig 19472 bp, 25 predicted proteins | sample MGYA00561227_ERZ1370068 | MGnify/ENA primary metagenome ERZ1370068 (study PRJEB38410, sample SAMEA6850437) | metagenome | study: Metagenomic assessment of the ecological functions of the soil: analysis of the soil microbiota associated with the...
ATCGACGTGCATCAGGTGCTGTGAGGCCCGAAGCGATCGGGCGTGGACAGTTCGGACGAGCAAATCACTTCCGATTTTCGGAAATCGTGTCAAGCCCCAAAATAAAAAATATTTCGCTTTATCCAGAAGTGCCAAATCAGGGCTATATCACATCGCCATCCCGTCCCGACCAGAGGGGCGTATCATGCCATCGTCACGATCGTGGGACGGGTCGCGGTGGACGCTGGCAGTGCCGATAGACGAACGGCGCTGAGAGCGTACGGCAAAGACGTGTGGTCCTGACGTCGCGGTGCTGGCGTCAACGCACCTGGAGGCAACGCTTCTCAGGGCGCGACGGAGGCAAAAGAGCCGTTCTCCGGGGAGAGCACGTTATAAGCCGTAAAGCCATTGCGCAGGGAATGTCGGATGTTCTCCGCTGCCCTGTATGCTCATGTGCGCACTTCTTCGTGCACATTGCACATGAGACCGCGGGTGCAGCGCGCATCCGGCATTCCCTGCGCCCTCTGATTTCGAGAGGGCAAGAATTCATGCAAACCTCGGGCTTTGTGGGCCGCGAGAACGCGAAGTCGTATCCACCGTCATTACCGGGCGCAGAGCGAGCCGGATCCATCATGCGGAGACGTTGGTGTGGAAAGATGGAGCCGGCGTGGGTCCCGCCTCGCGGCGCATCGCGGAATGACGGGACCGTCGGCTACACGGAGCCACCTTGACTCCGCGCCAAAATCGTTATAAAATATAACTATTCTGGACAGGAAGTAATATACGCCCATGGGAAACGCCGTCCACCGCCGCCGCGGGTCCATCCGACCTGCTCAAGATCGAGCAGACGGGCGCGGTGCTGACCGTGGGCCTCAACCGCCCGGCCAAGCGCAATGCGCTGAACGACGGCATCATCCTCGCGATCCAGGATTGCTTCTCCAATCTGCCCGAGGGCATCGGCGCCGTGGTCATCCATGGCATCGGCGACCATTTCTCCTCCGGCCTCGATCTGTCCGAACTGACCGAGCACGACGCCACCGAGGGCCTGCGGCACTCGCAGATGTGGCACCGGGTGTTCGACCGCATCCAGTATAGCCGCGTGCCCGTGATCGCGGCGCTGAAGGGCGCGGTGATCGGCGGCGGGCTGGAGCTTGCCTGCGCGGCGCATATCCGCGTCGCCGAACCGTCGGCCTATTTCGCGCTGCCCGAGGGCCAGCGCGGCATTTTCGTCGGCGGCGGCGGATCGGTGCGGCTGCCGCGGCTGATCGGCGTGGCGCGGATGACCGACATGATGCTGACGGGCCGGGTCTATTCGGCGACCGAAGGCGCGGCCTATGGTTTCTCGCAATATCTCACCGAAGCCGGCGGCGCGCTGCCGAAGGCGCTGGAACTGGCCGAACGGGTCGCGGCGAATGCGCCGCTGACCAATTTTGCGGTGCTGCAGGCGCTGCCGATGATCGCGGAGGCCAATCCGCAGACCGGCCTGTTGATGGAATCGCTGATGGCGACGGTGGCGCAGAGCGACAAAGAGGCAAAGCGCCGCATTCGCGCGTTTCTCGACCGCAAGACCGCAAAGGTGAAGCCGACCTGACATGAGCGCCAAGCCCAACATGTCCGCCTCGACCGATGCAGCCGCGCGCGCCGCATCCGCTGCGCCCGATCTCGTTCGGCAATCCCGCCGTGCAATGTCGAGCGCCGCGACGACGGCACCATCTATCTGCGCCCGAAAGCGCAGCTGCGGCGACTATCCGGTGCGCATCACCGACCGCCTGCATCATTGGGCCGAGGCCGAGCCCGACCGCGTCTTCATGGCGGAGCGCAATGCAGCGCGGCGGCTGGCGGCAGATCACCTATGCGGAGCTGCTTGACGTCATCGCGGCACATCGCCTCCGCGCTGCTGGCGCGCGGCCTTTCGGCCGAGAAGCCGATCGTCATTCTCTCCGGCAATTCGATCGATCACGCGCTGATCGCGTTCGGCGCGCTCTATGCCGGCATTCCGTTCTGTCCGGTATCGCCGGCCTATTCGCTGGTGTCGCGGGACTACGGCAAGCTCGGCTATCTGATGAAGCTGCTGACGCCCGGCCTCGTGTTCGCCGACGACGCCGACGAAATTCGCCGATGCGCTGGCCGCCAACGTCTCCTGTGGCACCGAGATCGCGGCGTCGCGCGGCGCCGTGCCCGGCCGCGACGTCACGACGCTCGTCGGATCTGATGGCGACGCCGTTGCATCCGCGCCTCGATGCCGTGCACGACGCGATCGGCCCGGACACGATCGCAAAATTCCTGCTGACGTCGGGCTCGACCGGCAATCCGAAGGCGGTCATCAACACCCAGCGCATGATCTGCGCCAACCAGGTGATGCTGCGCGAGACGCTGGCGTTCCTGAAGGACGAGCCGCCTGTCATCGTCGACTGGCTGCCGTGGAATCACACCTTTGGCGGCAATCACAATATCGGGCTGACGCTGTACAACGGCGGCTCGATGTATCTCGACGAGGGCAAGCCGATGCCCGGCGGCATCGAGGAGACCGTGCGCAATCTGCGCGAGATCTCGCCGACGGTCTATTTCAACGTGCCCAAGGGCTATGAATCGCTGCTGCCCTATCTGCGCGACGATCAGGCGTTGCGCGCAGAAATTCTTCGCCCGGCTGCATGCGATGTTCTTCTCGGGCGCCGCGCTGTCGCCGTTCGTCTGGAACAGCCTCGACGAACTCGCGGTGCAGGAAACCGGTTATCGCGTGCCGATGCTGACCGGCCTCGGCGCCACCGAGACCGTCGCCGTTCTTCATGTCGGTCAATCCCGCACACCAGCCGCTCCGGCCATGTCGGGCTTCCGGTGCTCGGGCAATGATGCGAAGCTCGTGCCCAACAACGGCAAGCTGGAGGTTCGCGCCAAGGGACCGAACGTCACGCCGGGCTATTGGCGTCAGCCTGAGCTGACCGGCGACGGCCTTCGACGAGGAAGGCTTTTACAAATTCGGCGATGCGCTGAAGCCGGCCGACCCCGATAATTTCGACGCCGGTTTCGATTTCGACGGCCGCATTGCCGAGGATTTCAAGCTCGCCAGCGGCACCTGGGTCAGCGTCGGCCCGTTGCGCGCGCGCTTCGTTGCGCGCCTGCGCGCCGCTGGTGCGCGACGTCGTCATTGCCGGCATCAACCGCGACGAAATATCGGCGCTGGTCGTGCTCGATCTCGACGGCTGCCGCCTGATCAATCCGACGCTTCCGCTCGACGATCTCGCGGCTGCGGCGTCCGATCCGCTGATCGCGCGACGCCTTCCGCGAACGCTTCCAGAAGCTGCTGGCGAGCGCGACCGGCTCGTCGACCCGGATCACGCGCGCGGTGCTGCTCGATACGCCGCTGTCGATCGATCGCGGCGAAGTCACCGACAAGGGCTCGATCAACCAGCGCGCGGTGCTGGAGCATCGCAGCGCGCTGATCGAGGAGCTTTATTCGCCGACGCCGCCGGCGCAGGTGATCACGCTGTAGCTAATTCGAAGAACAATTTGCCAGGGAGAAGACCATGCAGTTGAAGGATCAGGCCGCCATCGTCACCGGCGGCGCATCGGGATTGGGCGCCGCGACCGCGCGCCGGCTCGCCGCGCAGGGCGCCAAGGTCGCGGTGTGCGATCTCAACGCCAAGCTCGCCGAAACCGTCGCCGCCGAGATCGGCGGCGTCGCCGTGATCTGCGACGTCTCCGATGCGGCCTCGGCGGAAGCCGCGATCGCCACGGCCGCGAAGGCCCACGGCCCGGCGCGCGTGCTGGTGAACTGCGCCGGCATCGGCGTCGCCAAGCGCGTGATCGGCAAGCGAAGGCCCGATGGCGCTCGGCGATTTCGACAAGGTGATCAAGGTCAATCTGATCGGCTCCTTCAACATGCTGCGGCTGGCGACCGCGGGCATGTCGAAGCTGGAGCCGCTTGCGACCGGCGAGCGCGGCGTCGTGATCTCCACCGCCTCGGTCGCGGCCTATGACGGCCAGATCGGGCAGTCGGCCTATTCGGCCTCGAAGGGCGGCATCGTCGCCATGACGCTGCCGATCGCGCGCGAACTGGCGCAGTTCGGCATTCGCGTGCTGACGATCGCGCCGGGCCTGTTCCTCACGCCGCTGCTGGCCAATTTGCCGCAGGAGGCGCAGGACTCGCTTGCCGCCTCGATCCCGTTCCCGCGCCGGCTCGGCCAGGCCGATGAGTTCGCCTCGCTGGCGCTGCACATGATCGACAACCCCTATCTGAACGGCGAAGTGGTGCGGCTCGATGCCGCGCTTCGCATGGCGCCGCGCTGAGGGTATCGCATGTTCGTCAACCGGCGCGACGTGCAGATCCAGTGGGGCGATTGCGACCCCGCCAACATCGTCTACTACCCGCGCTATTTCGCGATGTTCGACGATTCGACCTCGATCATGTTCGAGGCGGCCGGCTTTTCGAAGCAGGACATCATCCACAAATACGGCCTGGTCGGCATTCCCATGGTGGATACGCGGGCGAAATTCCACATCCCTCGACCCATGGCGACTGGATCACGAATCGAAAGCCGGATCGAGAGTTTCAAGCGCTCGAGCTTCGAGGTGATCCACAAGGTGTTCAAGGGCGAGGCGCTGGCGATCGAGGCGTTCGAGACCCGCGTGCTGGTCGGCAAGCATCCGGACGACCCCGCGCAGCTGAAATCGGCGCCGATGCCGCAGGAGATCATCGAGCGAGTTCATGCGGGGCTGACTTGAGGCTGACTTGCCCGCATGACCTAAAGAAGGGGCTGAACTGGCCGCCGGTTCTTGCTTAAAACCATAAACAGATAATCACAGGGAGGAATGAATGAAGAAGACTTTTCTGTCCGCTGCGGCTGTCGTAGCGGCCCTCGCCCTGCCGGGCTTGCCGGCGCATGGCGCAGACCAACGAGATCATCGATCGGCATCACCATCACCACGACCGGGCCCGCCGCGGCGCTCGGCATTCCCGAGCGCAACTCGCTCGACTTCGTGCCGAAGGAAATCGGCGGCGTGCCGCTCAAGGTCATCGTGCTCGACGACGGCGGCGATCCGACCGCGGCGACCACCAATGCGCGGCGCTTCGTCACCGAGTCCAAGGCCGACATCATCATGGGCTCGTCGACGACGCCGCCGACGGTCGCGGTCTCAACCGTCGCGAACGAGGCCGGCATTCCGCATTTCGGCCTGGCGCCGTTCCCGATCAACGAAGCGCGCATCAAGTGGTCGGTCGCCATGCCGCAGCCGATCCCGATCATGGGCAAGGTGCTGTACGAGCACATGAAGGCGCACGGCATCAAGACCGTCGGCTATATCGGCTACTCCGATTCCTACGGCGATCTCTGGTTCAACGACTTCAAGGCCCAGGCCGTGCCGATGGGCATGACGCTGGTCGACCGAGGAGCGCTTTGCGCGTCCGGATACGTCGGTCGCGGGCCAGGTGCTGAAGCTGCGTCGCCGCCAATCCCGACGCGATCCTGGTCGGCGCCTCCGGCACCGCCGCGGCGCTGCCGCAGACCACGCTGCGCGAGCGCGGCTACAAGGGCCTGATCTACCAGACCCACGGCGCCGCCAGCATGGACTTCATCCGCATCGCCGGTCCGGCGGCGGAGGGCGTGATCATGGCGTCGGGTCCGGTGATGTCGCCGGAAACCCAGCCCGACAGCGCACTGACCAAGAAGCCGGGCCTGGCGCTCAACACCGCCTATGAAGCCAAGTACGGCGCCAACAGCCGCAGCCAGTTCGCCGGCCATTCCTACGACGCCTTCGAAGTGCTCAAGCGCGTGATGCCGGTGGCGCTGAAGACGGCGCAAGCCGGGCACGCCGGAATTCCGCGAGGCGATCCGCCAGGCGCTGCTGACCGAGAAGCGAAATCGCGGCGAGCCAGGGCGTCTACAACTTCACCGAAAAGGACCGCTACGGCCTCGACGACCGCTCGCGCATCATCCTGACGGTGAAGGACGGAAAGTACGTCCCGGCGAAGTGAAAGGCCGCGGGCGCGTCAGCAGGGTGGGCAAAGCGTTGGGCGTGCCCACCATAGATCGAACAGAGAGTGGTGGGCACGGCGCAAGTGCGCCTTTGCCCACCCTACTTTGCGGAAGTCCGAGAGCAGCTAACCTAGCCGCCAGTCGGACGCAATCAGCAGCGACGGCGTCGGTTGCGAACGGGCCTCGCCGACGCTTCGCAGCAGCATCCGCGCCTGCTCGGCGACATGGTCGAGCAGCCATCGCTCGAACGCTTCGGGCGACATCGCAGGCGCGCAGAGATAGTCCCTGCACGACCGTCGCAGCCGAGCTCGGCCAGCAGATTGCGCTGTCCCTCGGTCTCGACGCCCTTCGGCGACCACGGCCATTTTCAGGCTCTGGCCGACGCGGACGACCGGCGGTGGCGATCGCGCGCGCGCTGGCGTCGCGCTCGATGTTGCGCATGAAGCTGCGATCGATCTTCACTCCGCGGATCGGCAAATGCGCCAGCCGGCTCAGGCTCGAATAGCCGGTCCCGAAATCGTCCAGCGACAGGCCGACGCCGAGCTTGCGTATCGCATTCATGGTCTCGATCGCCGCCGAACGTTCGTTCAGGAGCACGCCTTCGGTGATCTCGAGCATCAACGTCTGCGGGCGGAAGGCCGTTGGCGCGATGGTCTCCGCCACCACGGCGGCGAGCTTCGCATTCTGGAAATTGAGCGGCGACAGGTTGACCGCCACGCAGGGGATGTCCAGTCCGGCATGGCGCCACGCGGCCATTTGCCGGCACGCCTCGCGGATCGACCATAGGCCGATCTGCTCGATCAGGCCGACTTCCTCGGCCAGCGGGATGAATTTCGAAGGCGGGACTTCGCCAAGATCAGGATCGTACCAGCGCGCCAGCGCTTCGACGCCGTAGATGGCGCCGTCGACGGTTCGGGTCTGCGGCTGATAGACGCAGCTTCAACTTGTCATTGGCGATGGCCTGGCGGAGCGCCGCGCTGTAAGACGAGCCGCTGCTCGGCGAGCCGGTTCATGTCGGCGCTGGAAGAAGCGATGGGTGGAGCGGCCCGCCTGCTTGGCCTTGGTACATCGCCGCATCGGCCTGCTGCATCAGCGTATCGATATCGGTGGCGTTGTCCGGATAGATGCTGATCCCCATGCTGGCGGAAATCGGTACCTGCCGGCTGTCGATCCACAGCGGCGACGCCAGCGCGTCGGTGATGTTGCAGGCGACCAGCGAGGCGTCGGGCCGGATCGCAGTTCGGCAACACGATGACGAACTCGTCGCCGCTCGAGGCGTCCCAGCAGGTCGGACGGCTGGATGCGGCGCGCGCAGCCGCTTTGCAAATTCGACACAGCAGCGCGTCGCCGGCCGAATGTCCGAGCGTATCGTTGACGTCCTGAAGTGATCGAGATCGAGAAATAGCCAGCGCGAGTTGCTTCCCGCCGTGCAATCGTCGATCGCCTGATTGACCAACTGGCGCAACTGCGCGCGGTTCGGCAACCCGGTCAGCATGTCGTGGTAGGCGAGCCGGGCGATCTGGGCGCGGGCTTCCTTTCGCTCGATCGCCAGCGCGCCGAGGTGAACGCAGGCGTCGACAATCCGCTGATGCCAGCGGCTCGGCGCGCGGGGCTCCCTGAAATAGAACGCGAAGGTCCCGATCACGCGGCCGTCCTTGGCCTTGATCGGCGTCGACCAGCAGGCTTTCAGGCCGACCTCGAGCGGCCGCGTCTTGAACGGCTGCCAGCGCGGATCGGTGTCGAGATCTTCGGCCAGCACCGGCTTGCCGTAATACGCCGCCGACCCGCACGAGCCGACGTCGGGACCGATGGCGATGCCTTCAAGCGCGCGGGAGTAGTCGTCAGGCAGGCTGGGTCCGCCCAGCGGGTGCACCAGCCCGTCGGAATCGACATGCAGCACCGAAGCAACGACATCAGGCGCGATGGCTTCGACGCGCCGGCAAAGCTGGTCGGCAATCTCGGTGATCGGGAGTTCGTCGGCCAGCGCGCCCATGATCAGCTGCTGCAGCGACCGCAGCTGCTTGTTCTCGGTGATATCGGTCAGACAGGGCGAACATGTACTTGACCCGCCCGCGCTCGTTGCGGAACGCCTTGACCGTGGCCGAGACCCAGATCTCATCGCCGTTCTTGTCGTAGGCCAGAACTTCCTCCTCGTCGCCGCTGTCATCGCAGATCCGGCGGCGCAGCTTCGCCAGCGTCTTGCGGTCGGTATAGCGGCCGGCAAGCAGACTGGTTGGCGCTGCCGTCCTTCGGCTTCCTCAGGCCGAGTATCCGAACATTCCGGAGAACGCGGCGTTGGTATAGACGCGATCCTGCAGGTTACGATCGGTGACGACGACGGCGCGGTTGGTCTTGTCGGCCACCAGGTTCAGCAAGCGCGATCCGCTCGCGCCGTCTCGACCTCCGGCGGTGATGTCGCGAACTAAAGACCATGTAGTTGGCTGCGGCCGCCGATCTCGACGCGCGAGACCGATACGCGATGCCCGAAGCCGGCTGCCGTCGTGCTGCGCCGGATGGTGATTTCGGAGCTCGGCGCGGAGGTCGGTAAGCCCGGAGGCAGCTTGCATCGAGGCCAAGAATATCCTCGCGGCGCGACGCCCCAGATCGATTCTGCCGCGGCGTTGAAATGGCTGACATCGCAGGTCGCCGTCGATGATGACGACAGCCTCGCTCGCCTGCTCGAGCGCCGCCAGCAGGAACTCGGTGGTGTCGACCGCTGGGGCAATCGGAAGGCGCATCGTCTGACCTTGTAACCCGGCAGCCACCGTCGGCGCCCGGCATCGGGCGCAAAGTGGCCGCAGTAGCGCAAGGGTAGAAGGCCGCGAGTGTTCAGGGAAGTTGTGCAACTCACACGGAACCGGCGGAATTCATATCATGCTTAAGATTTCGTTAGTGAGAGGAGGGGCCGAGACTCGAGATCCCGCTCGCGCCTTCGTGCTGGAAGCCGAGATAGCTCGCGGCGACGCGCTGGTTGGTGGCGATGTCCTTGGCCGATCCGCTCAGGATGAATTCGCCGAGCTCCATGACATAGGCGCGGTCGGCGATCTTCAGCGCGGCCTGCGCGTTCTGCTCGACCAGCAGCACCGAGACGCCGGCGGCGCGCAGTTCGCCGATGGTGCGGAAGATGTCGGCGACGATGATCGGCGCCAGGCCGAGGCTCGGCTCGTCCAGCATCAACAGCTTCGGCGCGCCCATCAAGGCGCGGCCCATCGCCAGCATCTGCTGCTCGCCGCCGGACAGCGTGCCGGCCAGTTGCTTGCGCCGCTCCTTCAGCCGCGGAAACAGCGTGTAGACCCGCTCGAACGATCTTGCCGCGGTGGCCTTCGGAATCCGGAACGCGCCGAGCTGCAGATTGTCCTCGACATTCATGGTGCCGAACAGCTCGCGATGCTCGGGCACGAGGCTCAAGCCCGCCGCGACGCGATCCTCGATATCGAGCGGCGCCATGTCCGTCGCCGGCGAAGGCGACGCGCGCCCTTCAGCGGCAGGATGCCCATGATGGCGTTCAGCAGCGTGGTCTTGCCGGCGCCGTTGGCGCCGATGATGGTGACGATCTCGTTGTCGGCGACCTCGAGCGACACCGAACGCACGGCTTCGACCTTGCCGTAGGCAACATGCGCGTCGGAGACCGACAACAGCGCGCTCATGCGGTGGCTCCGAGATAGGCCTTGATCACATCGGGATTGGTCTTGATCGCAGCCGGCGTGCCCTCGGCGATCTTGGTGCCGAAATCGAGCACCACGACGCGGTCGGCGAGATCCATCACAAAGCCCATGTCGTGCTCGACCAGCAGCACCGACATGCCGCCGTCGCGCAATTGACGGAGCAGCGCGGCGAGCCGCTGCTTCTCCATGTGCCGCAGTCCCGCGGCCGGCTCGTCGAGCAGCAGCAGCAGCGGATCGACGCACAGCGCGCGCGCGATCTCGACGATGCGCTGCTGGCCGAGCGACAGGCTGCCCGCCAGCTGGTCGATCTGGTCGCCGAGGCCGACGCGCTCGATCTGGCGCGCGGCTTCCGCCAGCAATCTCGCCTCGTCGGCGCGGTCGAGCCGGAACATGCTGGAGATCGCGCCGGCATGACCCGCGCAGATGCGCGCCGATCGCGACGTTCTCCAGCACGGTCATGTCGGGCACCAGCTTGACGTGCTGGAAGGTGCGGGCGACGCCGAGTTTGACCACTTCCTGCGGCGGCGCGTTGTCGACCTTGTGGCCGAGCACCGAGATGGTGCCGCCGGTCGTCGTCAGCACGCCCGTGATCAGGTTGAAGGTCGTGCTCTTGCCGGCGCCGTTGGGGCCGATCAGCGCCACGATCTCGCGGGCCTGGACGTCGAAGCGAGACGTCGTTGACGGCGATCACGCCGCCGAACTGCTTTGCGCGCCTTTTCGATCTGCAGCAGCACGCGCAGGGCGTGGCCGGCGCGCGCTCGCGCGCCGGCAAGGCGAAGCGACGTATCGGGCATCTTGCGGCCCGGCTTGAACGGCAGCCGCGCCATCAGCCAGGGCCAGACGCCGGTCGGCGCCAGTTGCAGCAGCACCACCAGCAGGATGCCGAACACGATGGTCTCGAGCTGGCTCTGGCCGCCGAAAACATACGGCAGATAGCTCTGCAGGATCTCCTTCAGGATCACGACGATGCCGGCGCCGAGCACCGCGCCCCAGACATAGCCGGCGCCGCCGACCACGGCGATGAACAGATATTCGATGCCGGCCTGCGCGCCGAACGGCGTCGGGTTGGCGGCGCGCTGGAAATGCGCATAGAGCCAGCCGGACAGGCCGGCCAGCACCGCCGCATAGATGAACACCAGCAGCTTGGCGCGCGGCGTCTGCACGCCGAACGCTTCGCCGGCGATATGCCCGCGCCGCAGCGCGCGGATCGCGCGGCCGGTGCGGGAGTCCAGCAGGTTCATGGTCAGCAGCGCCGAGATCAGCACCGCGATCCAGATCGCGAAATAGATCGTGCCGGGATCGAGCATCCGCAAGCTGCCGATCGACAGCGGCGGAATGCCGGAGATGCCGTCATTGCGGCCGAGGAATTCCAGCTTGCTGAACAGATAGAACAGCCCGATGCCCCAGGCGATGGTGCCGAGCGGCAGATAGTGGCCGGACAGCCGCACCGTGACGATGCCGAGCAGCGACGGCGGCGATGCCGCTGACCAGCAGCGAGAGCGGCAGCGTCAGCCACGGCGACAAGCCGTAGGCCGTCGTCAGCACCGCCGTGGTGTAGGCGCCGAAGCCGCAAAACGCGGCCTGGCCGAACGAGGTGAGGCCGCCGACGCCGGTCAGCAGCACCAGCCCCATCGCCACCAGCGCGGCGAGGCCGATATTGTCCAGCAGCACGATCCAGAACGGCGGCACGCCCGGGATGAACGGGATCGCCGCCATGACGAGCTGCGAAGATGATGACGGGAAGCCGCTGCGTCATCGCCGTCAGTCCTTCTCTTCCTCGACCGCGGGCGCTGCGAGCGAACGCAGCACCAGCACGGGAAGGATCAGCGTGAAGACGATGACCTCCTTGAAATTGCTGGCGTAGAACGAGGAGAAGGCCTCGACGCTGCCGACGATCAGCGCCGCCACCGCGGTCAGCGGATAGCTGACGAGGCCGCCGATGATGGCGGCGATAAAACCCTTCAGGCCGATCAGGAAGCCGGTGTCGTAATAGAGCGTGGTGATCGGCACGATCAGGATGCCGGAAATCGCGCCGATCACGGACGCCAGCAGGAAGGCGATCTGTCCCGACAGCGTGGTGCGGATGCCGACGAGGCGCGCGCCGAGGCGGTTGACGGCGGTGGCGCGCAGCGCCTTGCCCATCAGCGTGAAGCCGAAGAACAGCCACAGCGCGACGATGAAGGCGATCGGTCAGGCCGTAGACCGCGATGCTCTGGCCGGTGAAGCGCAAGCGGTCCGATCGTGAGCGCGGCGCTCGACAGCGCCGGTCCGCGCAGGCCTTCGGCGCCGAAGAACACCAGCCCGAGGCCCTGCAGCGCGAGATGGCAGCCGACGGAGGCGATCAGCAGCACCAGCACCGAGGTGTGGGCGAGCGGCTGGAACGCGATGCGGTAGAGGAACAGTCCGATCGCCGCGACGATCAGGAGCGACAGCGCGATGTTGACCGCGATCGGGGTCTTGGGGCCGGCGAGCCGCGTAGGTCAGGGCCAGGATCGCCGACCGGCAGGACGATGTTGAGCGCAAGGCGAGCGCGCGACCCGCTTGAGCCGCAGCGATCGCCGTGCGGCGAACAGGTCGAGGCCGAAGGCCACCACGCCCATCGCCACCGCGAGCCACGCGGTGCCCGGCACCTTGCCGGTCGCCAGCATGGCGTAGCTCAGCGCGCCATAGGTGACGAATTCGCCCTGCGGGATCAGGATGACGCGGGTGACGGCAAACACCAGCACCAGCGCAAGCCCGAGCAGCGCATAGATCGCGCCATTGGTGATGCCGTCCTGCAGCAGGAACAGCATGATCGTCGTGTTCAAGACCTGGCGCTCCCCTAACGCGTCGGCCGGTCTCGACCTCGCGCGGTCTGCCGGCCGTCCCGATACTCGGCAGTTGAAAGCCGCCGATATTTGATATAGTCCATAACAATTATCAAATATAATCATCAAGGCCCGGCCCGCTCGGCGGGACCTTTCTATCGGGATTGCGAGCCTCGAGCGATGACAGTTTCCAAGGCAGCCGACCGATGCCGTCAAGCCGTCCGCGCCCAGCGGCAAGGAAGCCGGTCGACGGCGCGGCGGAGAACGCCGCGCCTGCAACTGGGCGAACTGTCCGAACTGCTCGGCTATTCGCTCAAGCGCGCGCAGCTCAAGGTGTTCGAGGATTTCCTGCGCTGCGTCGCGCCGCTGCAACTGACGCCGGCGCAATTCTCGGTGCTGCTGCTGCTCGACCGGAATCCCGGCCGCAACCAGACCGAGATCGCCAACACGCTCGGCATCCTCAGGCCGAATTTCGTGTCGATGCTGGACGCGCTGGAGAGCCGCGATCTCTGCGCGCGGATGCGCTCGACCAACGACCGCCGCTCCCACATCCTGGTGCTGACCGACAAGGGACGGGCGGTGCTGGCGCGCGCCAAGAAGCTGGTCGCCAGCAAGCACGAGGCGCGGCTCAACGAATTGCTGGGTCCCGCCAACCGCGTCGCGCTGCTCGAGATGCTGTCGAAGATCGCCGCGCGAGTTTTGATCGGCGCCGGTCAGGCCGACGACGATCACGGCCGCGACAATGCGGCGCGGATTTCGCGTCGTGCCCCGACAGGAACAGCCGCTCGATCTCGCGCGGCGGGAAGCGGCCGGCTGAACAGGAAGCCCTGCATCTCGGTGCATCCTTCGGACGCGATGCTGTCGAGCTGTTCTGCGGTTTCGACGCCCTCGGCGGTGGCCGTCATGCCCATGCCGTTGGCGAGCGCCGCGACCGCCCGCACGATGTTGAGCGAGCCGACATTCTCGGTGATGTCCTTGACGAACGAGCGGTCGATCTTGATCTTGTCGAACGGAAAGCTCTGCAGATAGGTCAGCGAGGAATAGCCGGTGCCGAAATCGTCCATCGCGATCCGGACGCCGAGCGCGCGCAGCTGATGCAGCACGGCGAGCGTCGCTTCCTTGTCGTGCAGCAGCACGCGTCTCGGTGATCTCGATCTCGAGCCGCGTCGGGTGCAGGCCCGAGGCCGCCAGCGCGCTGACGATCACCTGCATCAGGCCGGGACTGCGGAACTGGACCGCCGAAATATTGACGGCGATCGTGAGGTCGTCCGGCCATTGCGCCGCGGTGGCGCAGGCCTGCCGGATCACCCACTCGCCCGATCGGGACGATGAAGCCGATCTCTTCGGCCAGCGGAATGAAGGCGGCCGGCGAGATCATGCCCTTGCTCGGGATGATTCCAGCGGATCAGGGCCTCGAAGCCGCTGATCTCGTTGCTCGCCAGGTTGACCACCGGCTGGTAGTGCAGCTCGAATTCGCCGGCCGGCAGCGCCTTGCGCAGGTCCTGCTCCATGATGCGGCGGGTCTGCATCTGCAGCGTCCATCGCGGGCTCGAAGAAGCGGAACGTGCCGCGTCCGTCGCCCTTGGCGCGGTAGAGCGCGAGGTCGGCGTTGCGCAACAGCTTGTCGGGGCTCGATCCGTCGCCGGGACCGACCGCAGATGCCGATGCTGGCGCCGATCACGGCCTGCTGGCCGTCGATGTCATAGGGCTCGCTCAGCAGCTCGATGACGCGCTGCGCCAGCGAGGTCGCGTCGGCGGGATCTGGCGATCGGCGCCTGCACGATGACGAACTCGTCGCCGCCCATCCGCGCGATGGTGTCGGTCTCGCGCACCAGTCCGCGCAACCGCTCGGCGACGATCTTCGAGCAGCTTGTCGCCGGCGGGATGGCCGAACGTATCGTTCACGGCCTTGAACTGGTCGAGGTCGAGATGGTGGACCGCCACCATCTCGCCGTGCTGAACGCGGCCCAGCGCGTGCTCGAGCCGCTCGTTCAGCAGCACCCGGTTGGCAAGTCCGGTCAGCGCATCGTGGTGCGCCATGTATTCGATCTTGACCTCGGATTGCCGCTGCTCGGTGATGTCCTCATGGGTGGCGACCCAGCCGCCGCCGGGCATCGGCCGGTGGCGGATCTTGAAGGTGCGCCCGTTCATGCAGTTCGACGATGCTGTCTTTGGCTTCGTTGGAAACCGCGACGTTGGTGCGCCAGCGGAGATATTCATCGCGCGTCATCGCGGGGAAGCTGCCGGCTTCGAAACGCAGATCGACGATCTCGGTCAGCGGCGTGCCGGGGCCGACGCGGCCGGGCGGGATATCGTACATCTCGACGAAGCGGTCGTTGCACACGATCAGGCGGTGGTCGGAATCGAAGAAGCACAGCCCCTGCGACATGTTGTTGATCGCGGTGTCGAACTGGAAGTTTCGTGATCGCGCAGCGTCTCTTCCTGCTCCTTGCCGAGTTCGTACTGTTTCTTCAGACGGGCGTTGAGTTCCTCGCGCTCGGTGATGTCCTCGTGGGTCGCCATCCCGCCGCCGCCGGGCATCGGGTAGACGGTGTAGGCGATGATCCGGCCGTCGGTGAATTCCTGCACCGTGGTGTCGAGCGCGATGTCGCGTCCGACGCGCTCGCGGATGTAATCATCGGGCGTCGACCGGCACCTTCAGGCCGAGATTCAGCCGGTGCCGGATCAGTTCGCTGGTCGGCGTGCCCGGCTTCACCTGCTCGGGCGAGAGCCCGTACATTTCCATGTAGCGCTTGTTGCAGAAGACGACTTCGCGCTTCTCGTCGAAGATGACGATTCCGAGCGACAGATGGTTGATCGCCTCCTCGAGCCGCGCACTCAAGTGGCGCTGGCCGCGGGGCGGATGGTCTGGCCGTGATCCGTCATTATGGCGTTTCCCCAGCCGCTATTGGCGGCACTCCTGCCCTCAAGGAGAGCGGCCATTAGAGGCCAAGCCGGTGAATTGCATGCTTTGATACCGGCAGATTGCGTGCCGGATTCTTCGCAACTTCGCTCAACAAAGCGTTAATGCCGTTTTGCACGTACAGGATCCGGCAGCGGTCCGGAAGAACCTAGCTGGGTCCACCAGAATCACCCTGACGTCGTTGACGTTGGTGAGCGTCGGGCCGGTCAGCAGCGAGATCGCCGGTGGCCGCAAAGAACGCGGTGGCGTCGTTGTTGTCGAGATAGGCCGCGGCGATCGAGGCCGAGCGATTTCATCTTCGCAAACGTCGTCGTGATCGATCACCGCGCCGGCCGGATCGGTCGCGCTGCCGGCGCCGCCGTCGGCGCCGTCGGTATCGCGCGGCCAGCGCCGAAATGCCGGGCGTGTCCTTCAGCAGGTCCGGCCAGCGCCAGCGCATATTCCTGGTTGGGGCCGCCGCGGCCATTGCCGCGCACGGTCACGGTGAGTTCGCCGCCCGACAGGATCGCGATGCGCTTGCCTTCGGCGCGCGCCTTCAGCGCCAGCTGCGCGTGATCGGCCGCGACGTCGCGCGCCTCGCCTTCGAGATCGGCGCCGAGATCGATCGACCTCGTAGCCGGCGTCCCTTGCGACCTTGATCGCGGCATCGAGCGAGGCCTTCGGCTTCGCGATCAGCTCGAATTGCGCGCGGGCAAACGCGGGATCGCCGGGCTTGCAGCTTTCGTTGCTGGGATCGTCGAGCGCGCGCCGGACGGCATCGTCGATCGCAAGATTATACTTTGCGACGATGCGCGCGGGCGTCGGCCAGCGTGGTCGGATCCGGCACCGTCGGTCCCGATGCGATCGCGGACGGATCGTCGTGCGGAACGTCCGAGATCGCCAGCGTCACGATCTCGGCGCGCGCTGTCCGGCGCGCGCCAGCCGGCCGCCCTTGATCCGCGACAGGTGCTTGCGGACGATGTTCATCTCGCCGATCGGCGCGCCCGAACGCAACAGCGCGCGGTTCACCTGCTGCTTCTGCGCGAACGAAACGCCGTCGGCCGGCGCGATCCAGTTCGCGGAGCCGCCGCCGGACAGCAGCACCAGCAGCAGATCGTCCGCGGTTGCCTCGGCGCGAGTCGCAGCGTGTCGTCGGCGGCCTTCAGTCCGGCTTCGTCGGGCACCGGATGGCCGGCCTCGACCACCCTGATCCGCCGCGTCGGCACGCCGTGGCCGTGGCGGGTGGTGGCGATGCCGGTCAGTCGCGCCGGATCGAGCGCCAGCGCATCGAGATAGTGCCGCTCGGCCGCCGCCGCCATCGCGGCCGCGCCCTTGCCGGCGGCAAGGCAGATCACCCGGCCTTCGGCGCCGGGCGCAGATGCGCCGACAGCACGACGTCGGGATGCGCGGCCGCGACGGCCGCATCGAAGATCGCACGCAGGAGAGGGCGTCGGTCGGTCATCGGCTTCACGGGGCCTGAGATGCGGACGGGAGAGCCGGTTATCCATCCGATCGCCGCAACAGAAAACCCCGCGGTGCAGGCCCGCGGGGCGCTATGCGAAGCCGCTTATGGGCCGATCAGGATTGCTGATGAAGCTAGCCGCCGACGTCGCCGCTGATGATGTCGCCGAACAGTTCCCAGCTTCTCGCCCTTGAACTTCATCAGCTGCAAGCTGGCGAGATCGGGGCAAAGTCGGTCGGCCGAGTGTTGACCTTGACGCCCGGCAGCAGACCGCCGGTTGCGGAAATCCTTCAGGCTCGCCGCCTGCTTCATGACGTTCTCGCGGGTGAGATTGTCGCCGCAGTGCCTTCAGCACCTGCACCAGGCCTGGCGCGACGGTGTAGCCGTACATCACCGAGCGCGTCGACGCGGTTGGCTTCCGGAAAATACTTGTCCAGGAACGCGTTCGAATGCCTTCATGCCGGCATCGTCCTTCCACTGCGGATCGGTCGGATCCTTCAGGTAGGCGCGACGAGATGATGCCCTGCGAATTCTCGAAGCCGGCCGGCTTGATCACGCTGCCGATCGAGGCCGAGACGTTGTTGAGGAAGTGCAGCGGCTTCCAGCCGATCTCGGCCATCTTCTTGATCGCCTGCGCCGCGAATTTCGGCGTGGTGATGTTGACGAAGACGTCGGCGCCGGTCGACTTGAGCTTGACGATGTGCGAGTCGATGGTCGGCTCCGAGACCTCGTAGCTTTCCTCGGCGACGATCATCGAGGCGGCCTTGGCGCCGAGGCCGTCCTTCAGGCCCTTCAGGTAGTCCTTGCCGTAATCGTCGTTCTGGTAGAGCACGGCGATCTTGGCGTCCGGCTTTTCCTTCAGAATGTACTTGGCGTAGATCTGCGTCTCGCTCTGGTAGTTGGGCTGCCAGCCCATGGTCCAGGGAAAGTCCTTCGGATCGTTCCACTTGGTGGCGCCGGTGGCGACGAACAGCTGCGGCACCTTCTTCGCGTTCATGTATTTCTGGATCGCGGTGTTCGGCGGCGTGCCGAGCGAATTGAAGATCAGCAGCACCTCGTCGCTCTCGACCAGCTTGCGCGCCTGCTCGACCGTCTTCGGCGGGCTGTAGCCGTCGTCATAGCTGATGAAGTTGATCTTGCGGCCGTTGATGCCGCCCTCGGCGTTGATCTTCTTGAAATAGGCCGCTTCGGTCTTGCCGATCACGCCGTAGGCGGAAGCCGGCCCGCTGTAGGGCATGATGTTGCCGATCTTGATTTCGGTGTCGGTGGCGCCGGTGTCGTATTTCTTCTGCGCCAGCGCGCCGCTGGCTGATCGCGGCGAGCAATGCCGAACGCGGCCGATAGGCAATCGCGCAGTCTGCATTGGTGCAACAGGCATTCTCTGTTCTCCCTTGCCATGTTGGAATGTCGCTGTCGGCTCTTGTTGACGGTGCTGATTTGGTGACGTGGCGCATTGAATACCATTTGACCGGGTGCGCCAGCAACAGAAAGCCTCCGCGGCGAGGCCGCAGGGGCTGCTTCTTGTAGTCAGGCGGCCTGAGCGGACGTTACCGGAGCAGGTTAGCCGCCGACGTCGCCGCTGAGAATCTCGCCGAAGCGTTCCCAGGTCTCGCCCTTGAACTTCATCAGCTGCAACTGCGAGATCGGGGCGAAGTCGGTGGCCGAGGTGTTGACCTTGACGCCCGGCAGCAGGCCGCCGAGCTCGAGGTCCTTGATGCTCGCGGCCTGCTTCATGACGTTCTCGCGCGTGAGATTGTCGCCGCAGGCCTTCAGCACGTGCACGAGGCCTTGCGCCACGGTGTAGCCGTACATCACCGACGCGTCGGCGCGGTTGGCTTCCGGGATAATACTTGTCCAGGAACTCGTTCCAGGCCTTCATGCCCGCATCGTCCTTCCACTGCGGATCGGTCGGATCCTTGCAGATAGTGCCGACGAGATGATGTCCTGCGCGTTCTCGAAGCCGGCCGGCTTGATCACGCTGCCGATCGAGGCCGAGACGTTGTTGAGGAAGTGCAGCGGCTTCCAGCCGATCTCGGCGATCTTCTTGATCGCCTGCGCCGCGAATTTCGGCGTGGTGATGTTGAAGAACACGTCGGCGCCGGTCGACTTCAGCTTGACGATGTGCGAGTCGATGGTCGGCTCGGAGACCTCGTAGCTTTCCTCGGCGACGATCATCGAGGCGGCCTTGGCGCCGAGGCCGTCCTTCAGGCCCTTCAGATAGTCCTTGCCGTAGTCGTCGTTCTGATAGAGCACGGCGATCTTGGCGTCCGGCTTGTTCCTTCAGAATGTACTTGGCGTAGATGCTGCGCTTCGCTCTGGTAGTTGGGCTGCCAGCCCATGGTCCAGGGAAGTCCTTCGGATCGTTCCACTTGGTGGCGCCGGTGGCGACGAACAGCTGCGGCACCTTCTTCGGTGTTCATGTATTTCTGGATCGCCGAGTTCGGCGGCGTGCCCAGCGAATTGAAGATCGAGCAGCACCTCGTCGCTCTCGACCAGCTTGCGCGCCTGCTCGACCGTCTTCGGCGGGCTGTAGGCGTCGTCATAGCTGATGAAGTTGATCTTGCGGCCGTTGATGCCGCCTTCGGCGTTGATCTTCTTGAAGTAGGCCTCTTCGGTCTTGCCGATCACGCCGTAGGCGGAAGCCGGTCCGCTGTAGGGCATGATGTTGCCGATCTTGATTTCGGT
>ERZ1370068.1879-contig-1183_pt1 | contig 19464 bp, 25 predicted proteins | sample MGYA00561227_ERZ1370068 | MGnify/ENA primary metagenome ERZ1370068 (study PRJEB38410, sample SAMEA6850437) | metagenome | study: Metagenomic assessment of the ecological functions of the soil: analysis of the soil microbiota associated with the...
CCTCGGTATTGCTTCGTTCAGTTACGTATTGCTGGAAGTCCGAGCGTGAGATGGTCGTCACGCGAACCATCAACGGTCCGGCGCGTATCGTGTTCGAGGCGTTTACCAAGTCCGAGCTGTTCAAGCGGTGGTGGGTACCGAAGTCGTTTGGCCTGTCCCTGCTTTCCTGCGAGCTGGATGTCCGTGTCGGGGGCACGTACCGGTTGGTGTTCAGCCACGGTGGCTCAGAGCATGGCGTTCTTCGGCAGGTACATCGAAGTGACACCGCACTCGCGCCTCGTCTGGACCAATGACGAAGGCGGTGACGATGGGGCCGTCACCACGGTGACCCTCGAGAAACAAGCTGGCAAGACGCTGCTCATACTCCACGACCCCTATCCCCTCGAAGGAAGCTCTCGAGGCCTCCAGGAGACACGGGTGGGAATGAGCAGAGACGCCTGACCAACTGGACGAGCTTGTCGTCACCCTGGGCGGGAGTTCGGGACAGTCATGAAGACCTGCCCGCCGACGGCGGGGAGAGTCGGAGCGGTCGCGCGACGCGCGCACGGCCACTCCAGTAGCGTCGCAACGCCCTGGAAGGAGCGCGCCGTGGGGTTCCTCCGCGTTCAGGATGATGTTGCCCGTTAGAGTTTCGTCGGCGATGCCGGCCGGGCCGGTATCCTGCCGGATCCGGGACGCCGCGTCGATGCCGAATATAAGGGCCGACGGCCCCGCGACTGCTCGATCGCATGCGCGCGCCACTGCGCGTGCGCACTACGCAGCTGTCGGACTAAGGAAGCCTACGTTGCATGGGTGCTGCATTTCATTCCCTTGCACGGGAACCGACATCGGCGGATGGGCTGTGCGGATCATCGGGCGGGCGGCGGCGCTGGCGGCGTATGCGGCAGGGGACGAGTGGCGGCACAGAGAGAAGGCTCGTGAAGCGAGACTCGCCACTGACGCCATGGTACGAGGCCCGGGCCGTTAATCAGGTCAGGAAAGCGGACAGGATAGATCTGCCGAATTGGCTCTGGGCGCACCCTGATGGAGTACGCTAAGTCCATGGGAAAGTCAGCATCGCGGAACACACACGCCGCAAAATGCTCGGACCCGGTCCAGCCATTCGACGGACGCGTCGCCGAAAGCGGACAAAGCTGACGATGAATCGAAGACCTGCACGCCGCCAAGGCGGCTACCGAGCAGGACGAGTTCTACACCCAGTACGTGGACATCCAGAAAGAGGTCGAGGCCTACCTCGAGTTCGACCCCGACACCTTCCGCGGACAAGGTCGTCTATTGCAACTGCGACGACCCCTTCGAGAGCAACTTCTTCAAGTACTTCGCCGCCAACTTCAACAAGCTCGGCCTCAAAAGCTCATCACCACCAGCTACGACGGCTCCCCATCGCCGGCCAGGGCACCTTGTTCCCGGAATACAACGAGGGGAATGGCAAGCGCCAGAAGCCCAAGGCGCTCGCCGTCGTCCTCGACCATGTGAAAGACGAGGACGGAGACGGCGCTGCGAACGTGACCGACGTCGAGCTCTTCCTCAAGCGGAACAAGGCCGCCACGGACAGCCTTGAAAGCAGACGACAAGTACCCCGGCGGCGATTTCCGCAGCCCCGAGTGCATCGCGCTCCTGAAAGCAGGCGGACATCGTCGTCACCAACCCGCCCTTCTCCTCTTCCGCGAAGTACGTCGCGCAGCTCGTGGACGCACGGAAAGAAGTTCCTGATCATCAGGCAACATGCAGGCGATCACCTACAAGGAGGTCTTCCCGCTCATCAAGGCCGACAGGCTATGGATGGGCGTCAGCATCCACAGCGGCGACCGCGAGTTCCGCGTTCCAGACCACTACTCCGCTGAACGCGGCCGGTTGGCGCCTTGATGAAAATGGCGTTAAGTATATCCAGTGTCAAGGGCGTCCGCTGGTGGACTAACCTGGACCATGGACGCCGCCACCAGAAGCTGCCACCTCATGACCATGGCGGACAATCTGCGGTTACAGCAAGCACGAAGGAGATCAAGGGCAAAGCAGCGTACGATCGGTACGACAACTTCGACGCAATCGAAGTTGCCCTTCACCGATGCGATTCCAAGCGACTACGACGGGATGATGGGCGTTCCCATCACCTTCCTCGACAAGTACAACCCCGATCAGTTCGAGATCATGGGCTACGGCACGGTGATGATTGCGCGCGAAGAGTTACCCTGTGCAACTTCAAGTCGACAAGAAGGGTAAAGGAGTACCGTGACAAGCTCGAACGACGTTTGCGCTCTTAGAGTCAACGCGCCACCATCGCGCCAGACATACTACACCGTGAACGGCGAGTATTTCGTCGCTCCGTACAAGCGGCTCTTCATCCGCCAACGCGCGCGACCCGCAACAAGGCACGCAAAAGTGAATACGACGCTGAAAACCGACATCACCGTTGCCAAGCATCTGCGACGGGTTTGTGTACAACCAATTAGAGGGCAAAGGGCTGTTCGGGCTGGGCGGGAAACTCACCATTCAGCCGGAGTACCAGAGGAACTACATCTATGCGGACGGGGGCGGAAAGAAGGAGGCGGCGGTCATCCAGTCGTTGCTCAGGGGTATCCGCTCGGGCTGATCTACTTTAACAAAGTCGCGGAGAACAAGTTCGAGGTACTGGATGGCCAGCAGCGGATCACCAGTATCGGACGGTTCGTTACGAACAAGTTCGCGATCATGGATAACGGCAATCCGAAGAACTTCGGCAGCCTGCCCAGCCGACCAACAAGCCAAACTTCGGGACTCGACATTTGCTCATCTACGAGTGCGAAGGCACGGAGACCGAGATCAAGCAATGGTTTGAGACTATCAACATCGCAGGCGTGCCTCTTAACTCCCAAGAGCTCTTGAACGCCATCTACTCGGGGCCGTTCGTGACGCTTGCCAAGGCTGAGTTCAGTAACAGCCAGAATGCGAACATCCAGAAATGGAGCGCGTACATCAAGGGCAGCGCAAACCGGCAGGACTTCCTAGAGCAGGCGCTGGACTGGGTGAGCAAGGGCGATGTTGGCGGCTACATGAGCAGCCATCGCACTAAGAGAGTAACATTAATGAACTGAGGGTCTACTTTAACGCCGTAATAGATTGGGTCTCGAGCGTGTTCAGTGATGTTGAGAAGGAGATGCAGGGGCTGGAGTGGGGGCGGCTGTACGAGGAATACCACTCCAAGTCATTCGATCCGGCACAAGTTGTCTGCCGAGGTGAAGCGGCTTTACGGCGACCCTATATAAAGAACCGTCGCGGCGATTTTCGAATACATTCTCGGCGGCCTTCAGCGATTCAAAGCTCCTGGACGTGCGGGTATTCGACGAAGCGACCAAGAAGTCCGTCTACGTCGAGCAGACGACAGCGGCCGAGGCCATGAGCACATCAAATTGTCCGCTCTGCGCGGTCGGCCACGCTGCTCAATAAGAGCAAGATATGGAAGTTTGCCGAAATGGACGCGGACCACGTTTCCGCATGGAGCAAGGGCGGTGGAAGCTCGGCTGCGAACTGCCAAATGCTCTGTGCCACCCACAATCGCGTCAAAGGCAACCGATAGCATGCGTACCATAACCCAACGCGGGCGGCGGGCTCGTCCGCCGAACAACGGTTGCGGCTGAAGTTCGCTGCGCGGCCCTTCCGCTGAACAGCGGCGCTATTGCGCCGGAGACTTGGCCGCCGCCCTCCCGCCACCCGTCCCGCTCGACCAGCTCCATTGGAAGTTGAATCCAACGACGATCCCCGACCGCGCGGGCGTGCCGTACCGTGAATCACCACCGGCCGCATGCCGCTCCGTCGCGCCGCGGGCTCAACGCGTCCTCTTACTGCAGCGTGCCCGGCACCACCGCGCGCGCGTCGCCGTTCCGGCTCGTCACCGTGACCGTCACCGTCGCGGATCGCTCGGGCGTAGCACCCCGCGGTGACGCTTCGATCGCGCCCGCGGAGGCGACCGCGATGCGCGCTGCGTCTCGTCGCTCGTTCGCGCCGCCGAGCGCGACCCGGTGGCGGTCGGGTCCGACGATCACGAGTCCCGTGGCGTTGTTCTCGAGACGGAAGGTGAAGCTCGTGAAGCGCGGATCGCGGGTGTCGGGCAGCGTGAAGCTCGAGCCGCCGCCGACGGTGCCGGCGGAGGCGGAGAACGAGACCGTCGTGCCGCCGGTGAGCGGGTTGTGGTGCTCGATGTCCCGCACCGTGACGACGAAGTCCTGGGCGCCGCCCGCCGGGATGTCGAAGCTCGTCGTCGGCGACACGCTCAGCTCGGTGTGGCCCGAGAACATCACCGCGAGGCCCGAGCGCACGATCGGCGTGCGGTTCTCGTCGAGGCGTCTGGACGCTGATGCGGGCCACGCCGGCGCTGTCCGAGAGCGCGCGGGAACGTCGTTGGGCAACGGGGCGGCGGTCACGAGATCGACGGCGGCGCGGCCGTGGTCGTCCGTGCTCGACGAGCCCTGGATGATTCCGCCGGTCGTCGTGAAATAAACGACGTTGCCCGGGGCGACCGGATTGCCATAGCGGTCGCCGACGAAGGCGGTGACCCGGTCGATGATCCCGAACTCGACCAGGCCGGGCACGTTGACCTTCTCGACCGCAAAGCTGAGATGCGCGGCGTTCGGCGGCCCGCCGTGGATCGCGACCGACACCTGCTCGGAGTAGATCGCGGTGCCGAGCACCTGGGCGCGGACCAGCACTGCCTGGGCGAGGGTGCCGGCGCTCAGCGCGACGGTCGCGACGCCGAGCGCGTCGGTCGACACGGTGTCGGAACTGATCGTCGCGCTCCCGCCCGGCATCTGGGTCAACGCAAACTGGATCGTCGCACGATGGCCGAAGTCCACGGGCACGCCTTGCGCATCGCGCGTCTCGAGGCGAGCAGTGCGGTCTCGTTGCTCCCCGCGCCGCGCACGCCGATCGAGGATGACGACACCGACTTGAGCACGATCGTGCTCGCGGCGGCGCCACCGCTGCCGCCGCTGCGATCCTGGCGCGACAGGTGAACGGCCGCCGCCAGCGAGTTGGCGCCCGAGCGCACCGTGAGAGTGGTGACCACCTCGTTGAACCCCGGCTTGCTCAGGCTGATCTGGAGGAACTCCCCGGCGCTCACCGCGGGCGCAAAGCTGAACGAGCCGGTGGAGTCCGTGCTCGCCGACGCGGTTTTGGCGACCGCGCGGACGAGCACGTCGGGCACGCCGCGGTTCACGTCGTCGGCGTAGACCACGCGTCCCGAGACCGTGGTGTACGCCGCGGCATCGTCGACGTTTGGCCTCTCGGGCTTGACGCAGCCGGCCGGAAGCAGAAGGACCAGGAGCGTCGCGATCGCGCCGGCGCTCAGAATGCGACACTGAATCGAACCACACCGCGAAGCCAGATCGGGTCGAGCTCATCGGCCAGAATACCCCCGGGAGTTGGGCAGACACGACGGAAACGAGGCGCGAACAGTAGGGTCGTCCTCGGGGCCGGTCAACCGGCAAGGCCGGAGTGCGCGCGGCCGCCGAAAGATCGACCCGGCCCGACCGATCGGGGGTAGACTGGGCGGGGCCGCGAAATCCCCTTCCGTCGTCCTCGAACCACCTACGGGCCGTGTGAGCTCGGAGTCCCCATGCCCCGTCTCGTTTCATGCCTGGTCGCCGGTCTCGCCGCGATCGCCGTTCCCGCGGCGTCTGCCGCGCCGTTCTTCGACGCGCCGTTCCTGGCGTTCGACACCGCGGCGCCGCCGTCGGCGATCGCGACCGGAGATTTCGATCGCGATGGCCGGACCGACCTCGCCGCGGCGACCACCGCCGGGACCGTCGTCGTGCTGCGCGGACTTGGCGCGCGCGCGTTCGCGATCGGCCTCCCGCGGGGGTCGGCCCCGCGCCGCAGGCGATGGTCGCCGCCGACCTCGACGGCGACGGCGATTCTCGACCTCGCGACCGCCCATCCGAGCGCCCACTCGGTGTCGATCCTGATCGGCCGCGGCGATGGCGGCACCTTCGCGCCGCGCGTGGACGTTCCCGCCGGAATCGGGCCGCGATCGCTCGCGGCCGGCGACCTCGACCGCGACGGCCGCGTCGATCTCGCGGTCGCCGACCACGACGGCTACTCGATCCGCCTGCTGCTCAACTCCGGCGGCGGTGCCTTGCACGACGGCGGCGCGCTCCGACACCGACGGCAAGCCCGACGAGGTGCGCGTCGCCGATCTCGACCGCGACGGGCGGCCCGATCTGGTCGTGGCCAACCTCGAGTTCGCGGCGAGCCAGGCCTCGGTGTTCCTCGCCGGTCCCGCCGGAACGTTCACGCGCGCGCCGACCTCGGCGATGCGGGCGAGCTCTACGAGGCGCTCGCCGTCGGCGACGTCACCGGTGATCAGGTGCCGGATCTCGTGGTCGGGAACACGGCGGCGGCCACGGTCAGCGTTCTGGGTGGGCGCGGGCGACGGCGGCTTCACGCGCGCCGGGGACTTCGACGCGGGACGCGCGCGCCGCGGCGATCGCGATCGGCGATCTCGACAACGACGGGACCGCGGACCTCGCGGTCGCGAACGGAAACCTCGACGAGCCCACTGGCGATCACGACGCTGACGCTGGACTCGGCGGCGGCGCCGTTCGGCGCGCCGGCCGGGATCGTCGCGGGTCCGGGGCCGGTCGCGATCGCAGCACTCGACGTCGACGGCGACGCGCGCACGGACCTCGTGAGCGCGAGCCCGCAGCGGCGCGGCAGGTGTCGCTGCTGCTCGGGAACGGCGATCTAACCTTCGGCGCGGGCACGCGGGCCATCGCGTCGGTCGCGCCATCCCGCGATCGCGGCCGGGCCGCTCGATCCGGACTGGCACCTCGACCTCGCGGTCGCGAACTACGCGTCGCGCTCGGTGTCGCAGTGCTGAAGGGGCGGGCGCCGGCGGCTTCGCGGACCGACACCGAGCTCGTCACCGGCTACCGGCCGAAGGCGATCGCGGTCGCCGATCTCGACCGCGACGGCACGAGCGACATCGCGGCGGTCAACGAGGGCTCCTACACCGTCTCCGTGCTGCTCAGGGAACGGCGACGGGACGTTCCGGCTCGACCGCGCGTATCTCACCGGCCGAGGACCGACCGGCCTCGCGGTCGGCGATCTCAACGGTGACGGCTATCCCGAGCTGGTGGTCTCGAACTCGGGCGGCAACACGGTCACGGTGCTGATCGGCGTCGGCGACGGGACCTTCGGATCTCGCGCCGATTACCCCGCCGGCTCGATTCCCTCCTCGGTCGCGATCGGGGACCTCGACGGCAACGGCACGGCCGACGTCGCGGTCACCGACATCGGCTCGGACCGCATCGCGGTGCTGCGTCGGCTACGGGCGACGGCACGCTCGGCAACGGTCAAGGACTTCCCCGGCGGACCGCGTCCGCTCTCGGTCGTGATCGGCGACTTCGATCGCGACGGCATCCCCGACCTCGCGAGCTGCAACGTCGACTACTCGGCGAGCTCGGTGTCGGTGCTTCGCGGTCTCGGCGACGCGAACTACGGCCCGCACGTCGAGTTCCGCGTCGGTGTGGGGCCCTACAGATCGTCGCCGTCGACCTGAACGGCGACGGCCGCGACGATCTCGTCACCGCGAACTCGGGCTCCAACTCCGTCTCCATGCTTCTCGGTCGCGCGCGGCACGTTCGAAGCCGCGCGCGAGTTCGGCGCCGGCGCTGGGCCGCGCTTCGCCTCGCGGCGGCCGACGTCTGACGGCGACGGCCGGCCCGACCTCGCGATCGCGAACGGCTTCTACAACGGCGATCTCGGCTACTCGAACACCGTCTCGGTCCTGCTCAACCGCGGCGCGCCGCCGGCCGCGGTCGGGCCAGAGCCGCGCATCGCCCTCGGTCTCGCGCTCGCGCCCAACCCGGCGGCCGCGAGCGTCGGGATCGACTTCACGGTGCCGCGCCCGGGCCGCGCCCGCGTCGATCTCTTCGACGTCACCGGACGGCGGGTCGCCACCGCGTTCGACGGGTGGGCGGCCGCCGGCCGGAACCGCGCGACCTGGCGCGAGCCGGCTCGCCGACGGCTCGCGCGCCGCGGCCGGCGTCTATCTCGTGCGCGTTCGAGCGGCCGAGCGCGAAGCGACGCGCACCCTGGTCTGGCTCACGCGCTGACGGCGTCGCCCCGATCGATGGGGCGATTCACCCAGGATGTGGATCCCTAGCACCAGGACCGCGGCGGTTTCGCACGGTCGCGATCGTGCGCGATGCCGGCATCGCCCTCGTCTCGCGCGAAAAAGCGCGATTCGGATCGGATTTGTCGAGCATCCACCGGTCAGACGGGTGGCATACGCGATGCACTTCATGCATGGTCAGGGATCGCGCCACCCCTGTGTGGGCGTCGAGCACACCCGGAGCCGAGCGAGCGATCACATGATGGGCTTCGAGCCGAATCCGATCCGCTCCAGCGACAAGCAGGCGGTCAGGGGCGGCCGCCTCGAGTTCCTCGTGCCCCACCTGCTGCGCGGCCAGCTCCTGCGGCCCGGCTTCGTGCGCATGAGCCTCCGGCTCGGGGTCGCCCAGCAGATGCCGGCGTGGGCCAAGCTCCAGTTCACGATCGCGGGGATCGCTCCCGACGAGCTCGATCGCGTGCTCGGCCGGATCACGAGCCTGGCCTCCTGGTCGACGAGTGGAGGCGCTGGGCCGCTCCGACGAGCGCGCCGCCTACCGCGCGCTCGACGACGACGACCGCGCCACCGCCGGCCAGCGCTTCATCGCCGCCTCGGCCGCCTACAACTTCGCCCAGTACGTGATGTTCATGGACATCCGGCGCAAGCGCACGCTTCACGAGGCGTGCGTTCGCGCCTACGCCATGGCGGCGCCGCTGCTGGATCCGCCGGCGGTGCGCTTCGAGGTCCCAGTTCCGCCGCGCGCGCGCCATGCAGCGGTGTACCTGCGAGTGCCGCCGGGACGACATCCGACGCCGGTGGTCGTGCTGTTCAACGGCACGAACGCGGTGAAGGAGGAGATGCACTGGTGGTCGGAGGCCCTGCTCGAGCGCGGCATCGCCACCATCATCTTCGACGGTCCCGGCCTCGGCGAGACCTTCCACCGGCTGTCGATGATCGCCGAGCCGCGTCCGGTCGGGGTCGCGATCATGAACCAGATCGAGACGCGTCCCGAGCTCGATCCCGCGCGCGGTCGCGCTTCTCGGCATGAGCCTCGGCGGCTACATGGCGATCCGGATGGCGGCGCACGATCCGCGAATCAAGCGCGGTGGCCGCGGTGAGCCCGCCCTACTCGGCCGACATCTACTGGAACGTCACGCTCGCCAGCCTGAGGCGCGAGCTGGCGGCGCTCTACAACACCACCGAGGCCGAGATGGGGAAAGTGGTCGACCGCATCACGCTGGCCGAGGTGCTCCCGAGCCTCGACTGCCCGCTGATGATCTCCGGCGGCGGCCACGACCACATCACGCCGGGGAGCGAGGCGTGGCGCATCTTCGAGGGCGCGCGCTGTGAGCGCGAGCTGGTGTTCTATCCGCGTGGGCGCCCACGATTGCTTCAACGTCGTCTCGGACCTGAGGCCGCGCATGGTGAGCTGGCTCGTGCGCCAGCTCGAGAAGCACCATCTTCCGGCCGCGCACGATACGATCAACGGCGACGGCCGCTGGGAAGGCGGCTGGGCGGCCGAGGCGGTCGATCCCGACTTCGCCGACGCGCTGCGCGGCGACGCGCCCGCGCGCGAGTGGATCGCCAACGGCAACGGCGGCATGCCGGTCCAGTGGGAATGGCCGTGGCTCAAGAACGCCGCCTCGCGCGTCGAGGTCGTCCTCCGCACCGGGTCGCGCTCGTCGACCTGATCAGCTCCACAGCAGCGGCACGCCGGGATGCTTGTGCCGGTACATGCGGCTGTCGGCACGATCCAGCAGCTCCGCCAGGTTCTCCCGCCCGTCCCACTCGACGAGCCCCATGCTCACCTTGAGCCGCGCGGTGAGCGCTCGGTGAAGTTCGCGACTACGCGCTTGGCGATGGCGTCCGCGCCGGGCCGCGCGGCCGAGATCACCATCACGAACTCGTCGCCGCCGACGCGGTAGGCGGTGTCGGTGCCGAGCCGCGACGAGGAGCGCAGCACCGCGCCCAGGGTCCGCAGCGTCTCGTCACCCGCCGCGTGACCGTAGCGGTCGTTCAGCCGCTTGAGCCCGTCGACGTCCATGTAGAGGAGGGCGAGCGGCTCGCCCATCCGCTTCGAGCGGCTCAGCATGCGCTCGAGGTCGCGCTCGAACGCGCGGCGGTTGCCGAGGCCGGTGAGCGGGGTCGGTGAGCGAGAGGCGCTCGAGCTCGTCGAGGTGGAGACGCGACAGCTTCTGCTCGCGGTGGATCAGGTCAACACCCAGACGCCGAGCAGCAGCGTCACGCCTGACTCGACGACCTCGGAGAGGTGGGCGAAGGCGGCGACGCCGAGGCCGCGCTGGAACAGCCCGAGGATCCACGGCAGCGCGACGAGCAACGCGAGCAGCACGGCGGGCAGGATCAGCACGCGGCGGGACCACAGCGAACGGACCGGATCGGGTTGCGGCGCCATCGATCAGCCATCCTGGCCGGAAGACCGTGTCGAGCACGGTCTCGATTCGAGGAACGCGCCCGGATGCGAGAGACGCGCCATCGTGAGACGACGGTCTCGGCCCACCCTACGCCGCTGCCGCGCGGACCGTCAACGTTCGGACGGGACTTCGAACGAGGTATTTCCAACCCTTCCCCGACCGTCCCCACAGGGAGTAAGATCTCCACCGCTTCGGGCGCCGACATGCGATGTCCGCATTCCCTTCACCGTCGCGGCGGCGCGGCGCCCCTGGGCGATGCACGGTCACGAGGGCCCTCCTCGGCTCGGCTCGACCGCAAGCCATACGACTCGCGCCTCTCCGCGAACGTCGCCGCGGGTCGAGGACCGCCGTATTGAAGCGAATCTCCTTCGCATGACTGCGCGCCGGTGAATGACCGGCGATGACACGGATGACCGAGACCGTCGATCGCGAGACTCCGCGCGATCGGTGAGCGACCGGGGACGAACCTGGGAGGAAGCCACCGGGAACGATCGTCCAGCACGAACTCCGTCCGAACCGACCTTCCGAAACACGATCCGGGAGTGAGTGGCCGCATATAGGGAGGATGCCGTGAAGACCCGTCCTTTCTCGATCATCGGAGGATTGACCCTGCTCGGTGGGCTGCTTCTGCCGGTCACCGCGAGCAGCCAGGATCCCCACCATCGCCGGAATCAACCCGCTCAGGTTCCTGATACCGCCTCGGTCACCGTCACGTTCACGGGAACCAATTTCGTTCAGGCCTCGACGTCGGCTGGTCCGCACCAATCTGGACGACATCGTCGGCCACGACGTCGTGGTCGCGAACGCTTCCCTAAGTCACGGCGGTCTTCGACGTCGAAGCGAAGCCCATCGGTATGTGGGATGTGGTGCTCACCAACCCGGGAGGCGCCCACGCCCGCTCGCACGGCTTCACCGTGCTCAGCGGTGCCGCGGCCGGTGTGCCGATCGAGCCGGCGCGCGTACGCCGGACAGCGGGCCGGTGGCGGTGACGATCCAGGGCGCGCGGCTGGCCGGCGAGTTGCCGACGCCGCGACCTGACGCCCGGCGAGGCCGACGTCCTCGGGTCCTCGGTCACCGGGACCACCGAGAACACCACGCTGTTTGCCTCGTTCGAGCTGCTCGATCGCGCCCCGGGTGGTGGGATCCAGTGCTCCAGTCGCCGGATGGAATGGAGGGCGTGCTGCCCCATGCCTTCGAGATCCTCGCCGCGCCGCATGTGACGCGGATCGAGCCCGGATCGCGGCGAGAACGTCGGGCCGCGTCGACGTGAAGATCGTCGGCCGCGGCTTCCGTGACGGCGCCACCGCGCTCCTCGCGCGCTATGGCGATCCCGACGTGATCGGCACCGCGCTCACCGTCGAGCCGGGTGGCGAATCGCTCGGCGTGCGGTTCGACATCGCCGGCCTGCGCCCGGGATTCCTCGACGTCGTGGTCCGGAACGACGACGGGCCTCGACGGCGCCAAGCTGGGCGGGTTCGAGATCAAGGGTGCCGCGATCGTCTACGTCGTGCTCCAATCACGGCGCCGACGGCGAGGTGGTGCCGGCGCGGATCACGGGCAGCGGGTTCGTCTCGGCGCGACGGCGACGATCGTCTGCGCCGGGCAGCCGCCGATCAGCCGGCGGCGCGTCATCGGTATCCCACGACGGCCGCACGATCACGACCTCGTTCGATCTGGACCGGCCACGCCCCGCAGCTGTGCGACCTGGTGGTCACCAATCCCAACGGCAGCACGTCGACGCTGGTGCGCAGCTTCTTCATCGAGTCGAGCGCGTCGGCATCGCCGAGCGGCCCTCGACCTCACCTGAACGCGTGGCAACCGCTCGTCGTTCCCCGGTGCCGACGACATCACGTTCGACTGCACCACGCCCGACCACGCGGTGCTCTACGCCAACTTCCAGCCCGCGCACGCGCTGCCGGGCTTCATGACGATCGACGCCGTGCTCGACGTGCGCACCTCGGGCAGCAGCCTGCCGGCGCTCTGGCATCTCGGAGCAGGACGGCTGCAACGCGCGCGGGCTCACGGTCTACGACGACACAGCCGGCCGACAGCGTCCGGACGCTGACGTCGCCTCGCCGTGGGGCCCGAACGGTGCGGCGGCTGATCCGTTCATCACCGCCTACGGCGTCGGCTTCGGTGGCGCGAACCGCGCCCGGCTGCTCGTCACCGTGACGCGCGCCTCGATCGGATCCCACCACCCTGATCGGGGGCAGAACTATTTCGCCTTCAGACTCGAGCTGTCCCCGGAGGCGGCCGAGACGTGCGACGGCTGCTCGACTCGGGCCGAGATCGGCTGGAGCTCAGCGACGCTCTACGGCGTGCTCTCGAACCAGTTCCCGGTCGAGATCACCGGCGCGGGGTCCCGCCCAACATCGTCACGCTGAACGGTGGGCCGCGCACCGTCGCGGTGGCCGCGGTAAGCTCCACGCGTGGCGCCGATCGAGCACGCCACCCTGATCATCGACGGCCGGAACTTCTGAGCGGCGCCACCGCCAAGCTGAGGCTGGACGGGCGCCGCCGACATCGTCGCGCGGAGCGTCGCGATCGCGCCGGACGGACGGAGCGTCACCGCGGACTTCGACCCGGCCACGGCGACGTCGGGGCTGTGGGACGTGGTGGTGACCAACCTGGATCTCCACCTCGGCACGCTCCCGGTCGGGCTCGAGATCTCGGCCGACGGTCCGCACGTGAAGATCTCGTGTCCGGAACGGCGGCGAGCGGCTGGTGATCGGCGCGCCGACGACGCTCGAGTGGAACGCCGTCGACGCCGACGGCGTCACCGGCGTCGACATCGAGCTGTCGCGCTCCTGGGATCGGGCGGCCCCTACGAGCGGATCGTGAGCGGCGCGCCGAACGCGGGATCGTTGCCGTGGAACGCCACCGGCCCGCCGAGCGCCAACTGCTGGTTCCGCTTCATCGCCCGCGACGCGAACGGCAACACCGGCGAGGACGTGAGCGACGGGCGCACCACCATCGTCGACCGCTCGACCGCCACCCAGCCTGCGCGCTTCGACGCTTCGTGGGTCGACGACGGCGTCGAGATCCGCTGGCAGCCTGCTGGCGCGGCCGACCTCGCGCGCGCGTCGTGCTGGAACGGAGCACCGCCGCGGTGGGCCCGTGGTTCGCCGTCGACCCGGCGTTGCGACTCCTCGGTGAGGTGTCGGTGGTGGTCGACCACGCCGCCGCCTCCAACACGACCCAGCTCTACCGGCTGGTGGCCACCGAGACCAGCGGCGAGACCACAGCGCGTTCGACCGATCGTGGTCGATCCGCGCGCGAACCGACCCGAGCCTCACGTCGGGGATCACGTCGGTCTCGCCCAATCCGATGTCGAACACGCCCAGATCGGCTTCTGCGGCGGCGAAGCGCGGCGCGGTACGACTGAGCGTGCTCGACGTGCAGGGTCGCGAGGTCGCGGTCCTGATCCGCGGCGAGCAGCAGGCCGGCCGCTACCAGGCGGTGTGGGACGGCCGCACGACTCGCGGCGAGGCGCCCGAGGGCGTGTAACTTGCTCGCTTCGCGCCGCCGGCCGCGTCGCGACGCGGAGGGTGGCGCTGGCGAGATGATCCGAAACACGATCCCGGCATGCCGGGTCGTGCTCACTACAACCCCAGGGGCCGACCGTTCGGGACTCGGCCAGGAATCGAGACCGGCGATGAAGAAGATCCTGTTGGTGTGCGCGGCTTGGCTCGCCGTCGTGCCGTCTCAGGCTACGGCGGGACTCGATCTCAGCTGGAGCGCCTGCAATCGAGGGGCGCCTCCGGGCACCGGCGACTTTGGCGTTCGATTGCTCGAGTCCCGCGAACCCACGCGGTCCTGTTCGCCAACTTCCAGGTTCCGGACCGGGATGAGCGGATTCTTCGCGCTGGACGCGGTCATCGACCTCCAGACCTCCGGGGGCGCGCTGCCGCCGTTCTGGCACTTCGAGACCGGGGCTGTAACGCCACCGGACCTGCGTGTCCGACGCCAGGCCGGACGCTCGCGCCCGAGCGCGGACAACGCAAACTCCGTGGGGAGCGGGCGGCTGGCGTCCGACGCGTTCATCACCGCCTACGGCGCGGGACTCGGGCGCGAACCGCGCGCGACTGCTGGTGACCGTGGCGCGCGCCGCGCGAGCTCAGCCGTTCGCGCTGGTTGGCGCTCCGTGAACTACTACGGCTTCCACCTCGACCTCGCGCCGACGCGAGCGGGACGTGCGCGGGGTGCGGAACCCCGACCGGCATCGGCTGGACCCCGGCGACCTTCTACAGCGCCAATCCCACTCGAGCCGAACATCGGTCGTCGCCGGGGCCGGGTGCTGTCGAACAGCGTGACGCTGAACGGCGGCAAGGCGCATGACGATCATCACGTCGATCTCGCCGAGCCAGGGATTCGCCGACGGCACCGTGAGCACCGACGATCTACGGGCGGGGGTTCGTCGCTGGCGACCGCCGCGCTCGCGACGAGCGGCGAGACGAATATTCCCGGTAGCGGCGGTCACGGTGGCCCCGACGGCCAGAGCATGACCGCGACGTTCGACCTCTCACGCTCGTCGAGGGGGCTGCGGAACGTCGTCGCTACCAACCCGCCGGCTCGCCGCTGGTGACGCTGACGGCGCCTTCCAGATCCAGGCCGGGCTCCGGATCTACTCGATCAACCCCGGATCAGCGCGACCGACGCCGGCAACGTCCCGGTGACGATCACCGGCAGCGGCTTCCAGCAGGGCGCAACTCCCCGGTTGCAGGGAAGCGGTGCGACCATCGACGGACAAGCGGGTCGTCGTGGCGCCGGATGGTCGATCGCTGACCGCCGACTTTCCGCTGTTCCGCAAGCCCAGCGGTCTCTACGACGTCGTGGTCAGCAATCCGGACCTTGGCACCGGCGATGCGCTGTTCTGCGCGTTCCGCGTCATTGGTGGGCTCTCCTTGTCCTGGATCGCTCCGGTCCAGGCGCCCGATCTCATCCTCCGCCGCACCGGTCACCGCGCGATGGGACGGGATCTCGCCGCCGGGGACGGTCGCGGCCCCGACTCCGTCCTTCCGAGACCATCACCGGACACACGATCTCGGTGAGCGGCGATGGAGGGCCGATTGGTCGCCACCTTCGATCTTCGCGGCCACTCGGCGGACAGGCGGACGTTTACGGTCTCGAGGCCCGACAACGATCTCGGTGTCGCTGGCCAACGCGTTCACGGCGCCAGCGTCGCCGCCCTGCGCCTGAGCTCCGATCGCTCCCGCGCGCGGGAGCAACGGCGGTCCACTCTCCGGTCGCGCCTCCGGTCAGAACTCCGGCAGCCCGGGCTCACCCTCAGGCCTCGAACACGCCGGGAGTCCCTCGATCGTGGGGAATCTGGTCGCGGTGGCGCCAGACGGAGCGAGCGCGACCGCCGTGCTCGTTTCTAAATTCTTCAACCAAGCGGGGCTGGGGTTCTGGGATTATCGTCACCGAGCAACGGGCAGACCGCCGCGCTGCTTCAGGGCTTCGAGATCCGCGCCGGGTTCAGGATCTACTCGGTCACGCCGGACCTTCGGCGCCGACTCGGGGTCGGTGACTGGCGAGCATCGTCGTGGCAGCTCCATCGATCCGGCGGTGGTCGCGGCTGACGCGAACGGGTCAGGCCGACATCCTCGCACGGGCACCAGCGGGCGCCGGACAGCACGCACGCCACCACCACGCCTGATCTGGTGTGGCCACCTGGCCGGAACCTGGGACGTGACACCTCGAATCCGGACGGCACCACCACCAGCCTGGCTTCCGGCTTCACGATCTTACCCGACGCCGCACCTGATCTCGATCCTTCCGAACAGCGGGTACGACAACGCGGTCCCTGCGACCCATCACCGGCACCGGTCTGGTGTGGATCGGTCACTCGGCTCAAGCGGCGGGCCAGACCGATATCGTCGGCTCCGGGACCGCATCTCGCCGGACGGCACGCAGATCAACACCTTCGATCTGCAACCGCGCGCGGCGGGACTCTGAACGTCGTGGTGTCCAATGACGCTGGGCTCACGAGCACGCTGCCCGGCGCTGCTCCCGAGATCCGTGGCACGCCGCGCATCACTTCGGTCACGCCCAATGCCGCCGCCGACTCGGGTGCGGCGACCGTGAGCATCCTGGGAAGCCACTTCGATCCCGCGGCGCACCGCGCAGTTGCCGCGCACCGGAGAGACCGACATCCCGACAGGCGACGAGCGTGACGCCGGACGGCACGCTGCTCACGACCACGTTCAATCTGGGTGGCTGGCGGTCTGGGGTCTGTGGACCTGAGGTGGTCCGGAACCCGGACGGCCAGGTCGCGGTCCTCACGTCGGGCTTGCGATCATCACCACGCCCCACGTCTACCCTCTGGATCGTCCCCGACCACGAGTACGACAACGCGGTGGTGACGCTCACGATCCTCGGCAATGGTTTCGGTTCCGTCGGCACGACCGCCCGGCGCTCACGCGCGCCGGCCAGCCGGACATCTTTGGGCAATTCACCCGTGACCGTCGGGCGGCACACAGCTGACCGCCCAGTTCGATCTGCGCGACCGCGCCGTGGGGGCTCTGAACGTGGTGCGACCAATCCGCGGCAGTGGGGGTTTGTCCGGAATCGCTGGTGAACGGGTTCGAGATCTGGCGGATTCCCCGCGCATCACGACGATCACCCCCAGCTACGGCGACAACAACGCGGCGCCCCATCCGATCGACGGCCGTTCGCACAGAGCGGCGACCGCGCGAGCATGACGCGCGCCGCAGCCCTCGATAGTTGCAGTCGGGCAGCAGCGCGGCCGTCGCGCCCGGCGGCGCCTCCTCACCGCGAGCTTCAACTGCCGGCGCGGCGCCCGGATCGTGGGACGCGCGGTGACGAATCCGGATCTGGCCCAGGCGGTGGCCACCGGAGGATTCCCAGGTCACCGGACGTCGGCCTCTCCTTACATCGCGCCGACTCACTGGGGCAACGGCGGACCCGTGTCGGTGCTGATCAGCTGGGATCGGCGATCTCACCGGCCGCGACCGTTCAGCTGGTTCCCCCTGACCGGGCCGCCCGTCATCAGAGCTCTCCGGTCAGCATCTCGACGGACGGGAGGCTGATTGCCACCTCTTCGACCTTGCAGTGGCCGATCCCGCGATCTGCGACGTCACGGGTGCGCAATCCGAGCGGAAGCTCCTACACCGGGCCGGCGCCTTCACGATCGAGGCGGGGGGAACCAGCTCCGCCCTCGGGTCTCGACCTCACCTTGAGCGCCTGCAATCAGCCCGGGACCTGGAAACGGACGACGCGACGCTCGACTGTGGGACCGGTGCCCCGCCTCGCTGTACGCGAATTTCCAGGTGCCTTTCAGACTCTGTCGGGCTTCATCACGCTCGACGCGGTCCTTGACGTCCGCACCGCCGGATCCTCGATTCTCGAGTTCTGGCGCTCCGAGGACGCGGGTGCAACGCCACCGGCCTCGCGGTGTCCGACAGCAAGCCCGGAGTCGCCGTGCCCGAGCGCGAGCAACGACGCCGTGGGGCGCGGTCTGGCGGCGGCGGATGCCTGCATCACCGCCTACGCGCCTGGACTGGGTGGCGCGAACCACGCAGTCTCCTGCTCACCGTCACGCGGGACCGCCATCGCTCCCACCACGCTCGACGGCGGCCAGAACTACTACGGGTTCCGGCTCGACGCCGGCGGGAGCCCCGCGGCTGCCCGGGTGCACGACGCCGGCGGAGATCGCGTGGAGCTCGGCGACGCTCTGCCGCGAACACGCCGGGCCAGCCTCGGTGACGACCTCACCGGACCGGGCCGGCGCTCGAACATCGTGACCGTGAACGGCGGCCCGGCGGGGGCCCGTCGGCGTGCTCTCGATCGCGCCGACGTAGCGCGCGTATCGCCGATGGGTTGGTCCCGGCCGTCGATCTACGGCCGGAACTTCGAGAGCGGGGCCACGGCGAGGTTGGTCCATCTGACCGAAACGATCACCGGCCAGGAGCGATCGTCTCGGCGGACGGACGCTCGTTGGCGACCGTCTTCAATCTGCTCGGCAAGCCGATCGGCATAAAGTGACGTCGGTCACGAACCCGTCGACGGCGAGCGGATACCTGCCGCTCGACGGATTCGAGGCCCTGTCCCGAACCCCGGTGGTCTGCGTCGTTCCCGCCGAACGGCGGCGAGTCGTATCTCATCACCTGCAGTCCGGTGTCGCTGCAATGGACCGCCAATGACGAGGCCGGCGTACCGACCGTGGACCTCTTGATCTCCCGAAAGCGGACTGACCGGTTCCTTCGAGACACGCCGCCGGCGTCCCCACCGGATCTATAACGTGGATCTCCACGTGCTGTGAGAGCCTGTACTGCCTCCTCAGGGTCGTGGCGCACGACGCGGCCGGTTTTGTCGGGGAGGACGTGATGACAACGCCTTCACCCTCTTCCAGGACTACCCGAACGCGACCGAGCTGGCGATGTTCGAGGCCGCGGGTCGAAGGTCGGGCGGAGATCCGCTGGCGCTTCATCGACCCGGCGGACGGGACCGGGGTCGCTCGAGCGCAGCGCGTCTGCGGCCGGACCGTGGTCTGCGCGTCCGCGACGGTTCGAACGTGACGGCGTCACGATCGTGCGACCGACGCCGGCGCGGCGCCGGATGCATCCCACGACTATCGCATCGTCGTGACCCGCCCGAGCGGCGACGCTGCACTTCGGCCCGGTCGCGCCTGCCGCCGATCCTTGGAGCAACGATCCGCCTCGGGATCACGTCGGTCTCGCCCAATCCGATGTCGAACACGTTTCCAGATCGGCTTCGCGGTGGCGAAGCGTGGCGCGTACGATTGAGCGTGCTCGACGTGCAGGGTCGCGGGAGGTCGCGGTCCTGATCCGCGGCGAGCAGCAAGCCGGGCGCTACCAGGGAGTGTGGGACGGCCGCACGACTCGCGGTGAGGCGCCGGTCGGAATCTACTTCGTGCGCTTCGCGCACGGTGGAAAGGAGCAATACGCCGTAACTGAACGAAGTACA
>ERZ1370068.3600-contig-2707_pt1 | contig 19464 bp, 31 predicted proteins | sample MGYA00561227_ERZ1370068 | MGnify/ENA primary metagenome ERZ1370068 (study PRJEB38410, sample SAMEA6850437) | metagenome | study: Metagenomic assessment of the ecological functions of the soil: analysis of the soil microbiota associated with the...
GTTGTACTTCGTTCAGTTACGTATTGCTCGTGAAACGATCCCCCAGCAGTTGTGAAGCCACCGCCGTAATTAAATGCGGATGGCATGCGTACTGAACCGCCGTTGTCGGTCCCAATCGCCACGACACCGGGGAACTCACGCGCCGCGACGGCGGCAGCGATCCGCCCGATGAACCACCAGGTCACGCCAGAATGCGGTGTTCATGCAGTTGCGGGCCGAGCGGAAGGTTACGAGGAGTTGACGTTGTCGCGATGCCGAGGGCAAGCCTCGAAACGATGACTTCGCCAAGATGTTGCCACCTGCGGCGCGGGCGGAACCTCTTAACGAAGCGGCGCGTCCTCGGCGAGGTAGTAGTTCTTCCCACCCCTGGATTTTTCGCGATAATGGCCGGAGGCCCGTACACTCGATGTTTGTCGCTGCGGCCGGCTGGAACGCCGTGTAGGCTTACCGGTTTTACCGCTCGCCGTCTTGAACCAGCGTGATCTGATCGGTCCGCTTCTTCAAGCGCGTGCGGATTGACGATGGCCGGTGCGTGATGGCGGGCCGTTCTATCGTACGCAGCGATGCGATCCGGTGAGCTTGCGCGATGGCGTGGTATGCCGTGGTGGGCCAAGGCCAGGTAATTAGGCAGCCGAGATCTGCGATGGAGAGGCCTCGACTACCTGAAGTCTCAGGCTCTTTTCAGACGTTGAGATGCCGCAGACGGACCCACCGATACGAGGATCGGCGACGCGGGCAGCAGCGAAACCAGCGGCGCCAACGTTCTTCGTATGTCGATCTCAGTTCCACTGCGTGAGAATTGACCCGTGACGGATCCACCAGTATCGACTGCTGGACCGCACGCTCTGGAGGCGCGATAGTGTAGTCCACATCTGGCCGATCCCATGTCCCAGGCATTCTGGGCGATTAGTTCCCGTTTAACGCCGTCGCGACCGATTACACAGAGGTCTACCCACAGAAACTTCTACGACAGCGGCGTGGACCTTTGATGCGGAAAACGGCGACCTGGCGGTGGGCGCCGCAGAATTCAGGGCATCCGCTCAGGCGGTCCTCCACGTCTTGCGCAGCGACTGCCAGCAAATCAGCGCACAACCGAGCGAGAGGAACGCCTCGTGGATGTCGGCCCGCTTGTCGTAGCGGACGCGCAGGCGTCGAAACTGATTGAGCCAGGCAAACGTCCGCTCGACGACCCAGCGCCACTGGCCCAGGCCGCTCCCGTGCGTGGTGCGGCGGATGGCCAGCAAGGGCACGATGCGGCGTGCGCCGGCAGACCGCGCTGTTGCCCGATGCGTTGTGGGGATCTCATCGCACCGCTTTGCCCGTTCCATTGCCGCGACCGAACGGTGGACGGCCCGCGCGTCCTGATCGATGCCTGTCCACCGCCATCCTCTTCGTGCTGCGCAGCGATTCCGTGGCAGATGTTGCCCCGGGAGTTGGGCTGCGGGTCAGTCGAGCGAACCGCGAGCGGCACAGCACTCAGTCGCTGCGCAAGACGTGGAGGTAGAATCGGTCTGGACTACGGCATCACTCAGTGAGTAATCCCGTCCGCACGCCCGTTCTCCCCTATACTCACGGCACCGTTGGCTCTCATCCCCGGCACGCGTCTCGGCGTCTACGAAGTCACCGCGCAGATTGGCGAAGGCGGCATGGGACAGGTCTACCGGGCGACCGACACGAAGCTGAAGCGCCAGGTCGCGATCAAGATCTTGCCGCCGGCAGTGGCGGCCGATCACGACCGACTCGCGCGCTTTCAGCGCGAAGCGGAAGTACTCGCCTCGCTGAATCATCCGAACATCGCCGCTATACTACGGCCTCGAAGAGAGCGGGGGCATGACCGCCCTCGTGATGGAACTCGTCGAGGGCGACGATCTGTCGCAGCGGATCGCCCGTGGCGCGATTCCCGCTCGATGAAGCGCTGCCTATCGCGAAGCAGATTGCGGAGGCGCTCGAAGCGGCGCACGAGCAGGGGATCATCCACCGCGATCTCAAGCCGGCGAACATCAAAGTGCGCGCGGACGGCACCGTGAAGGTGCTCGACTTCGGCCTCGCGAAGGCGATGGAGCCCGCCGCGGGTTCGTCGCCGAGGCGCATCGATGTCGCCGACGCTGTCGTCTCCGTCGCGCTTCAACCGGTTCGACACCGACACCGGACACGTGACCTTCTTTTCGCAACCGTCAGGTCCAGAACGTTCGTCACGAGTTTTGTTTTCGTAGTTCGAACAAGCCTTACTTCCCCCAGCCAGTGCTCGGCGGGGGCGCGAAGCTGGCTGCTGGTCGGGCATTCACGCGTGTCTTCAGGCCGGAGCGGCGCAGCGGCAACGATCGACATCGTCGCGGTCAAGACGTGAGGATCTCTCGCGATCCGCGATCATCGTTTGCGGGCGAGCATCGAAAAGCCGCTGAGGTGCGGACCGCGCCAGGTCCAGCGATCCTGTCGCGAGATGTCGGAAGGCGCGAACTGCACGCCGTTCACCAGGTCGCACCCGCGCGCAGACACGTAGTCGTAGAAGAGGCGGGGGACATCCTCGACCGGCCACGCCCCCGACAGCGCCGGGCCATCGAGGTAGTAGTACGCCTGGCGCCAGCCATCGGTTGTCGCCCGACTGTAGTCGCAGCACTCCGACGTAACGTAGAGGTGACCGCCGGGCCTTGTCACGCGGATCGTCTCGTCGAGCACGCGTGCGAGCCGCCGCTGCTGCTCGTCGTAAGGCACGAACGTGCGCTCCGGGAGATCCGTGTCGAGATGCTCGACCACGGACAGCGACGTCACGAGATCGAAACTGTTGTCGGCAAACGGCAAATCGCGCATCGATCCGGTGACTGGCCGTATGACGCCGCGACGCCGGCCGATGAGGCGGTTCACGCCGGCCGTGAAACCCGCCCCAACTCGCCTCTGCGGGCACCGAGAGGTCCAGCGGCGTGACGACGGCTCCCTGTGGCTCATCCAGGCGGGAAACGTGCTCCGGCCCGTGCCGACGTCGAGCACGCGCAGGCCCGACCACCGCTCCAGTGCACGCAGCAGGATGCCGTACTCGAAAACGATCTGCCCTTCGAGACGCGGCGAGTTCATCGCGTCGAACAGTGCACGATCGAAACGCTCGAGCGCTGCCCGCTCGCAGGCAAGTTCGGCAGGCAACGCTGCATCGAACATCAGGTTGGCCGGCGCGACCGCTTGACGCGTCATCCTCGGCAGCCGCACCGGCGCGCGCGGTCAGAACACCCGTCGCCTGGCGCAGCACACGAAGGCCGTAGTCCAGACGGACCCTGGCCGGCGGTTTGACGTGACCAGCGCGTCGGCCGCTGGTCATGCGTCTGCCGCCAGCCGCGCGAAAGACCTTGGCGCTGGCCGTCACGACGTCGTTGCACTCGGCCTCGGTGAACGCCGGCGAGATCACCGGCAGTGTCGACATCACGCGATTCCCGAATCCCTTATTGGTGTGCTTGCGGCGGAATTTCTCCGGCGGCCGCAGATACCGCCCGGCAGTCGCCGGGCGCCAATCCGAGAAGCCGGAAAGTCGTGATTGCAGGGTGATACCGACGTCGTTTGACGTGGCGGTAGATGCCGCGGGCCTGACTGAATGCAAAGTTGCGCTTGGCGAGCTCTACGGCTTCTTCCTTCAGTGGACAGTCAGCCGGGTGAGCATGCGCCACACTTCTGCCGCCGCGCGCGCGTAGGCGGCATGACTGGCTGATTGGGCGAGTTGCTTGTCCGCATGACGCCGGTAGTAGAACAGGTCGCCGGGCTGGCGAGCAGGACGTTGACGGTGACGCGACGCAGCCAGAACAGATCGTCGCCCCGAAGTAAGACGATCTCCGGGAAATCCGCCGAGCGTGCGGAGACCTCGGTCCGGAACAAGGCGGATGCGGGCCTGATTGAGCAGCCCGTATCCCGGAATTCGCGCTCATAGGCCAGCCGCGGCGTCAGGGCATCGGGCACGGTAGCCCGCCCGGCCAGCCGGCGGGCATGACAGCGCGAAGGCCGCCCGGGGCTCTTCTTCGAGCGGCTCGACCATCGCTGCCAGGCAGTGCCGATGCGCCAGGCGTCGTCCGGAATCGTGGTAAGCGAGGAAGCGGCCGCGGGCGGCGCTCCGCGGCGCGGCGGCGGTTGGCGTAGTCCCCGAGGTTCTGCTCGTTGAGCGACACGCGGATGCGCCAGGTGCGCGCCGCGCCATGCTCGTGGATGATCTCGAGGGTTCCGTCGGTCGATCTGATCGTCGGAGACGATGAGCTCGAAATCGGTGACCGTCTGCGCCAGGACGCTCTCGATCGCCTCTGCGATGTAGCGGTCGCGATTGTATGAGTGAGCAGGACGCTGATGCGAGGGGAAGCCGACATCGTTGAATGGAGGGTATCGGTCAGCGTGGCCACGCGTAGGCGATGCGTGCGCGAAGTTCCGCAGCGAACGCAGCGTCTCTTTCCCCGTCATGCGACGATCTCATGGCAGAGCGGACGGACGTAGCACGATTCGGTATCCAGGAGCCGGTCAGGCGGCTGCCGTACTGGAGATGCGACGGGTTCGCGAGCGGCCGATAGAGTTGCGGCCAGCGCGCGTACAGGCCTGGTAGTCGACGACGCGATCGCGGATATCGAACCGGTCTCGATGGCGGCGGGCGGCGACCTTATCGACTCCAGACGCCCGCGGTCGCGAGCGAATCCGCGATGCTGGCCGCAAACGCACCCACGTCGCCGATGGGCGGGCGCTCGCCGGAGACGCCTGCCTCGACGATTTCCGGCACCCCACTGGGGATGTCGCTCACGACGGCGGGAAGCCCGGCCGCCATCGCCTCGACCAGTGCGACGGGAAAGCCCTCCGAACCGTGTCGGCAGGACGAACACGTCCTGCCGCGCATAAAGTGCCAGCAGATCCAGCGTTCGGTGAGGGCCCGGTCAGCGGACGTGGCGGTTGAAGGACCAGCGACGTTTCAGTTGCTCGTCATCGGGGCCTGCTCCAGCGACCGTCCACTCGACGTTGACGCCCATGGACTGCAGCGCCGGTCGATCTCTGGAAGGTCGAAGACGCCCTTTTGTTCCTGCTCGAAGCGCCCGGCATAGATGGCGCGCAGCGGCCCATCGGCAGCGCGCCTCGACCGACGACAACGAAATGCCATAAGGCAGGTGAAAAATCGTTTCCGCGCGGTGTGGCAGGCGGGCGCACGAGCTCGTCGGCGACATCCGGCGCGAATACGCGATGAAGGCGTGGACGATCGGATCGTGCCGCACCGCAAGGTCGTAGTAGTACTCGATGTCGCCGTGCAGCATGTGGATGACCGGCGCGGCCGAAATCGTGGGACGAGGCGACCGCCAGATCGAGCAGATCGCCGGCCACGTAGACGCCGCCGCCTGTCGGGAATCGCCCGCGCCGACGCGGCGCATCGACCGCGTGCAGGTTCTCGATCGGCAGCGTGATACTCGACCGTCGTCTGCGTATCGGCGGCGAGCGTCTGGCCGTAACGCGCGATCGGTGTGCAGATGGTTGTGCGTGAGCGACGGCGTGATAGCGTGAACGCATCGGGCCGCCGGTGCTGCGAGCAGGTTTGCGACGATGTTCAGTGCATCCCGCCCATCTTGTCGGGCAGGACGTAGCACACACGCTCGGCTGATCGGTCATGGTCGCCAGGCGCGCACGGTCATCGCCCACTGCATGGCCTTGCCGGGAAACGGCGATGTCGGCGCCGGTCAACCGGTTCACGCCAGACAGTGGCACGAACTCGTCGATCGCGTAGCTGAATCCCGGACGCGTGACAGGAGCTCCGAGCACGCTGCGGCGCCTGGCGGACGGCGCGGATCGAACTCGTGCAGGTCCATCACGATGCGCCTTCACGCGATGCAGCGCCGGCTCGCAATCGGCGAGGCACGACGTCCTCGGCGCCCTTCGATGTCGAGCTTGAGCAGATCGACCGGGTCCCTCGTCGAGGACGTCGCGCAGCCTGCAGGCTCGGCACCGTCGGTCGCGCGTGCCGTCGACGCGCGCCGGGCAGCGTAGCTGATCATTCCGGAGTCGCTGCCTTCGCACTGAAAGGTCAGCGTGCCGGTCGACGTCCAGAGCGCGACCTGGCGCGTCTCCGACCGAGCCGCCGCCGATTCGCCCTCAGGTTGGCGTCGAGAATCGCGAACAAGCGCCGGGTCGGCTTCGAACGCGGTGATACGCGCAGCCGGGTAGAGCGCCGGAAGAACAGGCTCGCGAGGCCGACATTGGCGCCGCAGTCGAGAATGCGCGAGCGACGGCGACGCGCTCGCGAACGCGAGCGTGCGCTTCACGAAGATGTCGTCCCACTGCGGACAGAGGGTCAACGAATCGGCGTAGCGCACGTTGAGATCCGTCAGCGCGATCTGGCCCGGCGTGAACCGCGGCGTGACCTCGGCCTGCTGGCAGGCCGCGCGCCATGCGGCCTTTCGGGCGCTCGAAATCGCCGGCGAATCGCGCCGAGCGTCCGGATGGCGCGGCGGGTCCGGTCATATCGCCCGCAACACGACGCCGTTGCTCAAATAGCAGTTGGGTTGATCGCGACGCCGCTCGACAGGACGCTCGCCTCAGGCGCGACCATCGCCGCGGCCGCAAGCGCGCAGGCGACGACCTTTGCCCTTGGTGAACACCGATCGCGATTCCGGCAGAATCGAGGCGTCCGACACGAGCATGGCGAGCACCTCCGTCACACCGGCCGAGGCGGCTGGCTGCGCTCGACGCTGAAGCCGTGATCAGCGGCCAGCCGCTGCACCCCGTGAAGGGTCGGCCGCCGGAAGTCGCACGGCTCCATGTGCAGCGGAAACACGAAGGGCACCGTCAAGACCACGGCGCCGCCGGCGACGACGAGACGGCGGAGTCCGGCAAAGGCCGCGTCGATGTCGGCGACGTGTTCGAGCACTCCGTGCAGATGATGAGCGGATACGGCGGCGCGGGAGCCGGCGCCTCCTCGAGCGTGCTGAGGATGTCGACGGTGTTCGCGCCGTTCTGCGCGACGTCCATGCCGACGATCGCGTAGCGGCCGTGCGGCCTCGATCGAGCGGCCGGAACGGCTGCTCGCCGCAACCGACATCGAATACCGCGCCGTGGTCATCGGTGGCGGCGACCAGCGCCGGCAGCGTGTCGCGCGCCCAGGCGTTCACCGCGCGCACCGTCCACCGATCGCGGCCTGTCACGTCATGCGTAGTCGCCGACGATGCGGAAACGACGCGAGCGCGACGTCGACGGCCGGCTCGCTCACATCTGTCCTCAGGAATTCGCCGAGAAGCCCGAGCGCCCACGGGCGGCTCCAATGCGCGGCGCCGCCTGCCCAGTCGCTCCAGGTCGCATCGGGAACGCCGGGCGCAATCCAGCCTGCATCGGCGAGGTGGGACATGCCGGAACGGACGAACGGCTGAAGGTCGCCGGCCATCCATTTCGCGAACGGCAGCGTGAACCCCTGCTTCGGCCGATCGACGGCCTCCGGACGGCAGCGACTGCGTCAGGCGTATCGTGCAGCAGGCGCTTGTTGCGCATGCAGCGGCCGGATGCGCGCCAGATCAGGCCAGACCGCATCCAGAAGCAGATGATCGACAAACGGCACGCGGACCTCGAGGCCGTGCGCCATCGACATCGCGTCCAGATCGCGCAGCAGCTGCGAGCCCAGATACACGCGCGTTTCGAGGCCGCGCGACGTCGCCTTCGAGCGTCGACGCGCCGCCGCGCAGCAAGGCCGCCTCAGCGCCTGCGACGCGAGCAGTCGCGGACGACCAGCAATCGAGCAGCGCAGGCCCGGCCAGCCGCTCGACTTCAGCGGGCATGCTACAGGCCGCCGCTGCGTGCGGTGCGCGGCGCTCATGCTGCCGTTGCCCGCCATGAAATGCCGCCACCGCTCGGTCAGACGTGCGGGCAAGCAGCCGACGCGACGACCGGTGTCATCACCGGGGCGAGCGGGCGTGATGCGTCGCTTCCAGCGCATCGCGGCAGGCAGACGGCGGAACGACGGATAGCCGCCGAACATCTCGTCGCCTCCCGATCCGGACAGCACCGCCTTGATCCCGGTCTCCGCCACCGCCGCCGACACGTAGTGCGAATTCACCGCGTCGAGCGTCGGCTGATCGAAGCCGCGCGAGAATCTGCGGCGGGATCGCTGACGATCCGCGATTCGAGTCGAGCACGCAGCTCGTGGTGCGTCGCGCCGAATCGGGACGCGACGAGCCGCGCGTGCTCGTGCTCCGGACGAGCGATCGTCGAACCGGACGGTGTAGCGTGTTGAGTCGCAGTCGCGCCGGCGTCGGCCGGCGGCCGACAGGATCGCGCGAGGAGTCGATGCCGCCCGAGAGAAACACGCCGACCGGGCACGTCGGCGACCAGGTGCGCCGCCACGCTCTGCCGTACGGCGGCGCCCACGCGCTGCGCGCAAATCGGACTCCGAGCAGCCGGAGCGCGGGCGCGCATAGACCGCGGCGCACATCCGCGAACGTCTGCCGAACGCTGCGCGCCGTCGCGGCGCCCAGCGCATCCACGAGCCCGGCGCCAGGCTTTCAACACCGGCGACGTAGGTCAGCGACGGCGGCACGCGTGCCCCATTCGCAGGAATCCCAGCACGCCGGCGGGATCGATCAGTCGCGTTCGACCAGGCGGCCCGACGCCACCAGCGCGTGAATCTCCGATGCGAAGGCGATCGAGCCGGTCCGTCAGCCGCGACGTGCAGCGGCTTCATGCCGAAGCGATCGCGGGCGAGCGACCAGCGACTGCCGAGCCGGCGTCCCACCACGCGAGCGCGAACATGCCGCGGACCTGCGCGAGCGCTGAGGGCCGTCGCACGCGAGCAGCCGCAGCAGCACTTCCGTGTCGCTGCCGGTCGTGAACCGCTCGCCGCGCGATTCGAGGATCGGCTGCAGATCGCGATAGTTGTAGAACCTCGCCGTTGAAGACGATGCGGTGGCGGCCGTCTGGCGCGTCGCCATCGGCTGCGCGCCGGACGGCCCTGGATCGATGATGGCGAGCCGCGTGATGAACCAGGAGCGCGTTGCGCTGCCGGCGAACGCCACACGCCGAAGCCGTCGGGACCGCGGTGCGCGAGCGCGGCGCCAAGCGCCGCAGCAGGGTCCGGCTCGATCGCCCCGTCGAGGCGCGCACAACTCCGGCGATGCCGCACATCAGAAGAATCGCGGCTTGATCTTGATTTCGTCGTTGGGCTGCACTTGGTCTTCCAGCTTCACCGGAACTTCGACGGACTTCCGTCCACCATCCGAATCACGGAGAGGCGTCGATCCGATCCGCGGTCGGTCAGCCCGCCTGCGAGGATGATCGCCTGCCCGACGGTCGTTCCCGTATCGAGCACGAACGATCCGGGATTCTTGACAAAGCCCGAGATGAAGAATCGCTTCGCAATGGGAACGTTGACGATGTCGCCGTCCAGGAGGACGAGGTCGCGGCCCACCTTCCCGAGTTCCAGATCCTTTCGATTCACCGTGATCGGTGGCGGCACCGGCGCTCCAGCCTTCGGCGGCGTGCATCACGAGCACTTCGCTGCTGGCGTTCGGCGTCGGCGATCCCAGCCAGCGCCAGCGCCTCGAGCAGCGACATCGTCGTGCCCGGCAGCGACACCTTGCCCGGAGTGCGGACCTCGCCGGTGACGAGCACGCTGCGCGCCTTGAACTGATCGACCTCGATCCGGACCTGCGGGTTCTTGAGGTAGTCCTTCTTCAGCAGCGCCGTGATTTTGTCCTGCGCATCGGCGAGCGAAAGCCGGCGACAGGCACGCGGCCAAGATACGGCATCGAGACCGTGCCGTCTGAATCGACGCGGAACTTGCCGGTCAGCTCCGCCTCGTCGGCGACGATGATCGACAGGTTGTCCTGCGGACCAATCACGTAGCCCTCGACCGTGCCATCGGCTGGGGCTTCGGGGCGTTGCGGCCCGCCAGTCCCGTCCGTCTTCGGAATCTCGAAGTCCGGTTTGTACGGTGGATTGGGTGGCGCGGGCCTGGCCGGCGGTTGAGCGGGCGGTTGTGTCTGCGGCGCTTGCGCACCCAGCGATCCGCCGGCGAAAGCGGAGAGCGCAAACGCGGTGAGAAGCGAACTCTGTACGCATGATCGTTCCGTCCCTACTCAGAAACCCGAACGAGTGGAATTCCCAGCTGCCGAGCCTTCCGGTACAGGTTCGGACGCTGAATACCCGAGCGCCTGGGCGGCGGGCGCCATCCGCCATTCGTGATGCTGCAGCACGGACGCGATGTAGTCGCGCTCGAATCGCTGGCGCGCTTCGCGCAGGTTGCCGCGACGGCACGAAGGCGGACTGGGCGCGATTGCAGCTGCAGCGCCGGCAGCAGGTGCTCGATCTGCACCACGTCGTCTACGCCTTCGGCGACGACGCGCTGGACTGCGCTGCGAAGCTCGGCGAGATTGCCCGGCCACGTGAGCGCGCCGAACGAGCGCGAGCGCCGCCTGCGTGAAGGTCCGAGGCGGGCATCCGGCGATTCCGCACGCCTCTTCGAGCAGCCGCACCGCGCAGCGCCGGAATATCGTCTGGCCGATCGCGGCAGCGGCGGCAGATCGAGTCGGACCACCGACAGCCGGCGATAGAGGTCTGCCGCGGAAGCGGTGGGCGTGCACGTCGCCGTCGATGCCCGGCTGCGCGCTGGCGATCAAATGAAGTGCAGTCGTCACGGGCACGCCGCCGATGCGGACTTCGCCGTCGCGCGCGATCCTCGCCAGCTGCGCCTGCGTCGACGCGCGCAGCTCGGTGACGCCATGCAGGTAGAGCGTCCCGCCACGCGCCGCGGCGATGCCGCTGTCGAACGCAACGGACTCGAGGTCGGTCGCCGCCTCGGGCGCCGGCTCGCCCGAACAGCAGAGCGATCGATAGCTGCCGCGTCGCCGTCGTCGGCAGATACCGTGACGAAGGGCGCGTCCGCGGATCGCCCGCGATTGTGGATTTCTCTCAGCGACGCTTTCGTCACCCGGCTTCGGCGGTGATCGAGGATTCCGCCGTCGAGCGGAGGCCGCGCGTCTGATCAACTCCTGACACGCATGATGGCCGGCGATCGGCCGAGCAGTTCCACGCAGCGGGATCGCCGGGCCGGACGAACCGAGCGGGCAGCATCAGCCAGCATAAAAGAATCTGCCATAGGTTGAACTCTCTGTCTTGAGTCTGGAGGATAGCTTCGCCCCGTCGCTTACAGCCAGGCGACGAGCTTCGTAAGTGGTGCGCCAATTACGACTATTAACGACTCAATATGACACTATAACGTCATTGTGTCAATGGAGATACGACTGTGGAGCCCGCACGATACAGGAGGATTCATCGAAATGAAACCTCGGCTTATCGTCGTAAGCTGTCCTTATTGCTGTGTTTTAACGCGAGTCGCGCTGAGACCCAGCGCACGGTGTATCGGCGGGACGACAGTGTATCGATATGGATTGCGGCTTGTATCGCCTGCGAAACTTCCGAGCTAGTCCCGGCGTGGCGGCTCGGGGCTGATCGGACCCTGGCCCGCAGCGGGACGAGGAGGAATGGCCTGATAGTCGTCGCCCTGGAGTGATCGAAGAGGCTGTTGATGAAGAAGGCGAGTCCCATGATCACGAAGAAGCCGCCGACGCCGATCCCCGACGTTCATGCTGCTCGCCGGCGACGCCAATCAGCATCATCAGGCCGAAACCGACGCCTATGAGGGTGATGCCCGCGCGCCGGTGGCGGCCCGGGCCGCGCTGGCGGGTGCGATCGTAGCGGTCGCATCGCCCGATCGAAGCCGCGCGGGTCGACTTCCGGAGGCGGCACCAGGCCTCGCTCGATCATCGCGATCCGTTCACGCACCTCGAGCTCACGAACACGCGCGCGGCTGAGCGTGAGCACGATGATGTAGGCGAACGTGCAGATCGTCCCGATGATCGGGATCGAGAAAAGGCCACGCCATTTGCAGGTCGTCCATTACGCCTCCAGGGTGCTTTGCCTGAACCGATTAGACTGGAACGGTTCGTGAATTGTTTCAGCCCGGTTCCTGAAACAATTCATCGGCGCGCATGCTCTAATACGATAGCGGATGGAAGATGTCCACGAGCGCGAGCTCGTCGAGCGCTGCCGGTCCGGAGATGAACGCGCGTTCCAGGAACTCGTCGATCGCTACAAGGATCTGGTGTTTGCCTTGATCGCGCGGCACGGTGCAGGATCGATCGCGGGCCGAGGATCTCGCGCAGGACGTCTTCCTGCGCATCCACCGCGGGCTCGCCCTACTTTCGCGGCGAAGCGCGCGCTCTCGCACGTGGATCTATCGAATCGTCGCGAACGTCTGCCTGCAGGAGCACGGACCGTCCGCCGCGCGACGTTGTCGTTCGACGACAATCGCGCGGGACCGCAGGGCGATGCCGTCGGGGCCGGATCGGCAGTTTGGCGATCTCGAGTTGCGCGACCGCCTCGAGAAGGCGATCGCGCGGCTTCCGGCGAACTACCGGCTGCTCATCGCCGCGCACTACTTGAACGGGGTGCAGTACGAGAGCCTGGCCGAAGCGCTGCAGCTGCCGCTGGGCACCGTGAAGACGCAGCTGTACCGGGCGAAGCAGCAGCTGCGGCGGCTGCTGGAAACGGATCTGAAATGACCGCGCCGCTGCACGCTGAACGCTTGAACCATGAGCCCCGAACCCGGATTGGTTGATGTTCTGCGACGAAGCGCTCGACACCGTTGAAGCGATTGCCGCCGGCGACCTCCTGCCGGAGGGCCGCGTGGCGTCGCACCTGGCGACCTGTCCCAATTGCGCGCTCGCGCTCGCACGTGCGCGGCAACTCGAGTCATCGCTGCAGCACCGGCCGGTGCCGGTCGCGCCGGCGCAGTTCACGTCGCTGCACGCTCGCCCGCATCCGTCGCGCACGGTGGCGCACCGATCAATTCCTGGACGTGGGGTTCAACCTGGCGATCGCCACGATCGTGTTCGCGGTCGTCGGCGGCGTCTGGATGCTGCTGCATCGCAGCGGCCTCGCCTCGGTGAGCGCCGACGCGGTCAACGTGTTCGGCGGCGGCTTTGTGTCTCTCGCGAAACGCGTCGCGCCTGCGCTGCCGCTCTACGCCGGTGCGGCGGCACTGCTGGTGAGCGCCCTCGGCATCTGGTGGTGGGCCGGAACGGGATGCGGCACTGTGAATCGAATGGCATTGGGTAATCGGGTAATCTGGTAATCGATTGTGAGGATTGCGCGCGATCGCCCAATCGATTCCCCGATTACCCGATCACCCGATCCTCCAACTCGACCCCTGCTGAAGTGGGCCGGCGGCAAGCGGCAGCTGCTGCCGTGCCTGCGCCGTTTCTATCCGCCAGCGTTCAATCGCTACATCGAGCCGTTTTTCGGCAGCGGCGCCGTGTTCTTCGATCTGCACGGCTCGGGACGGCTGCGCGATCGCGACGTCGCTGCTCCTTGACTCGAATCCCGGATCTGATCGGCTGCTATGAGACCGTTCGAGCGCAGCCCGATGAAGTCGCGCGCGAGCTGGAGCTGCTGGCCGCAGCGCACGTGCGGGACGGCAGAACGCAGTATTACCTGGTGCGCGACGAGCAATTCAACCCGATGCGCGATCGCCTGCGCGGCGACGATGGGCGCATCGCCTACACGCCTCAGCTCGCGGCGATGCTCATCTACCTCAATCGCACCGGCTTCAACGGGCTGTTTCGCGTGAACGCGCGCGGCGCGTTCAACGTTCCGGCGGGCCGCTACGATCGCCCGAGGATTGCGGATCGCGGGAAGCTGACGCGAGTCGCGGATGCGCTGTCGAGCCCGCGGCTGACGCTGCAGTCTGACGGGTCGTTCGAATCAATCGAGCACATCGCGCGCCCCGGCGACTTCGTGCTAGCTCGATCCGCCCTACGCTCCTTCAGCCGCACCGCGAGCTTCACGTCGTATACAGGCCCCGGGTTCAGCGCCGATGATCAGGAGCGCCTGCAGCGTCTCAGCCATCGTCCTCGCGGCACGCGGCTGCTTCGTGTTGCTGAGCAACTCCACGGCGGACGAAATTGCGACGCTCTACGAGCGAAACGACGACACGCGCGCAGTGGGTCTACGGGCCATTCGCGTGTCCCGCCCGGCGGGCGATCAACAGCAACGCCGCCCGGCGGGGACCGGTCGAGGAATATGCTGATCACCAACGTGGTTCCATAGCCAAACGGCTCCGAAGCGATCGCGCTGCACCGCCGTGCTAGTCTGAGGTTCCCACCGCGAAAGTGGCGGAACTGGCAGACGCGCCGGACTTAGGATCCGGTGGTTAACAGCCATGAGGGTTCGAGTCCCTCCTTCCGCACCATTTCGTTTGCAGCCGCGACGCGGGAGAGCCGCACCGGGATGCTGATCTATCCATGGTCGAGGCTCCCGCGCGGACGTTGACGACGTTGTCAAGCGGGCACTCGCATGCTGAGGCTGGTTTGCCCTCGTTGACAGGCAGGCCAGTTGGGTTGCGCGCGTCGGCGTAGCACCGTCCCTCTTTCATATTCAGGCTGAATTTCGCATGAAATTCGATGTCGTCGACATCAACGCGACGCGCAAATCCGTGCGCGTCGAAATCCCCAGTGACGTCGGTCGACGCCGAGATCGATCGCATCGCGCGCGACATACTCCAAGCGAGCGCGCATTCCCGGCTTCCGTCCCGGCAAGACGCCGCCGCGCGTCATCAAGCAGCGGTTCAAGGAGCAGATCCTCCACGACGTCGCGCACGACCTCATCCCGCGCGCGATGGACGATGCGCTGCGCGAGCGCGGCGTCGAACCGGTCGACACGCCTGACGTGCGCGACGTGAACATCGAAGAGGGCCGGCCGCTCACCTTCACCGCCTCGTTCGACACCGTCCCGTCGTTCGATCCCGGCGATCTCGCGACCATCGCGCTCGCGCCGGCCGGGCGTCGCAATCGACGACGAGGCGGTGAGTGGCGCTTGCAGCGGCTCCGCGACCGTGCCGCGCGTCACGAGCCGGTGGAAGGGCGAGGCGTCGATCACGGCGATACGGTGACGATCGACCTGGAACGGCGCCGATCCCAAGCGGCACGACCGACACGCACAAGGATGTCATCGATCGAGCTCGGCGCCAAGGCGAATCCGCCCGGCTTCGACGACCAGCTGCTCGGCCTTGAAACGGGCGCCACGAAATCCTTCACCATTCATTACCCGCAGGACTACCCAATTGGGGAGCTGGCGGGGACCGATGTCGCGTATACAGTGAAGGTGAACGGGCTGAAGCGTCGCGTGCTGCCCGAGCTCGACGACGAGTTCGCGAAGGATCTCGGCGAGTTCGACTACGCTCGACGGCCTCAGGACGCGCGTGCGCGAGGATCTCGAGCACGAGGCGAAACACGCCGCGGATCGCGAAGTCCGCGGCGAGCTGATGAAGCAGCTGGCCGCGCGCGTGCCGTTCGAGGTGCCGGCGTCGCTCGATCGAGCGCGGAGATCGATCGGCGTTTGGAAGAGCTTCGCGCGGCGGTTGATCGGACCAGAACGTCGGATCCACGCCAGGCGGGATCGATTGGAACGCATTTCGCGAGAGCCAGCGCGAGCCGGCGCGCGAAGCGGTGGCCGCGGCGCTGGTGCTCGACGAGGTGACGCGACGCGAGCAGCTGGAGGTGACTGACGCCGAGGTCGAAGCGTGAAGTCGAGCGCTACGCCGAACGGACGGGCCGCACGCCCGCGGCCGTGCGCGCGGCGCTCGAAAAGAAGGAGGATTGTCGCGGATATACGCGGGGTTGCGGCGCGAGAAGTCAATTGACTTCGCGATGTCGCGTGCTACAATCGCGGGAAGTTCGTAAAACCCCGCACGGCGATTTTCCCCGACCAATCAGCGACTCAACCATTATGCGATTCGATCCGCGCGCCCGAATCAACTCGTACCCATGGTGGTCGAGCAGACCAACCGTGGCGAACGCGCCTACGACATCTTCTCGCGGCTGCTGAAGGACAGCATCATCTTCATCGGCACGCCCGATCGACGATCGGATCGCGAATCTGGTCATCGCACAGATGATGTTCCTCGGAAGCCGAGGACCCCGACAAGGATATTCACGCTGTACATCAACAGCCCGGGCGGGTCGATTACGGCCGGGCTGGCGATCTACGACACGATGCAGTTCATCAAACCGGATGTGCAGACGTTCTGCATCGGGCAGGCCGCCTCGATGGCGGCGGTCCTGCTGGCGGCAGGGGCGAAGGGAAACGATTTTCGCTGCCAAATTCACGAATTGTCATCCATCAGCCGCTCATGTCTGGATTGGCCGGCCAAGCGACCGATATTGATATTGCGGCCCGCGAAATCCTCCGCATGCGGGAGCGGATCAATACCATTCTGGTGCACCATACGGGCCAGATCGAGAAGCGAATCCAGGATGATACCGAGCGCGACTACATCATGACCGCGGACCAGGGCAAGGAATACGGTATTATTGACGATGTCATCCGTAAAAGGGCCTGATGCTGACGTACGCCATGACGGCACTAAGGGCTGAGGGCTAAGGCTTAGCATGGTGAAAAAGGCCGGGGAAACCGAGGTCCTGCGGTGCTCCTTCTGCAACAAGGACCAGAACGACGTCCGCAAGCTCATCGCGGGCCCGACGGTGTTCATCTGCGATGAGTGCGTCGAAGTCTGCAACGACATCATCGCCGACGACAACCGGTTCGAGAACCGGGGCACCCGCTCGTCGCTGCCGACGCCGCAGGAAATCAAGAAGTTCCTCGACGAGTACGTCATCGGCCAGGAACGCACCAAGAAGAAGCTCGCCGTCGCCGTCTACAACCATTACAAGCGGATCGAGATCCAGAAGCAGCCGCGCAGCCGCAACGACATCGAGCTGACCAAGAGCAACATCCTCCTGATCGGCCCGACCGGCACCGGCAAGACGCTGCTCGCCCAGACGCTCGCCAAGCTGCTCTCGGTGCCCTTCACGATCGTCGACGCGACGACGCTCACCGAGGCGGGCTACGTCGGCGAGGACGTCGAGAACATCATCCTCAAGCTGCTGCAGGCTGCCGGCGGCGACATCGAGAAGTGCCAGCAGGGCATCATCTACATCGACGAAGTCGACAAGATCTGCCGCAAGGACGAGAACCCGTCGATCACGCGCGACGTGTCGGGTGAAGGCGTCCAGCAGGCGCTGCTCGAAGATTCTCGAAGGCACCGTCGCCAACGTGCCGCCGCAGGGCGGCCGCAAGCATCCGCACCAGGAATTCTTCCAGGTCGACACCACCAACATCCTGTTCATCTGCGGCGGTGCGTTCGTCGGCCTCGACAAAGCAGATCGAGCGCCGCGTCGGCAAGAAGACGCTCGGCTTCAAGGCCGACGTGAAGTCGCTGCGCGGCCGCGACATCGGCGCCACGCTCGAACAGCTCGAGCCGCAGGACCTGATCAAGCTACGGCCTCATCCCCGAGTTCGTCGGCCGCCTGCCGGTCATCGGCACGCTGCACGAGCTCGACAAGGCGGCGCTGGTCCAGATTCTCACCCAGCCGCGCAATGCCATCACGCGCCAGTACATGAAGCTCTTCGAGTACGAGAACGTGAAGCTGCGCTTCACCGACGACTGCGCTCGAGGCGATCGCGGAGTCGGCGCTCGACCGGAAGATTGGCGCGCGCGGCCTGCGGATGATCATCGAGGACCTGATGCTCGACCTGATGTATCAGGTGCCGAACCAGAAGAAGGTCCGCGAGGTCACGATCACACGCGAGGTGCGTCATGGCGAAGGACAAGCCGATCACGCTGATCGAGAAAGCTGGATAAGCAGCTTGGAGTCCCGTTGGAAGTGACGAAACCCTCCCCATAGTCCCGCTGCGCGACGTCGTCGTTTTCCCGCACATGATGATGCCCTTCGTCATCGGTCGGCCCTCGTCGACCGCGTGCGCTCGGAGCACGCGCTGCTGAAGGACAAGCGGCATCTTCCTCGCGGCGCAGCACGACGCGTCGGTTGACGATCCGCGGCCGGAAGACATCTACACGATGGGCTGCGTCGCCAACGTGGTCCAGAGCCTGAAGCTGCCGGACGGCAACATCAAGGTGCCTCGTCGAAGGCGTCGATCGCGCGCGCGCCGTCGAGTGGAAGGAAGACAAGGGCTTCTACCGCGTCGTCGTCAAGGTGCTGCCCAAGCAGCGTGAGGCCGAGCGCCGACGCCGAGAGCACGATGAGCCGCGTCGTCTCGCTGTTCGAGCAGTACGTGAAGCTCTCGAACAACCTGCACTACGACGCGATGATCGCCGCCGTCCGCGTCGACGACCCCGGCAAGCTCGCCGACACGATCGCCGCGCACCTGCTGGTCGGCGTCGACGAGAAGCAGAACCTGCTCGAGATCATCTCGCCGCTCGAGCGCCTCAACCGCATCGCCGGCATCCTCGAAATCGAAGTCGACAAGCTCCAGGTCGACCGCCGCATCCAGTCTCGCGTCAAGAAGCAGATGGAGAAGGCGCAGAAGGAGATACTACCTCAACGAGAAGATGAAGGCGATCCAGAAGGAACTGGGCCGCAAGGACGAGAAGGGCAACGAGGTCGACGAGCTGAAGAAGAAGATCGAAACGGCGAAGATGCCGAAGGACGTCGAGGAGAAGGCCATCCAGGAGCTGAAGCGCCTGGAAGCGATGCCGCCGATGTCCGCGGAAGCCACCGTCTCGCGCAACTATCTCGACTGGCTGATCGCCGTGCCGTGGCACAAGAAGAGCCGCGAGAGCCGCGACCTGAAGCGCGCCGAAGAGATCCTCAACGAAGATCACTACGGCCTCGAGAAGATCAAGGAACGCATCCTCGAGTTCCTCGCCGTCCGCGCTCTGGTCAAGAAGCCGAAGGCGACGATCCTCACCTTCTCCGGACCTCCGGGAGTCGGCAAGACCTCGCTCGCCAAGTCGATCGCGCGCGCGATGAACCGCCAGTTCGTCCGCCTGTCGCTCGGCGGCGTCCGCGACGAAGCGGAAATCCGCGGCCACCGCCGCACCTACATCGGCGCGTTCCCCGGCCAGATCATCCAGATGATGAAGAAGGCCGGCACGATGAACCCGGTGTTCCTGCTCGACGAAGTCGACAAGATGTCGATGGACTTCCGCGGCGACCCGTCGGCGGCGCTGCTCGAGGTGCTCGATCCCGAGCAGAACCACACGTTCCTCGATCACTACCTCGACGTCGAGTACGACCTGTCGAACGTGATGTTCATCTGCACGGCGAACGTGCTGCACACGATCCCGCAGGCGCTGCGCGACCGCATGGAAGTGCTGCAGCTCGCCGGCTACACCGAGCTCGAGAAGGTCGAGATCGCCAAGAAGTTCCTCTCGCCGAAGGCGGTCGAGGGCGCCGGCCTGACCAAGGACAACATCACCTTCACCGACGAAGCGTTCCAGACCATCATCCAGCCGCTACACGCGCGAAGCGGGCGTCCGCAACCTCGAGCGCGAGATCTCGTCGATCTGCCGCAAGGTCGCCCGCAAGGTCGTCGTCGAGGGCAAGACGTTCAGCGAAGAGATCACCGCCGAGAAGGTCACGCGAGCACCTCGGCGTGCCGCGCTTCCGCAACACGATGGCGGAAGAG
>ERZ1370068.7435-contig-635_pt1 | contig 19457 bp, 20 predicted proteins | sample MGYA00561227_ERZ1370068 | MGnify/ENA primary metagenome ERZ1370068 (study PRJEB38410, sample SAMEA6850437) | metagenome | study: Metagenomic assessment of the ecological functions of the soil: analysis of the soil microbiota associated with the...
TCCAGAGTTTCATGCGCGCGCGGGGATTTCGATGTGAAAGAGGATGTGCGCGTTCCATCAGGGGTTGGCAGCGCTGGCGCTCGCGGTGCTGAGAGCGCATTCGCGTCGGCGCAGGAAGCTATCCCGACCGGCCGATCCACATGATCCATTCCGCTCGCAACGCGGCGAGCGCCGTCGATCATTCTGCGGCGCGTATCGTCGCGCAGCAGATGTCGCTCAGCATGGGTCAGCAGATCGTTATCGAGAACCAGCCCGGTGCGGCTGGGCTGATCCGGCGCCGAGCGCGTGGCGAAGGCGGCGCCCGACGGCTATACGTTCGGCGGTTTCAACGACAGCATCATGACGATGCTGCCGAACCTTCACGCGAAGATGCCGTGGGACATCCTGAAGGATTTCGAGCCGGTGTCGCTCGTGGTGGCCACGTCGAATGGGGCTCGGTCGCCAGCAACGACGCGCCGTACAAGAGCGCCGCCGAGCTGATCGCGGCGGCGAAGGCGAATCCCGGCAAGATCAATCTACGCGTCGGGCGGCAACGGCAGCCCGCAGCACATCGCGATGGCGCTCTTCGCGTCGACCGCGGGCATCACGCTCACGCACGTGCCGTACAAGGGCGCGACGCAGGCGGCGATCGGATGTCGCGGGCGGCCAAGTGCCGGTCGCGTTCCAGGGCCTCGCGACGGTGACCTGCGCTCGTGCGCGGCGGCAAAGGCTCAAGCTGCATCGGCGTGACGACACGCAGACGCGGCTGCCGCAATTCCCCGACGTGCCGACGGTGTCCGAATCCGGGCTCGCCGGGATTCGAGTTCAACTCGTGGTTCGCGATCATGGCGCCGGCGGGAACCCCGAGGGAGATCATCGCGCGACTCAATGCCGAGATCGTGAAAGCGCTCGCCCGATCCGGAAGTACGCGAAGAAGCTCTGTCCAGCGGGGGCTGACGATCGCGGCACGTCGGCGCAGGAGCTGGGCGTGGCCACGCGCGAGCAAAGCTCGGGCGAGGTACGCGCGGCTGATTCGGCGAAGGGCAGCCAACATCACGCTGGACTGACTGACGGATCGAAAACCCGGCGAGGATCCTCGCTCTCCGATATGAAGCTCCTGCAGCGCAAATCCCGGATGCGTTATCTGTAATTGGCAAACAATGGATTTCGATGAAGCTCATCACGTGGAACGTCCAATGGTGTCGCGGGGTCGATGGTCGTGTCGATCCGGCGCGGATCGCCGCGGAGGCGCGAGCGCTCGCCGATTTCGACGTGTTGTGCCTGCAGGAGATCGCCGACAACTTTCCCGCATCCGCGGCTCGCGGGCAACACCGACGAGGATCAGTTCGCGACGCTCGCGGCGCTGCTGCCTGGGTATGCGGCGGCGCCCGGAGTCGCCGTCGATCATCCGGCGGAAGGCGGCCGGCGCAGGCGTTTCGGCAACATGATCCTGTCGCGGCTGCCGATGCGGCAGGTCTACCGGCATCTGCTTCCGTCGCCCGATCGATCCCGGCGTGAACGGCATGCCGCGAATCGCCGTCGAGGCGTGTCGTCGCGGCGCCGTTCGGCGAAGTGCGCGTCATCACGACGCATCTCGAGTACTACTCGCAGAAGCAGCGCGCCGCGCAGGTCGAAGCGCTGCGCGCGATCTACGCGGAAGGCCACGGTCATGCGCGCTCGGGCAACGATCGTCGACACGACGGCGGGCCCGTTCCACACGCATTTGCGGCCGGCGGCGACGATCATCACCGGCGACTTCAACCTCGAGCCCGACGATCCGCTGCACGCGCGGATGGAGCGCTGCGTTCGCGGACGGCACGCCGCCGCTCTTCGACGCGTGGGAAGTCGCGCATCCGGGCGTTCCCCATCCCAGCACGTTCAAGATCTACGAAAAGGAGCGACCCGGCGAGCCCGGAGCTGCACTGCGACTTCATTTTCGTGAGCGAGCATCTGAAGCCGCGCGTCGCCGCACGTGCGCGTCGATCGCGACGACGCAGGCGGCCGACCATCAGCCGGTCATCCTGACGCTCGAGTAACGAGACGGAGTGCGGAGGCGAGCGTCAGGCGAGCCACGCGCCGCTCGGGGCGCGTGAGGTATGCTGCCGCCCATGGCCGCCCCAGCGCCCACGGCGCCTGCGCCACCTTCCAGTCCGCCGGCCGCGACCTTCCCGCCCGCGCAACCGCCGGCGGAGATGGCGCGCGTGCGCAATCGCGCGCTCTTTCGCAACTTCTTCCAGCGCGAGCTCACGACGCGCTACCTGGGCAGCGTGACGCGGCCTGCGCGTGGGCGTTGCTGCATCCGCTCGCGCTCCTCGGCGTCTACTGGTTCGTGTTCACGATGGTGCTTCCGCGCGAGCGGCGTTCGGCGGACAGAGCTTCCTCGACGTTCGTCGCCGTTGCGCTGTGGCCGTGGCTCGCCGCGCAGGAAGCGCTGCAGCGCGGCACCGTGAGCCTCGCCATCGTACGCCGGGCTCATCCGCAAAGTGGCGTTTCCGCACGAGCTCGTCGTCTACGCGTCGGTGGCGGCGACGCTTGCGCTGCACTTCGCCGGCTATCTCGCGGTTCTCGTCGTGCTGGCGATCTTCGGCGAGCCGATCCATTTCGAAGGGCTGCTGGTCGCGCTGCCGGTGTGGGCGGTGCTCGCCATCGCGGTCACCGGGCTCACGCTGCTGCTTCGCCGCGCTGCAGGTGTTCATCCGCGACGTCGAGCACGTGCTGATGCCGGTGCTGATGATCCTCATGTACCTGACGCCGATTCTCTATCCGCTGACACGCGGTGCCCGAAGAGCTGCGTCCGTACGTCGCGGCGAATCCGTTCGGCTGGCTGGTCGATCGATTGCGCGCAGGCACTGCTCGACGGACGACATCGCTTTCGATCGGACGATGGCGTCGCGGCTGCTGGTCGCCGCGGCGCTGTTCGCCGGCAGGGCGCGCGGTGTTCCGCAGGCTGTCGCCGCACTTCGAGGACTTCGTCTGAGCGCGCAGCGTCGCCCAAGGCTGCTCGCCGCTGGGGGTCGCTGCGCCCTGCTCGCGCTCGACAACGTCGGCAAGGACTACGCGAAAGTCGAGTGCGCGCGGCGGCCGCGTGCGTCTCGTGTTGGGACCTGTCTGCGCGGACGCGGCGCGGCGCATGTCTTTCGCGCATTCGACGGCGTGTCGTTCCGAGCTCGCGCGCGGCGAGTCGCTCGGCATCATCGGCGAGAACGGCGCCGGCAAGTCGACGCTGCTCAAGATCGTCGCCGGCGGTGATCAAGCCGACGCGCGGCACGGTCGTCGTCAACGGCCGCGTCGGCGCGCTGCTCGAGCTGGGCTCCGGCTTCCATCCCGAATACACGGGGCGCGCGAACATCGATCTCGCCGCTGCGCTGCTCGGGCTCACGCCGGCACGAGATCGCCGACCGAAGCGCGACGAGATCATCGCGTTCGCCGACCTGGGCGAGCACATCCGACGAGCCGATCAAGCACTATTCGTCGGGCATGGTCGTGCGGCTCGGCTTCGCCGTCGCGACCGACGCTCGCGCCCGACATCCTGATCACCGACGAAGTGCTCGCCGTCGGCGACGAATCGCTCCAGAAGAAGTGCATCGCGTGGATGGAGCGCTATCTCGCGGCGGCGGCACGTTGCTCGTCTCGCACAGCATGTACCACGCAGAAGCTCTGCCGGCACGCGCTGTGGCTCGAGCACGGGCGCCCGAGAACTCTATGGCGACGCTGATCACGTCGCGCGCGAGTATCTCGCGTGGCACGAGGCGCGCAGCGCGGCGGCCGCGAAGGCGGCGAAGACACCGTTGCCGGCAAGCGCCTATGTCGTCACCCACCTCGCGCTGACGATCGACGGCGGGGTGCACCGGAGATCGATCCCGCGCGCGGATTTCCGCGTCGATGTCGAGGTTCGCCTGCCGGACGATCGCGAACCTGCGCTGGCGGTCGGGCGTCGTGCGCGCCGACGGTACTCCGGTGTACGGAACGACGAGCGAGATCGACGGCGCAGCGCCGGAGCGGCTCGGTCCGTGCGCGTTATGCGTTCTCGGTGCGTTTCGCCGACCTCGCGCTTCTGCCCGGGCACTACCGCCTTCGCGCCCACGCGATGGACCCGGAAGGTCTGCGGCTCTTCGACACGCACGAAATTCCGTTCGTCATCGCCGGTGCGACGCGCGAGCTTGGCTACGTGAGGCTGCCGCATGCATGGCCGCGCCGCGGACGTGTCTCCGGCGCCGACTGCGGCACGCGAGGGCTGATCCTTTCATGCTCCGACTCCGCGCGAGCTCCGCTGCCTTTGGAATTCTGGCTGCTGCCGCTCGCAATCGCGCTGCTTCCCTATCGCGCGGGCATCGAGCTCGCTCGCTGGTGCGCCGCGAGGCTGCCTCTCTACGACGAGCGCGCCCGCGCCGGACTCGCGCATTACCGCGCCGCGCGCCCGGGTGGCGACGCGCACGGGTTCCTGACCGGAGTTCCGCTTCACGCAGTTGATCGACCACGCCGATCTCTTCTGGCGCTGACGCGGAGCGAGCGATTCCTGTTGTCGCGCCTCGACGCGCCGCCGCGTCCAGCGGAGCCCCCGCTGATGGTGATCGGAATGCACTTCGGCCAGGGCCTGTGGCTGCTGCCGTGGCTTCGCGCGTGCGGCACGCCGGCGCGCTTCCGTCCGTGCGCTTCGACGCGCACGGGTATTCGAGAGCCGGCATGCAATACTCTGACGCGCGGCTTCGGATGCGCGTCGTCGAGACCAGACTCGCCGGCGTGCACGGCGATCTACACCGGCGGGAGCGGGGCGAGATCGCCGCGACGCTGACGCAGCGCGGTTCGGTCTATGGGCTGATCGACGTTCCCACGAGCACGCCGTCGGCGCCCAACGGGACGCTCTTCGGCGCACCGGTGTTCTGGCCGTCGGGCTCGTCGACACCGCGGCCCGCGCAGCGGGCGCGGACGTCCTGGTTGCTCACTTCGCAGTGCGCGATGTCGGATGGCTGCCGCGCGGTTGTCGCAGAACGGATCGCCGACGGCGGCGATCGGTGTCAGCTCGTGTCAACGTTCGAGCGCGCATCGACGCGGCACCGGGAGCCTGGCATGTCTGGCATTTCCGCCGGCTTCGCCGCGATCGGCCGAAGCCGCAGGCGGCTGCTGTGATCTACCGGCGCTCGTTCGATCCCGCGAGCGGCGATTCGCTGGCGCGGCTTTCGCGCTGGATCCGACCGGGAACGAACATGCTCGAGCTCGGAGCCGCCGCCGGCTATTTCACCGAATGGCTGAAGCAGCAGGGCGCCACTGTCGACGTGGTCGACATCGATCCGAGGCCGCGGCCGCGCCGCGGAGCCCTTCGCGCGGCGTGTGGTCGTCGCCGATCTCGACGCCGACGGTTGGGAAGCGGGGCTTGCGGAACGGAAGCAACTCGCCGCAGCTACGACTTCATCATATGCGCCGGACGTCCTCGAGCACTCTGCGCGACGGCGCTCGACTGCTCGCGCGGTTGCGGCCGCTGCTCGCTCCCGGCCGGCGAGCCACTGCTGTCGGTGCCCGTAACGTCGCACGCGGCGATCATCGCGGGTCTGTTCGACGACCGCTTCGAATACGGCGGCGAGGGCCTGCTCGACCCGACGCATCTGCGTCTCTACACGTGGCGCTCGTTGGGCGCGCTGCTGCGCGACGCCGGTTTCCGGATCCTCGACTGGGACGCGACCGAGCTCACACCGTACGCGAGCGAGTTCCGCACGCGGGTCGAGGCGCTCGCGCCATCGCTGCGCGTAGCGCTCGGCGCCGGGCACGCGGCATCATCGCGTATCAGTGGCTGGTGCGCGCGACGCCCGGCCTCGATGAGCGACGATTCCCGCGCCGCAGGGCGCTGCGAGGGCTGCGGAGCGCGTGCCGGTGCGGCTCCTGCCCGGAGCCACCCGGGAAGCGCTGACGCTCGATCGCCAATACGTGGGCTTCATTCCGGCGAACGGCGACGCGGCGACGCTCGAATGGCGCTTCGCGCCCGGCGAGCCGGTGCTGCGGATCTTATGCTCGCCGGATCGCATCGGCGTCATCGCCATCGACGACCTCACGCTGTTCGCCGGCGAGCGCGAGGTCTGGCAGCCGCGGCGCGCCGGGCGCGATCCTCTCGATCGCCGGCTTCGAAACCGTGGCGCCTCGACGGCGAACGTCTACGCGCTGGTGCGCCCCGACGCGTGGGTCGAGCCGCAGCCTTCCCGCCGGAGCTCGGCGTGACCGTCGATCGCGTGCGCTCGACGCTGCGCTGGACGGGCGACTGGAGCGGGCGCGTGCCGCATTCGCGCGCGCTGGCCGGGCTTGCCGATGCCTGTGTCATGCTCGGAGCGACTCGGAGAGCGCAGCCGCGGCGATCGGACCGATCGTCGAACACGCGTGATCGGCGAGCGGGACGCTCGCGAGTCCTCGCCAACGCGCGACGCCGAGGCATGCGCTGGCGCGCCGAAACGAGCAGGCCCACTCGACGGCGGAAGCGCGCTCAGCCGATCGCTCGGGACGCATCCGCGAACTATCGCACGCTGGATGGCGCTCGGCGACGTGCCGCATACGCGCCGCCATCGCGCAGACATTCGCCGGGCGGGCGCGCCGCGCGGTACCGGCTGCGCTGCGCGCGAGGCGCTGCCGCTGTCACGACGCCGGGCGCCTTAGCTGGCCTGACGCCCCTTGAGCGCCGCACCACGCGGATGCCGCCACGCGGCGATTCGCGCGAGCCACGGGCGCGACGACGAACAGCCGCACGTCGCTGCGGCTCACCATCACCAGCGACTGACTGCGCGCGTAATCTTCGGCCATCTGCGAAATCCGCCGCGGCGACAGCGTGACGCGCAGCTCGCGTTGCACGATTGACGGCGTCCTGGATACGCGCGGTCGAGCTGCTCCTGCCGGCCGGCGGCATCGCGCGGACCGGCGGGCACGCGGTATTTCGACGTCGTCTTCTCGACGAGCACGAAGTCGTCTTCCAGCGTATAGCGCGTCCACAGATTCCAGTCCTCGAGCTTCGGTCCATGTCCTCGGCGAAGCCGCCATGCCGCTCGTAGAGACTCGCGGTGGAAGAGCACCGTCTGGATCGGCAGGAAATTGTGATGCCACAAGCGTCAGGCGATTGAACGATTGGCGGTGCCGCGTGAAGTGCGCGATTTCGGCGTATTCGGCGCGTTCGCTGTCGTTGATCTCCGGTGAGGTGTCTCCCACGCGAGCGCATACGCGCCCTTCGGTGCCGTGTGCCGCCCCGACGCGCGTCCATCAGCACTTCGACGTGATCGGCGAACAACAGGTCGTCGTCGTCGAGGAAGTTGAGCCACTCGCCGCGCGCTTCGGCGAGCGCGAGGTTGCCGGCGCGCGCGCGCCCGACCTTCTCGCCGGTGGCCTGATAGCGGACGACGAGCCGCCGCCGGAATTCGTCGACGATCGCGCTGCGAGGTCGGCGGTCCGTCCTCGATCACGACCGCTTCGACGTTGGGCCACGTCTGCTGCGCAACCGACTCGAGCGCCTGCCGCAGCCACGCGCCGCGCGCCGATCGGTACGGATCAGAGATCGACACGAGCGGCGGATCGCGCCGCGGCGTCTTCGCGCTTCGAGCGAAACGGCACGAACGCGCCGTCGCGCCGCACCTCGTAGCCCCAGCCCGCGAAAATGGGCTGGAACCGCGCGCTTCGGCTGCACGCGCGTCATCGCGAAGTGCGGCCACTGCGTGACGAAGCGCCCGAACGCCTTGACGAGACCACGCCGTCGCCCTGGGAATTCCTGCGGCGCCAGCACCTCGGCCGCGAGCATCGACAGGCCCTGCAGCGTACGCAGCACGCCGCCGTAGCGCGCCCGCAGGCAGAGGTTGGTCAGCACTCCGCCCAGCACCTCGCAGCGGCTTCACTTCGCCCGCGCGACCGCATAGGTGCGGTGCACGACGGCAAGCTTCGGCAGGTAGCGCAGGCGGAAGCCCTTGGCGCGCAGGCGCCACGACAGGTCGACATCCTCGCCGTACATGAAGAGCGCCGGATCGAATCCGCCGACGGCATCCCACGTGCTGCGCCGGAACAGCGTCGCGGCGCCGCTTACCCACGGCACGTCGAGCGTCACGGGATCGTAAGCCTTCGGATGCTCGTACGGGATTTGCCGGAGCTCCCACGCGGCGACGCGGCGCTCGTCGTTGCGCGCGATTTCGAGGAGCGGCGCGAGCACGCCGGGCTCGACGATGACAGTCCTGGTTCAGCACGAGCAGGAACGGCGCCGTGCAGCGGGCCGCGTTGGCGTTGTGTCCGCGCCCGAAGCCGACGTTCGTCGGCGAGTGGCGCATGTCGATCGCGTGAGAAGACGCCTCCCGGCTGCAGCAGAGGCAGCGCCGCGATGCGCTCGGTCGTCTCGGCTTCCGGGCGTGTTGTCCAGAATCAGGACGCTGACGTTCTGCCCGCCGCCTGCTCGGCGATGCTCGCGATGAGCTTTTCAAGCAGGCAGGTCAGGGGCGGAACGTGACGATGCTGACATCAAGGCCGCGCACGTAGAGCCCGCCTGAGAAGGTACTTTCGGATGCCCTGCGGCAGCAGGTCGAGCGCGGCCTTGCGCTCGGCGAGGACGCGGTTTTCCGCGCCGAGCCGTTCGATCTCGCGCTTGAGCTCGCGCGATGTCGCGCTTCGAGCTTCGCAGCCCACGCGCCGCGTCACGCTCGAGCCCGCTCGCCGGCCGCGTTCGCCGAGCTCGCCCGTGAGCTTCACGAGCTCCTTGCGGAACGCGAAACCGTCGAGATTCGCCGCGAGGAGCGGCGCAAGCGCATCGCTCGCGGCGCCGGCGATCCACCGAATCGGGCGGCGGCAGGCCGAACCGTGCGTAGAGCGCATCGACGTCGCGGGACATGGCTTCGAGGGTCGGGATGCGCCGGGCGTCGCCCGGCACGATCCGGGATTTTACGCGGGCGCGCTCGGCGGCGCCCTCGGCCGACGACAACCAGACCAGAAGCGGCGGCGGCCTCGTCGCCGTCGAAGCCCGCCGGCAGCAGCCAGCCGCCGCCCGTCCTTTCGACGCGTTCGCCGAGCGCGCCCTGATCGGGAACGATCACCGGCACGCCCGCCGACCAGACCTCCGGAGCAGCGTGTAGCTGAAGCTCTCCGGCAGGCGGTTCGGAAACAGCACCGTCTCCGACGCGGTATGCCGGCGAGCCAGCGCGGCGAGCGTGCCGTCGTCGTAGGCGCCGTGGCACGTACACGATGCCCGGGAACGAGCCAACCGCGCGTGACCTGCGTGTCGGTGTATCCGATGACGACGATACCGATGTCGCTGTCGTCGAGAGCGGCCGCGAGCGCATCGCAGCACGCCGCTGCCCTTGTGCGGGCCGACCGCGCCGACGATCGCGACGACGTGCTTCGGCGCGCAGCGGCGTGAAATCCGCGCGGTGCGTCGAGAATCGCGCCCGTGGCGCGCTGTGCGCACGCCCGGAGCGCGATCAGCCGTCGCCTGGATTCCGGCGGAGCACGCGAGCGCGACGTCGAGGATGAACGCCGACGGCGCGATCACGGTCGCCGCGCGCTCGAGCGTCGGGCTCGATCTCGACGATCCAGTCGGCATCCGGCTCCGGCATCCCTTCGCATCGAAGGCCCGCGGATTGACGAACTGCAGGTCGTGCAGCGTGACGACGTAGGGCAGTGCGCGCGCGCCCGCAGCAGCGCATCGAGATGCGCCACGACAGCGCTTCGTCGACGCCGTGCACGTGTGCAGGATCCCGATGCCGGACAGCTCGAGCCAGCGGCGCAGCGCGTCGACATCGACGTCGGCACCGCCGAGAAGTTCGCGAGCGGCGTGAATCGACCGGCGCGCGACGTCCTCGACGACGACCGTCCCCGAGCCCGACGTGCAGCACGTAGTGCCGGCGCGCAGCGTGCTCGCCGCGAGGTCCGCGGATGCAGCGGTCCGCGCCGCCGCCCGCTCGCGGCGGTGATAGTGCAGCGACGCGCCGCGCGTGCCGGACTCTGCGCCGTGGACAGCGCTCATCACCGCCGCCGGAAGCGGAGATCCCAAACGCGGTGACCGAGCGCGAGTGCCGCGCGCCTCGAACTTCGTCAGCGGGCGGTAACGGGGCCGCGGCGCGAATCCGTCGGCGGTGTTCACGAGCAACGGCTCCGCCGACAGCGTCTCGAGGATCTCCTGCGCGTAGGTCTCCCAGTCGGTCGCGACGCGCAGGTACCCCTGCGGCGCGAGCCGCAGCGCGAGCTCGCGCACGAACTCGGGCTTCAGCAGGCGGCGCTTGTGATGCCGCTTCTTGGGCCACGGATCGGGGAAGAACACATGGATCCCGGCGAGCGACGCCGTGCGGAATCATCGCGGCGACGACTCGACCGCGTCGTGCTGGATGATCCGGACGTTGGCGAGGCCGAGCTCGGCGATGCGCCGCAGCAGGCTGCCCACGCCGGGCGAATGCACCTCGATCGCCGAGGAAGTCGTCACCGGGCCGCACCTGCGCGATCGCCGCGGTGGTCTCGCCCATGCCGAAACCGATTTCGAGCACGCGCGGCGCGCGGCGGCCGAACGCACGGTCGAAGTCGAGCGCGTGGCGGCGAACGGGATGCCGTAAGTGCGGCATCAGCGTCGTCGAGCGCGCGCTGCTGCGCGGGCGACATGCCGTCCCTGGCGCAACACGAAGCTCCTGACCGGACGGTGGCGCTGATCAGCCGGGGCGCGACGACCGTGGATTCATCGGTACGCGCGTGGGTCCGCGATTCGTGGCGGCGTCGCGCGAACCCAGTCGGGTCGAGCCGGCGCTCGACGCGCGAGCGGCGCCTGCGCGCCTGCGGCCGTGTAGTCGATCGCGATGCGTATCGGCGCTCTTCCAGCTCGCGACGCGCATCGGACCATGGCGTCTGCGCGGCTTCCACGTCCACTCCTTGCGGATGCCGTCGCGCGTCACGCGCCAGACGGCGAGCTCGTTGACGCAGCGCGCTCTCGCAGAAGTCCGCGGTGACGAGACTGCGTGCGGTCCGGCGAGACCTTCGGATCCGGACGGCAGCTCGGTCTTGCGTCCGGTCGCGCGCTGCAGCACCGTGAACGTCACGTCGTCGCCGTCGGTCGTGTAGAGCACCACCGCGTTGAGCTCGCTGAGGTAATCCCAGAGGCTGTACGAGCGCCCGCCGTTCAGCGCCTCGGTGTCGGCGAGCGTCGCGGTCCCCGACGGGTACAGCGACACGCGAGAGCGTCGGCGCCGTCCCGCACCGGCGAGATTCGGCAGCCGCTTGAGCTGCACTTCCTCGACCAGGCGCCCGCAGTGCGCGGAATCCTCGGCGTCGGCGCAGACCTTCGCGAGCTCCTCGGGGCGTCGGAGCGGCGTGCGCGGCGGCCCGCGCAACGAGGGCGAGGGCGGCGAGCGCGCCGCGCACCGTGCGACCGGGCGAGCTCGAACCAGCCGCACCGGACGTCAGCCGATGAGGCCGGTCGTCGGCGAGCTCGGGCTCGCCGCGTAGAACTTGCGCGGCATCCGCCCGGCGAGAAACGCCTCGCGCCCGGCCTCGACCGCGAGCTTCATCGCCTGCGCCATCCGCACCGGGTCGCGCGCCGCGGCGAGCGCCGTGTTCATCAGCACGCCCGCGCAGCCCAGCTCCATCGCGATCGCCGCATCGGACGCGGTGCCCACGCCGGCGTCGACCAGCACCGGCACCTTCGCCGCCTCGATGATGAGCTTCAGGTTCCACGGATTGAGGATGCCCATCCCCGAGCCGATCAGCGAGGCGAGCGGCATGATCGCCACGCAGCCGATCGCTTCGAGCTCGCGCGCGATGATCGGATCGTCGGACGTGTAGACCATCACCTCGAAGCCGTCCTTCACCAGCGTTTCCGCGGCGGCGAGCGTCGCGCGCACGTTCGGGAACAGCGTGTGCGGATCGCCCAGCACCTCGAGCTTCACGAGCGTGTGGCCGTCGAGGAGCTCGCGCGCGAGCCGCAGCGTGCGCACCGCGTCGTCGGCCGTGTAGCAGCCCGGCGGTGTTGGGCAGATAGGTGAACTCGGACGGCGGCAAGCGCATCGAGCAGCGACGGCGCGTTCGCGTCCTGGCCGATGTTCGTGCGGCGGATCGCGACCGTGACGATCTCGGCGCCCGAGGCGACGATCGCCGCGCGCGTCTGCGCGAAGTCCTTGTACTTGCCGGTGCCGACGAGCAGGCGCGACCGATAGGCGCGTCCGGCGATGACCAGCGGATCGGCGATTGCCGGCGAGGAGCGTGCGGGGCGTTCATGAGCTCGATTTTACCTCTCGACGCGCAGCGTGAGGCGATCGTCGACCTGGCGGACGCCTAAGGCCGGCGGACTCCAGCTCACCCGCCACCGACGGCCCCGACGATCTCCAGCGCGGTCGCCGGCGTCGACCGCCGTATCGGCGTAGCGGCTGCGCGGGACGATCTCGCCGTTCCTCTCGACGGCGATGCGCTTGCCTTCGAGGGCGAGCGCGCGAACGACGTCGGCCACCGTGGCGACCGGCCGGTCGAACGTGCGCGGTGTTCCGTTGATGGTGAGCTGCATCGCCACCATGATACCGCGCGCGCTATCGCTCGCCGGCCCGCTACTCGCCGAGTACTGGCGCATCGCGGTGCGCAGGAAGCGATCTGCCGCTCGAAGCGCGCGCAGGCCGTCGCAGACGGACAGGTGAAGGCGCAAGCACGAGCCGCTGCCATGACGACAGTCGAGCGTCCTGCTGCCTGCGAGACGAGCCGCGAAGCGTCCTTGCAGGAAATGATGTGGCCGAGCGCTTTGCGGATCATGGTCATGGGTCGGGCGCGATTGCTCGTGTTCAGGTCTGCCGCGCCGCCGCCCGCGAACCAGTTGCGTTCGAGGCACTCGCGCAGCGACATCCGGGCCCGATAAAGGATGACCCACAGGTTATTCGCCGTGATCGTCAATTCCTTACAGATCTCGTCGGTCTCGAGCTCCATCACCTCGCGCATCACGAACACCCGGGCGGTGTTGGGCGGCAGCTTTTCGAGACATAAGTCCATGATGTCGAAGAACTGCCGCCGGCGAGAGCGCCGCGTCGGGATCGCCCCAGTCGGCGGGCTTCGCGTCCCACGCCCCGTTCTCCTTGAACAGCCCGTCGAAGTCCTCGATGTCGAGCTCGGAGTCGACGTCGCCGAAGCGCCGACGCAACGGTGGGCTCGCGCTGCTTCCTGCGGATCGCGTCGACGATCTTGTGCTTGAGGATGCCGGTGAGCCAGGTCCGCAGGCTCGATTTGCCCGAGAAGCCGCTGCCGGAGAGCGCGGCGAGCAGCGTCTCCTGCATCGACGTCCTCGGCGAGCGCCTCGTCGCGCAGCTGCAGCCGGGCGACCCGCAAGAGATAGCCGCGGTGCTGGTCGAGGTCACGGGAAAGGTCGGCGGACATGGCGCGATGCACCGCGGATCGGCTCGAATCATAATCCAAAGCGGCTGGCTGTCGTTGCATTTGACAGATTCAGGCGACCGACTGCCTAATCCCCGCTTTCGTCGACGGTCGCGGCATCGGCAGTGGTCAAACATCGGCCCGGGAAACGCAATCGGACAACGGCCCTCGCACCGGCCGCGATCGCGGCGCAATTCCAGCGCGCCGTCGGCCATCACCAGCGCGGCGAGTTGGCGCAAGCCGAACCGCTTGTATCGCGAGATCCTCGCGCAGGTCCCCGTCGCACTTCGACGCGCTGCACCTGCTGCGGAATCGCCCGGATGCAGCAGGGCGAGCACAGCGGATGCGATCGATTTGATCCGCAGGGCGGTCGACGTCGATCCGCGAAATCCGAACAAGGTCGCCGCACTGTCGAACCTCGGCATCGCGCTCTCGGAGAGTCGGGCGCGCCGCGCGAGGCGCTCGGATGCTTGAGCGCTCGCTGGCGCTCGCGCCCGACAATCCCGGAGACGCACTACAACCTCGGCAACGCGCGGATGGCGATGCACCGGTCCGACGACGGCGCTCGCGAGCTACGAGCGCGCGCTCGCGCTGAAGCTGGACCACGTCGCCGCGCTCAACAATCGCGGCAACGCGCCTCCGCGCTGCGGCGCCGCGCAGGAGGCGCTGGCGAGCTTCGACCGGGCGATCGCGGTGCGGCCCGACTTCGCCGACGCGCACAGCCAATCGCGCCGATGCGCTGCTCGCGCTGCAGCGTCTTCGACGAGGCGCTCGCGAGCGCCGACCGCGCGTTGCGCCTCAAGCCCGGCTTCGCCGAGGCGATAAACAGTCGCGGCAACGCGCTGCGCGCGCTTGAAGCGTTACGACGAAGCGGCCCGGGCGTTCGCGCAACTCGCTGGAGTCGGGACCGCGCTTCGACCATGCGCTGGGCGATCTGCGTCGACTGCGAGCTGCGCAGCTGCGAGTGGACGCATTTCACGCCCAGCGTGGCGCAGGTAAGCGCAGCGGTCGCGGAGGGCGGCGCGCGGCGCTGCCCGTGGGTGTTCCTCGGCGCGTCCGGATCGGCCGCGGCCCAGCTCGCGTGTGCGCGCGACGTTCATCGCCGACCGCTTTCCGCGGCGGCGACGCCGCTGTGGCGCGGCGAGCGTTATCGCCACGATCGGATCCGCGTCGCGTACCTGTCGGCGGACTTTCACGAGCACGCGACCGCGCACTTGATCGCCGAGCTCTTCGAAGTGCACGACGCCGCGCGCTTCGAGTTGACGGCGGTGTCGTTCGGGCCGGAGACGAACGATCCGATGCGCGAGCGGCTGCGCCGAGCGTTTCCGCGTTTCGTCGACGTTCGCGGAGCGCAGCGACCGCGACGTCGCCGCGATGCTGCGCGAGTCGGAAATCGACATCGCGGTCGACCTCGAACGGATTCACCGCGCAACAGTCGGACGGGAATCCTTGCGCTGCGCCCGGCGCCCGTGCAGGTCAACTATCTCGGCTATCCGGGCACGATGGGCGCGCCTTACATCGACTACATCATCGCCGACCGCGCGTGATTCCGCCGGATCACGACATTCACTACACGGAAAAGGTCGTGCGTTTGCCGGACGCTTATCAGGTCAACGACGCGACAGCGCCCGATCGCCGAGGCGGCGCCGACCTGCGCACGCGACGCGGGCCTGCCGGAAGTCCGGGTTCGTCTTCTGCTGCTTCAACAGCAACTACAAGATCACGCCGGAAATCTTCGCGGTCTGGATGCGTCTTCTCGACCGGGTGCCCGGAAGCGTGCTGTGGCTCCTCGAGGGCAATGCCACTCGCGTCGGCAAACCTGCGCGCGCGAAGCGAAGCGACGCGACATTGCGCCGGAGTCGGCTGATCTTCGCGCCGACGCTGCCCGCGGACCAGCACCTCGCGCGCCACCGGCTCGCCGATCTCTTCTCTCGACACGCGCCCGGTCAATGCGCACACGACGGCAAGCGACGCGCTGTGGACGGGATTGCCGCTCGTGTCATGCACCGACGACGCCTTTGCCGGACGCGCGTCGCGGCGAGCCTGCCCACGCGGTGGGGCCCCGGAACTGGTCGCTCGCGACCTGGAGCAGTACGAAGCGATTGCGCACCGCGTTGCGACGACGCCGTCGCTGCTGAGCGAATTGCGCGCCCGCCTCGCGCAGAACCGGACCACGCATCCGCTGTTCGACACCGATCGCTACCGCCGCCACCTCGAGGCTGCGTACGCGACGATGTGGGAGCGTTCCCAGCGCCGGGCTCGCCGCCGCGAGCCTTCACGGTCGAGCCGCGCGCTGATCTGCTCCAGCGCCGCCTGGCCGCAGTCGCGCTATTGGCGGATTCCGGAGACGTTGCCCGGACAGCGTGCAGCCGCAGGTTATCCGATCCGAGCAATGCGTCCGCGAAAGTCGCCGGGCGTGACCGTCATTTCGAATACGAGGTGCGCGCCATTGATTCCGTTCGTGCACGTCAAAGGTGCCGACGTGTCTGACCGAACTGACCGGATTGCGAATAGTCGCCGGCAAACGTGCAGGATCCGCCTTTGCGCGTCGTCCGCGACGATGGTGAGCGTATTCGCCGCCTGCGTTACCTTGAATACCGCCGGGAAATAGAACGTTCCGTCGTCCGACGCGATTGGCGCATCCCGACGCGACGAGGCTTGTACGCACCGAGGTAGGTGCCGGCGTAATTGTCGAATTTGAACGCGAGCCGATTGATCTGCTTGGTTACCGTGACGCCGTCGACGGTGAAAGTGAGCGCTCCCGACTCGATGAACTGGGGCACGTACATCATCGTCCCGACCTTTCGGTAAGGCGAGCTTCGAACGGTCGAACGGCGCGCCGAACCACGAACCCTGTGTCACAAAGAGATCGCCGGTCCAGATGGCGTTGCCGCCTGCGGTGGTACCGCCGAAGAACAGCGTTGCCGTGTAAAGATCGCTAGATTGTTGGCATCGTAGCGTGAATATCGTCGCGAACACCGGTGTCACCCGCTGGAATAACTCGACGCCCCAGCCGTCTTCGTTGACCGCAATGTACAGGTCGCTGTTGTCCGGTCGAGAACGCCGTCCCCGAGCGCGGGCGAGGTCGAGAGCCAGCGCCGCGAGTCCCAGCGCGACGAAGCGGCCCATTCGGCAAATCCGGGCAATTGGCATTTCGATTCCTGATTAGAATGAATTGACATGGCAGCGATCCTGCTTCCGAGCCTAAGCGAGGCCCTGTGGTTGCGTCAACCCGCATTCGTGCCGGCCTTTCCAATCGTTACGGCAGAACCGCGCGCGACGGAATCAAATCTCGAAATCGCGGATAATCGCTATCGGGCAGAAGGGCTGAACCAGGACACGATCTCGCGTTCCGCGCCACTCGCGAGGAAGCGTCGAGGTCGGATTGCGACATGCAACGGGAGAGTTTGTGAAAGCGTTGAAGGCCTCAATTTTCGCCGCTCTTTGTGTGCCTGCCGAGCGTCTCCTTCGGCGGCATTCAGCTCACGCCGATCGTATCGAGGGGCCTCGCGAGTCCGACGCTTCGTCACGAACGCGGGCGACGGCACGCAATCGTCTGTTCATCACCGAGCAGCCGGGCGTGATTCGCGTGCTGCAGCCGGGAGCGTCCGTGCCGACGGTCTTTCTCGACATCCGCGCGCGGTCGCTTCCGGCGGCGAGCGCGGCCTCCTCGGACTGGCCTTCCATCCGCATTACGCGATCGAACGGGCGGTTCTTCGTCTATTACACGCGACCTGGCGACGGCGCGATCGTCATCGCCGCAGTATCGCGTGTCGGCCAATCCCAACGTCGCCAACACGACGGGCACCGTGTTGCTGAGGATCGCGCATCCGACCAACGCGAATCACAACGGCGGCATGCTCGCGTTCGGACCGGACGGCTATCTCTACATCGGCGTCGGCGACGGCGGCGGCGGCAACGACCCGCCGAACAATGCGCAGAACGTCAACGTGCTGCTCGGCAAGATCCTGCGGCATCGACGTCGACCACCCCGACCCGCACGGCTGCAAGCGCGTATTCGTCGCCGAGCGACAATCCGTACGTCGGGCGCGCCGGGCGCCACGAGATCTTCTCGATCGGCTGGCGCAACCCGTGGCGCTTCAGCTTCGATCGCAGCACCGCACCAGCAATGGGTGGCCGACGTCGGGCAAGGCGCGCGCGAGGAAGTCGACACGCCGATCGTCAAGGGCGGCAACTACGGCTGGCGGGTGTTCGAAGGCTCGCGCTGCACCGGACAACGATCCGCCGCTGTGCAATCCCGCCAACTACATCGGTCCCGGTGTTCGACTACACGCATACCGGGCGGCCGCTGCTCGATCACCGGCGGTTACGTGTATCGCGGATCCGCAGAACGCGCTGCCGCAGGGCACCTACGTCTACGGCGACTTCTGCTCGGGCGAGATCTTCGCGTGGGATGGCGCAGCGCAGAGCCGTGCTGCTCGACTGCGGGGATCAACATCTCGTCGTTCGGCGAAGACGAGCAAGGCGAGCTCTACGTGCGCGGACCTCGGCGGCACGCTGAGCAAGATCACCTCGACGACGACGGTCCTGCGTGCGCGTACGACATCGCGCCGACAGGCAGAAGCCTCGGCGCGGCGGGCGGCGCCGGCAGCGGGTCACCGTCAGCGCGACGTGAAGCGGCTGCGTCTGGACGGCGGCATTCCTAACGCGTCGTGGATCCACGCGGCGGCCTCGGGAACGGTGCAACGGTGAGGTCGCGTTACAGCGTCGACGCCAATCCGTTGCGCGGCCTCGCGCGCCGGAACGGTCGACCATCGCCGGCCGGACGTTCTCGGTCAATCAGCAAGGGACCGCGCCGTGCGCATACGGGGTCTCGCGCCACGCGCGAAGTTTCCCGCGTTCGCGCGGAACGGAACGGTGACGGTCACTGCAGGGGCGGGCTGCGGCTGGTCAGCGGCGAGCAACGATGCATGGATCACCGATCGTCAACGGCGGCAAATGGGGCGGGCAATGGGCGCGGTTAACTATTCCGATCGTCCGCGCTTCCAGGGCGAATGACCCAGCGCTCCGGGACGTTGACGATTGCCGGGAAGACGGTGACGGTCGTGCAGTCGCGATAGAGCGCCGAGCGCTTCGTGGACCTGTCGCGCACTGCGCAAGACATCGACCGATGTCGCTCATTCGGCGCGACGATTGTCCGGAACTTTGATGGATCGCGAGGCAACCAACAACAAGGCATTCGATCAGCACGACGGGACGACGAGCATGATGGAGACCAACGAGGAAGCGAAGCGGACCGCGCCGTTGGCCTTCTGGCGGTACGCGCACGACTACCTGCGCGCCGCCGTCGAGCCTGTGCCACGGAAATCGCACGCTGTGCATCGGAATCGCAGGTTCCGTATCACATGGTTGCGCAGGGGCTCGAATTCGCGTTGCACGCGTATCTGCGCGCCAACGGCGTGACGACAGCGGAGCTGCGCGTCGCAGCGTGGGGCATCTCGCTCGTCAAGGCGATGGCGCTGTGCGAAGCGCCATGGAATGCCGCCGCTTCCCGACTGAGTGGCAGCCCGCGTTTCGGCGATCTCGCCGGCGTGCCACACGGACCGCGGCTTCGAATACTTCGTCTCCGCCGGAGAACGCCTATGCGGAGATCGCGCCGCTCGTCGATTGCCGGCGTGTGGATTCTCGGCCACGTCGCGCCGATCGTCGCCGACCACTATGTCCGGAACCTCGGCGGCGATGGCTCGCCTACGCGCGGAGGAGTTCGTGCGCAGCCTGCGCGCGGCGCTGAGCGCGATGTCGGTATCGCGCGAGCGCGGCGCACGCCGCGCCAGGGTACGATGCTGCGACCTTGCGCTCGCGCGCCGTTCAGGGCATTCCGCCGGCAACTGCTCGCGTGGTAGCCAACGTCCCCGCAGGCGCGGAAGGTGCGCAGATTGCCTGACTCTCGTGCGCCGTTGCCGGCACGCCGGAGGCTTCAAAGCCTGCAGGACCCGAGCAAAACGGAATGGCAACAGGCTGGAACACCACGCATCAACTTGGCGCCGTCAGGTCAGTCGTCCGGATCGTCTGCCCGTCGCCCTTGCGTATCCCCTCGCGCCTCCTCTTTCCCAAACCTCGGACGCGGTAACTCCGCCGCGATCCGTTTCCTCGACGAAGCATACGCGCGGCGATCGAGCAATACGTAA
>ERZ1370068.3731-contig-283_pt1 | contig 19456 bp, 34 predicted proteins | sample MGYA00561227_ERZ1370068 | MGnify/ENA primary metagenome ERZ1370068 (study PRJEB38410, sample SAMEA6850437) | metagenome | study: Metagenomic assessment of the ecological functions of the soil: analysis of the soil microbiota associated with the...
CCAGTTACGTATTGCTCGAAATGCGCGACTGACTGACACCCACCTCAGCAGCTAGGTCATCTGCCGATTATTTGTGGCAAATAGCTTTGTCCTTCGCCACAGCCATCGCCTGCTGGCCTTTGGATAGGTGCCGACGCTGCACATTCTCCGACAGGATGTATGCGACAGGATCGCGCTCAGGCTCGAGCGTCGTAAACCGCGGTTTCACATTGGCGAGCTGGCACGCCCTGAGACGGTTACGTCCATCAATTAGCGTGCTCCTCCGCATCGACCACGATCGGGTGAATCAACCCATGCTCGCGAATGTCGGCCGCAAGTTCATCGAGCTTCGTCGTCAGCGAGCATCGGAAAAAGCGCAGCGGCCCGGATGCACCACGCCAGATACCTGCTCAAACATCACGCCGACTGGCTCTCCTGCGGGCAGACGTTTGCGTCGCTGCCGCTTGCTCGGCATCGGTGCCAGGTCGGGGTGCATCAGGATCACGTCGAGCGTTTCCTGCGTGGTCCCCGCCAGGTCGGTCACCGACTCGACACCCAGCAAGCCCGAGATGTTGTGCCACAGGCCGACATGCCGCGAGCGGTGCAGCCCAGCCTCGAGCTGCACGAGCAGGAAACGGCCGGGTTCGGCGGTGATCACGGCAGAGCGGCCTGCTTCTCGGCTTGCACGTCAAGCTCCTGGTTGCGTTCTCGAATGCGTGCGCGGAGCTCCGGTATTGGCCTTCTCGATCGCCCCCACCGACCACGACGCCTGCGCCTGGTGCGGTCGCAACCCAGGCACGCTCAGATCCTTCGCCTGCTGCAACAGCTTGGTGTTCTCCATCACCAGTGCCCGGACCTCGTCGGACACGTCGTCCACACCGTGAATCTGGGTGTACTTCGCGGCGGGCTGCTGCGTTTCTTCGGCGCTCAGCTCGGCCGGGCACCACGCGCGCAGTGGGGGATGCTCTCGACCTCTGTTTCGTCCAGCATGCCCAGGCCACACAACGACAACGTCACGCGCCGCTTGGCCTTCGTCGTGGCCTTCATCATCGCGTTGCTGAGCGCCTCGCCGCGCAGCCCTTCGATGGGCACCACGCCGATCTCTGTATCCCTGGCGCCCCGTCTTGTCCTCGGCCGTCGCGGGTGACGATGTACAGCCCGCCGAAACGGGTGTGCTTCAGATTGGTGATCGACACGCCGTGAATGTCGCGAAGCTGCTCCGCGGCATTCTTCGTCGCACTACAGGATCAGTCGATTGTTCAGTCGCAGGTACTCGAATGGCTTGGTGTATTTGTTCAGGCCGACGCTGTCGCAAACGTGCTGGTAGTGTACTCGACGCGCTCCGCGGCCGGGAGCTTCGACCAGGTCGCCTTCGACTAACGCCAGTTCGTATGATGCTCGCCTCGTCGCGAGTTGCCATCTGCGTCATGCGCTTCCTCCAATGTCCAGATGCTCGAGCCGCATGCCCGCGGCGAGTGGCACTGGCCCCGCCCACTGCCGATACAGCGCGCCCACCGTGCGCCATTCGATCGATCCCGCCGCGCCTGGTGCGCACCGACAGCACCCACCAAAGTCGACGACGACGCACAGCAGCGGCGGCAGATCGCCGAAGTAATCGACGGGCTTCCACCAGTACAGGCCGCCTCGCGCGGCGGTGTCGCCGACCACGGCACGACGCCAGGTCGCGTCTGCTCCACGGCGCGCACCGGCTTCTGCGGGCTTGGGTGCGAACTCCACGGTATGGACATCGAGCACGGCGGACATCGGCTCGTCGTCGTGCTCTTCGGGCTTGTCTCGTCGAAACAGACTCATTAGAGGCACAACCCAAGCGCTCGAAGCGTCCCGCGACTATCTCTTGCGCCAAATAGCGGATCGCCTGGTAGGGACTCAGCGGATCGTCATACCCGAGCGACAGGAAATGAGGAAGGCGACCACGTGGGTGCAATTGGGCGGCGCCGAGCCCGCCCTGACAGACCGCGGGCGTATGGCGAGTAGGTGCCACCTGTCTCGCACCTGACGATCGCGCTGCAGCCAGGTGTAGCTCACGTCGAACTCCAGGCTGTATTGCCAGATCGCCTCGAGCGTGTCGTCCGGCGGTATGGGCTTCCTGCGCTCGAGTCGACGCGGCCATCCAGATCGTCGCGAACAGTGCGAGCAGGACGATGCCCACCAGCAACAGCACGCTGCTCGCGCGTCGGCTCAACGGCGCGGTCATTGGCGTGCCTTGACTTCGGCGAGCGTGTCGACCCAGCCCGTCATCCGGCGTTTCTCGATCTCAGTGCACGAGCCGCGCGTACTCGGCCACGGCCGTGGTCGCCGATGTCGCCGAGCGGCGAGCCCTGATACACCTTCACGCTGACATCGGTGCCGCGCGTGGTGGTGCGAATCTCGACGCTCGAGATCCCCGTGCGGACCTCGTCCGTCATCGCACCCGCCCCTGTGGCGCTCGGCTTCTACGGCGCGCTCGGCGTTCTGTCGCAGGGCCTCAGCCTCACATACGCGCGTGACTAGTTCGCTTGCTTCCTCACGTACTGAGTGGTGATGCTGGTCGGCCATCGCCTCGCATGACGTCGTCCAGCGCGGGGTGCAGGTCGATGATGATCCGCATGGTCGGACGTCATGGTCAGCCCAACCGAACGGAAGCGACACGCCAAGTTGGAACTTGGGCGGAAACTCAGCCTCCGGCGGTCGGGATTGCTCAGGCGCGATCCTCGTCAGGCAGCCAATCGAACGGGGGCCAGTCGGCCCGCGGATCCAGCCCGTAGCCGCGCATGGTGCGCGAGATCGTCTTCTCACTCACCGATGCGCGCGTGGCAACCGACAGCTTGCTGACGTGGCCGCGGCCACGCTGGAGCCGCCGCACCTCGCTAGCGAGCCGCTGCATCACCAGGCAGAAGCCACGCCAGGTGCGCCAGTCTTTGTCATGCGGGTGACTGCGATCCAGACGTGTTCTGCGCAGCGGGAGGTGTGGCAAGTGCAGTTGCCCGATCACCTCACGCTGCGCCTTCACGACCTCGATCGCCGCGAGCAACAGTTCCCGCTGGAGCGCTAATGCCCTGCTTTTGTCTCATCCGCGGCATCCACGACTGTCCCCCACCATATAGGCAGATTCACAGAACACCCGTTCTGCTATACCAGGAACAGGCTGTGCGACCCGAGCACGACCTTCGCTTGTACGCGGGCTGCACCTGTCCCTTAGCGCCGCCGTTCACGTTCGGCATGCTACCCTAAAGTCCGCTGATTACGACCGTTGTGCGCCTAGCCAGACCGTCATCCGACAACGGACCATGTGCGCCGTTGCAGAGTGCGTATCAATTACGACGCCTACCGGCTGGAGCGGTTCCTCACTCAGCAGCGGCTCGCCGACCGAGCACACGTCCACGTCAAGACAGTAATGCGCGCCGAGGCACTCAAGCCTACCCGCATCTCCACCCTCAGCAAGCTTGCCAGAGTGCTGAAAGTGCATCCGAGCGAACTCGTGGATCGGTCGCGGCGACGCCTGTATCCAGTCTGAGCGGTAAAGTCGCGTCCAGGCGCGGTTGAGTTCAACGCACCCAACTTCAATTTGACCGCCCGTTTCGTCTCGCCCAGGCAGCAGACTTGTGGCATGGCCCAGCCCGACCCCGAGCGACCCGTCCCACCACGTGTCATGCGCGAGGTGGAACGCATTCTTGACGGGGTGGCGAAACGCCTATTCCTCGAACGTCTCGAGCGTGATGCGTTGATCGATCGTCTTACCGCGGCCAGGGGCAACAACGATCCGCTTGATGAACACCCGCAGGATGGCCCGACGCTCGGCGAGCGTCATTTCACCCCAATCCCCCAGCGACGCCAGCGCCGCGGCGTACCGAACGCCGCGCGTAGTTCCTCGAGCCGCTCCCTGGCCACCTCATACTCATCGCGCAGCGCAAGCAAGCGCGTACGGAGTCGCTTCCACGTCGCCCAGACCATCAAAGACCGCGACCGCCGTGTTCAGGACCCGCTCTTTTGCTGCGAGTTCGGATTCGGCCTCGACAAGCCGCTCGTCACTGGACCAGCGCCCGCGCGCGTCTGCCAAGCGACGTTTGACGATTGCCGCCACATACTGGTCGAGATTGACAGCACCGATGTACGGACGCCGCGTGCAGTCGGGACTGACAATTGCTGCACAGCGGTAGTCGTAGTATCGCTCGCGTGGCGCGTCAGGACGGTTCCGCAAGTTCTGGCCACCCGCGACAAGCTTGGCGCCGCATGAACCGCAGAACAATAGCCCCTGGCGAGCCAACAGATTGGGCGAATCTTCGCGCGGCCCACGCGGATCACCGCGCATGTGCGAGAGACACTGCGGAACTGACGCGCGTCGATAATCGCCTCGATGCGATCGCGGGTTACTGAGCTTGCCGTAGTGGAGCTCGCCTGGGTAGAAGCGGTTGTAGAACATCTTCTCGACCGACCGAAACGAGCGTGAGTAGCCCTGCTGACGCAGGAACATGACGATGTTCTGCAGCGATGCGCCAGCCTCGCGACGTGCAAACGCCTGCTGAGCGATCAACGCAGCCGCAGCCTCTGTATGAGACCCTGCGATCGTCGCCGCGCGTAACCGAGTGGCAGGATGGCCCACGGCGGGGATGCCGTTGGCGACCGCGTTGACTTTGGCATCGCGCGTCTTCTCAGCCGTCAGCCGAGCGTGGTACTCGGCAACCATTCCGAGCATCGTAGCCGTCAGCCAGCGCGACGCGGTGTCTGTACGTACCTCGCCTGCGTCGACCGCGAGCACCCGCCCGCCCGCTTCCTCGACGCGCCGCAGGACTTCTTCCTGAACGGTGAGCTTGCGGAACAGACGGTCGAAGTAACACGCAACCACGACCTCGGCATGACCCTGCTCACGATCATTTCGACGGCGCGCCCCAGACCAGGACGACGTGCGAGGCTGCGACGGTAGGCCGACACGTCCAGGCTCCTCGAACACTTCGACCAGGCGTAACGACTCGACCTCGCAGACGCGCTCGATCGAGCGTCGTTGATCCCGCGGGGAAACGAACTTCTCGCCCTCGCGATCACCGACTTCTGAGACGCGAATGATACCCACGGCCCGTTTCAGGAACAGGGGCCGCGGTGCCGTAGCGACTACCATGTCGTCCTCCATCGCCAGCCGGTTGGTGTATTCGTCGAGAACGTCAGCGGTCCTGACCGTGAACCACTCAGAGGCAGTCTCGGGTGACCATCAGCGGCGTAGGGCATGTCGAACGCCCATTTATCTATTTGTTGGGTGGACGTCGACACGTTGCACCAATAAGTAGATAGCGCCGAAGACAGAAAAAAGTGGTCACGCGTCTTTCACCACATCGTCGTGGCTGGCCACACGACGAAGCAATCGCGCCCGCAGGAATGCTCGCACCGCCGCGGCCAGCGCTAGCGCAGTCGGGTTTCGCGATGATGACCTCGCGTACAGTCGGTTTGCCGTCTGGATCTGGGGTCTTCGCCGACTTCGTCATTCGTCGGCCTCCACGAAGTCGGCGGCAGTTTGCCCTCGGCGATCAGTCGCTCACGGACATGCAGGAGCACGCGCACGAGCGTCAGATGCGCAGTCCGCACGTGCTTCCCACTGCTCAGGCGGCATGCCGGGGTTGTCGACAGGTGGCGGCATCAGGCAGCGTCCTCGTCGCCCATCAGGTCGGCGGGCTTGACCTTGAGTGCTTTGGCGAGCTTGCGGATCGTGCTGGGTCGTGCTGGGCCGTCTTGCTCGAGGCGAACGATCGTCGTGCGCGCCACGCGTGCTAGGCGCGCCAGATCGTCCTGGGATAACGCGCGCGTCCTGGCGCAACGTCTTCAGGTGAGCCAACCGCATCCACCTCCATGTTAGCCAACTGTCGCGTTACAGTCCCGTACACCTTGTCATTCATTGTCCGATTATAGTTGCGCGACTGTCCTACTGCCACTATACTGGACGCAATGAACAAAGAGCTTCGCCCGATCACCAAAGCCCTCGCCGGTACGCTCCGTCAGGACGGCGCGGCCGCGTCCTGCCGCCGCGAGTGCTGGGAAGCCACCACCACCGACGGCGAATGGGCCTTCAGGGCGCATCGAAGAGCCTGGCACGCCGTGGATCGTCGTCCACCACCCGCGCACGCCCGCCGCCTGAGACGCTCAGCCACACCTTCGGTACCCTCAAAAGCCGCTCGGCAGGCCGTGGAAACGCGGCTGGGCTGGCCGCTGAGCTCCGTCAGTACTGCGCGCCGAGCACGCCAGGACAATGGGCGCAGCCACTACGAGCACTTCGGTTGCCCAACCTGCCGCGACGAGCGCGACGCGGCCTGGGCAGCCCGCCGCGCGGCGGTGGCGCGATGAACGGCGTACCCGCTCGTCTGCACCGAGTGCCGCGAGCACGTCTACAAAGACTGCGAGGATCTGCTCGACCACGCCGCACTGCATCGATGAGGACACTGGCGAAGTCGGCGGCACCCTCGTCGAAGACCTCGGCTACGACTTCACCTACGACGACCCGAGCATTCCATGACCACCACCGATCCGCGCGCCGACAAGGCGGTCGACATCGCCGCGACCGCCAGAACCTGGAAGCGACTCATCAGCCGCGATGGCGAGGTCATCTTCGGGATGCCGAGCCAGAGCACGCCCAGGCCTGTACTACCCTCGTGACGGAAACGACCTGCACCTGTCGCGACCACGACATCAACGGCTTGCGCCCCGCTCGGATGGGCATGACTGGCGACCATCTCTTGTGCAAGCACCTGCTCGCCGTCCACCTCAGTGCGCATCCAGCAGGAAGCCGCCACCAAGGGACTGGTGCTCGAGCGTCTTCCGAGTGGCGAGTTCGCATGGCTCAAGGCTGAACAACCCGACTGCATCTTCTGCGGCAGGAACGACCACTGGTCGGAGTCGACTGCGGGAGCCAGCATGACTACCAGCGAGACGTTCGAAGGCACTGTCGCGGCCGTGAACGAGCGCGGCATTCGCCTCGGCGACGATTGAGTACAACCTCAGCAAATTCAAGCCGCTGGAGCTGCGGCGCGCGGCGACCAGGTGCGTATCGCCGTCGTGACCCGAAAGGCTTTCTGTGCTCGATCGAGGTGCTCGAGCACACCGCTGTGACAACCTGGCTTGTCACGCGCCCAGACGATTACCCGACTGGCCGGTGCTGAAAGCCGCGGCGAGCTTTCTCGGCGCCCTGAGCCAGACGCGCGAGGAAGTACGCTCCGATCACGTGCTCACCCCTGGCCGACAGAAGTGGCTCGCTTGGGTCGAGGAGGCACCATAAGAATGTTTATGTCTGACAAGGATGAGGAGGCCGGGCCTGATGTTTCCAGAGAGATTGGTGGTGTCCAACCAGACTCTCGGCCACTGCCCGATCGCTTCAGGGGTGAACTTTGCGCCCGATCATGTCTCGTGTGTGACCAAGCGACGCGTCGTGCATTGCAAGCGGGAGCCATACGACGACGTACATCGGTCGCCCGTCGAGGTGGGGCAATCCGTTCGTGATCGGTCGGGACGGGACGCGCGAACGGGTAATCGAAAATGCGACGGCAGCGTCACCAGCAGGCGCGATCTGATGGCTGCCCTGCCCGAGCTTCACGGCAAGGTTCTGCCGGATGCTGGTGTGCCCCTGCGGCATGCCACGGCGACGTGCTCGCTGAGCTTTGCCAACGCGATGGCTGATCAGTGGGGCACTTGATAGAGAGAAATGGTGCTTATGTTTAGCAGCTTGATCGGATGGGTGAGCGTACTTCCTGCTTGGCTTCGGCTCGTTTGGCCTGATCTACACGGGCTACTGTCGCCTGCCAGCGGGCCACGCTGGCGATTGCATTCCTGAACGCGATGACTGACAAGGATCGAACCCCTGAACATGCACGGCCACGCGAACACCTGGGAAGAAGAACTACAGGAAGTCTGCGCCGAGCGTGACGCCCCGCGCGAACAACTGCTGAACCGCGAGGCCGAGATCGAGAAGTCTAGAGCGCGAGCGCGCAGGCGACGACATGGCTATCGGCGAAACTGCCGCGCCGAGGTCGATGAGATAAACAGGGACGAGGAGATCCCGGTCGAAGAGGCAAACATCCTGCGGGCGCACGTCGCCCTGCTCAAGGCCAGGCTCGATGATCAGCGGCTCGAGATCGAGCGAGGCAGGCCAAGGCTGAGGTTCAGCCGATGATGAGCGGTCTGATTGTTGTTATGACTGGTAAACGTTGAGTTTTCTCAACCTTCCCAAATTGGTCTGAAAAAAGTATTGCACTTCTCTGGGGGGATGAATTAGTATATCGTCATGGCGAAGCAGCCAAGACCCCAGAAAGGAGCCACCACGATGGCCCTCTCTTCTTCCTTGCGCGAAACGCGCAAGTGGGCGCAGATCGCCGCGCGAAGCCGATCGGGAACTCGGCCCCGGTCACCCACCAGCGGTCCCCATGCGGGACGGCGAGAGCGTCGCCGAATGGCGTAGCTCGCAATCTGGCCTCGATCGAGGCCCACTTCTGGGACCAGCAATGGTCCTCGGAGACCGATGGGGCCCGGGTACGAGGGTGCATAACCCTCGGCTCGGTGGACGACGCGAAGGCACGCGGCCGCAAGCCTCTAGCCGACGGGATCAGCCGTCGGCTTTTTGCGTTGACGCCTCGCCACAACGAGCTTCTGGAACAGTATCGCCAACGTCATGGACTACGCAGCGCGAGTGCTGCCATTCGCCACATGATCCGAGTCGAGGCGGGGCCAAGACGACCAGCAGTCACCTCTTTGCGCCGCTGCCTGCGCTTGCCTGAGTATTGTCGCTATGTCGTATCTGGCGGCGCGACGTGCGGCCTTCAGAGGCGAATCACGTCGTTAGCCAGCCATAAATGTCCTAACAAAATTCCGCCCACGTTTGCCTGCGGGCTGAGAAGAAGAGGTTGTTAGAGGGACCAAACATGCGCTGACTCGGTGAGATTGAATACCACCTGGGAAATTCGCCACACCGACCCTATCGCTCCTGGCGAAGTGGTTCTCCGCGTGCTGAGCGGATCGACGGGTACAGTCAACGTCCTCGCATTCCCGCGACCGATCTTCCTCGAGTTTGCCGCACAGATCCAGCAGACAGCCGACGCGATCAGAGCCCGGCACTGTTTGATAGCGCTAAAGATGGGTAAGAGCGACCAAACGATGAGACTGTTGATCTGCGGCGACCGCAAGTGGAATGCTCGCCGTCCCATCGCAGAACTGCTCAAGCAATACCCCGCCGATACCGTGGTGATTCACGGCGGCGCGGCGAGGAGCTGACCAGCTTGCCGGCTTCGCCGCGCGCGACCAGGGGCTAAAGGTTGTTTCCTTCCCGGCTGACTGGACGACCTACGGTCGCGCTGCCCGGCCCGATCAGGAACAGGCGAATGCTCAACGAGGGCCAGCCCGACGAAGTTCACGCCTTCCACAACAACATCGCGGCGAGTCATGGGACGAAGGACATGGTCCGACAGGCGCGCGAAAGCTGGTGTGCCAGTCACGATCCACGCTCGGTTCGCTTTAAGTGCCGATAACGATGGCTGACGATTTCGACCGTGACCAGCCGAGCGAGGCTGACCCGGCCTACATCGGCTGGCGGCGCGTGCTGTCATATCCAGTCGAGACGCGCAGCGATGCTGAGCGGGCGATGCGCGAAGCATTCGCTTTACGCGTGGGCGCTTCGCCGTCCGCGCAGCAGAACGCCACTCAGGAAGGCTTGACAGCTTTAACTGCCCGTAAAGGGACAAGCTATTCCATCGGTCTGTTCATGTGGTCGATCAGCGCTTGCTGTAGCTTGGCGTTCTCGTCGCGCATGGCGGTGATTGTCTTCTCGTGAGCGCGCCGCTCCAGCCAGATGAACACCAGCAGGAGCGCCACGACGGGCACCTGAATAATCAAATCGCGCAGCAGCGTCCCGTCGAAGATCACGCCCGACGGTCCTCTCGGCGAGCAGCCGATCGCGCATCCAGCGGCCAAAGAGCAGACCGTCGATCCAGCGTTGATCGAGCAGGTGCCTGCAGTGGGCCGGCGCGCTGCCGCTACACGGCTTGTCTGGGCAGTTACGCTCCGACCACGGCGAGCAACTCGACGGCCTCGGCAGCTGTTGCCGTGGAAGACCGCCAACTCGCCGCGGACGGCGGCCATGCATACGCCTTAGACGATCCGAGGATCTTGAGCAGGATGATGATGATCAGCACGGTGATGATCAGCCCGCCCACGCCATACCCCATGCCTCAGGCGAGACGCCGCCGTGCCGCGCCACGGTAGCCGCCATACACACCCGAGTGCAATCAGCAGCGCCAAGATAGTGGCGATCTGGTCAGGGATCTGAAAGCCGACCAGGCCGAACAGCAGCGGGATGGCCCGCGGCGGGATGAACACGCACACCGCGATAAACAGCACGATGATCCAGTGGATCACGGAGCGACCAAACAGCACGTTCTCAAGCCTCCCCAACGACCATAACCGCGTTCCAACTACCCCAGGCGTTCCACTCGGCCGCGTCGAAGCCGTCGCCGACGCCCTTCCAGGTCAGTGCGGGATTCGCCAAGATTGAACGCCACCGAGTCATACCCGCGGACACCCGTCCAGTGATACCAGCGGGCGCCGCCGGCAGCGCCCGATGCCCAACTCGGTCAGGTACACCAGATCGGCCCAGTCCACAGGCGGCGCTCGACCACGTAGCCGTACGCGCGATAGACCCGCTCGAGGTCCACGCCCGAGGCATACGCCAGCCCGTAGTCGGGTGACACCGCCCCAAAGCCCGGCGATGCGCCGCGGCTCGCTGACGCCTGTCCACTCATCCCACGTGCCACCCGATGGCGCCTCAACACCGAGTGCGTTCATCACCCACGCCAGGGCCGCACGAGCACGTCCACGAAGCGGTTTGCCGACACAGCCCGCTCGTTGCGGTTGAAATTGAATGGCGGCTCGGCCCGGGCTCGGGCCAGGGCGGCGCCTGCCACTTCCGCGGCGGGCTATAGAGCGCCGCGGTGGTCACACCAGCCTCGCCCCGTCGACGGGATTCCAGGCGATGACCGCGCCGCTCGAGAAGGGCTGCTGCACCATCCGTGTCGTTGACGGGGATCTCGGGCGCGAGCGGCACGCCGAGGTAGTTGCCCTCGTCGCGATACGCCCGCCAAAGTTTATAGATCGCGCCGTCAGGGTTGAGGTCGCCGCCGTGGCGGCGCCGCCGAGATGACATTGTCGACCTGGCTCACGGCGGTGCGCTCCACAACCGTGTCGCCGTCCGCGGCCAGGTACGCGGCGCGATGGTACAGCAGTTTCGCGTACTCGGCCTCGGTGATGTGCGCCAGCTTGTGGTCGTTGCCCACGCCACCGTTCGGTTTTTCGCCCACGATCAGCCTGGTGTCATTGGCGTAGACGATCTTGACCGTGCCAGGTGCGGCGCGTGTGTCGACGACCACTTCACTGGCTTGCCAGCGCTCTGGGCCATCCATGCGGCTGACCTGGAGGTGGACGTGCGCCTCGGGCACGTCGTCGGTTCGGCGGCCTCGACACTGCCACACGCGCAGCCGTCGGCCTCGACCTTCTTGACGAACATCTGCTGGACTTCGACAGGTGCCGCGCCGCCGCCAACAGGGTGGGTCGAGGTCGCTCCGCAGCCGTCGGGACACGACAACACGATGAACCGATGATCGTCAGAGCCGTCCATGTTGGTGGACCACCTGACCTCAGCGGCGGGGATGAGTGCCGCTGTGGCCCTGCTCATCGAACACGACATCCACGTCGCCTGATTCGTGGAAGAGAGTGGTCGTACAGACATGTCAGGGATTACTTTCCACAGAGATATACAGTCCGGCCCCGTTGTTGTAAGCAAAGAAATCGCCCGCACCACTCGAAGAGTGGTGAGATACGCGGCGGAAACATCTGGCGACTGCGTAGACGGTTGAGGAGCATTGCTCACTGCCCACGTCCCAACTTTCGTCAGCGTCGGAGTTCCGGTTTTTCGACGTACGAAAACACTGCACGCGCATTCGATCCAGCACCCGCCGCGTTGCGGAAACCACGATCGCGCCCGTCCCATTCCGTCCAAGTGTCTGGTAGTACCGCTGGCAGCGCGCGAGGTCGTCGGCCGGGTGCATCGGCGCGTAGTCGGCCGCCACCGAGCCAACGACCAGCATGGCGTTGTCGACGTACGCCGTGCAGGACGCGGCGAAAAAGACGCCACAGTAATAGTCTCAGGATGCTCCCAACGTGACTGTCGCGGTCAGCGTTTGATAACTCCCACTCCCGTGTGGAACGCGCCGTACTGCCACGCTACCCCGTCAAAAATACCGATCCTGACCGCGTTCGCCGTTGCACACCGCACGCGACAACTGGCGCTGACCAGCGCCCTTTGAGCAGGGAAATCCGTGACCGCCAGCTTTTGATTGACTGACGAAGAGCCAGCGCCTCCACCAGACCAAAGGTCACGGCCGCACACGCGCCCGAGCGCGAGTCGATATTCGTCGTATCTCTGGACACGGAAAACGTGTCGCTGCTGATGATATTGATCGTCCAACGGTCCGCGTGGTAGGCACCAGCCGCCGTGAACGGCCCGTTGCCGCGCTGCCAGATCTCGAACCCGCCGTTCGTCAGCAGGTTCGCACGCGCGGTATCGGCGGCCAGCTTGGCGTTGGTGACCGACGCATCCGCCAGGTCCGCCGTAGCGATCGACCCGTTGACAATCTTGCTCGAGTCGACCGAGTCGGCCGCGAGGCTTTCCCAGCGTGACCGAGCCATTGGTCAGCGCCGTGCCAGGGATGGTGGCCGCCGCGGGCACGACCCCAAGCCCTTTGCCAGCGCCATCGTGAACGTGCGTCGACATCGCCGACGCTAACGCCTGCACGTCCTCTTTTTTGAACAGGTCCGTCGACGCCGTCGCGCGCGAGAACGTCGGACTGCTGAATAGTTGGGGTCTGTTTCGATACGCGCCATAACGCCTACCTCCCTGTTACACGGGTACGGTGGACCATTCCACCGCCTTCACGATCAGACTTCCTCGCCACTGCCGGCCGATCTCGTCGAAGCTTTGCGCCACGGAGTAGTCGGTAAACGACAGCTCTGCGCACCGTCTCGTCAGGCAGCACGCAGGTCACCGCACCAGGTGTATCGACCGCCGCTCGATCACGCGCTGGATCTGGCGCCGACCGATCCTGAGCGGGACGCTATCCCGACGTACAAGACCGTCACTACAGAGGATCGTTAGCTCCACCTGCATGTACCGCTTCGGCCGCAGCGCGTGACCGATCGTGACCGCCGACACCAGCGGTGATGCCGTCGCCGCGGTATTGGTCAGATGGACCCTGAACGCAGCCAGGACGGTGCTGGTGCGTGGTCGGGAACGGCGCCATCTCGTAGGTCGAGGTGTCGAAGACGTTGCTGAGCGCGGTCCACGTCGGTTGCGTGAGGCTCGGTCTTGTACTCGAGCGTGACGTAGTTGTTCGCATCGAGGAACTCGCCCGTCACCGCGAAGTGGCGCAAGCTCTTCACCGATGCGTGGTAGCCGCCGTGCCACAGCGGCAGGTCGACGTAGCTCGTCGCCGACGTGGAAGCGGTACTGCGAGCAGGCCGCGGGGTTCGGCACACACGGGTTGACCATCCAGCCGATCGCTGCCATCGCTGAAGCCGAGATACGTCCGCGTGTGGCCGGTCGGTGCCGCCACCGTCGACACGAACAGCGACTGAATCGCGCGGGAAACAAACGGGTCGCTGAGCGAGCCGTGCCACGGCGTCGATATGCGTGGGTGCGCTCTGCTCCTGGGGTGAGACCCTGCGACGCCCAGCCGCCGAACTTCATCAAGTAGCCCGGTGAGCGTGTCGGGGTTGAACAGCGCCGCGTAGGCGAACATGGTCCCGACCGCGGCGAACGCGGTGACCTTGCCGCGCACCGCGCGAGTCGTTGTTGACCAGCTTTCTCGGGGCCGACATCGCTGCCCACGAGCGCGGCGTCGATCTGCAGCAGGTTGCGGCCGTAGCTGGTGTACAGGTTGTTCTCGAACTGCCCCCACGCCTTGCCGTTGTTCGCCTCGGGCGCGAACTTTAAGGAACGGAAAGAGCTGGTGATCGTCGCCCGGCCTGGTCGAGCGTGTAGACGCCGTCGGTCTTGGCTGATCAGCAGCGTGCCCGCGGCGCTGACCATCAGCGCGGTGATCACCGACGATCTTGTCGCCGCGCGGAAGATCAGCGATGTGTAGTTGGCCTCGAGCGTCGGGTCCGCGTTGGTGTCGCACTTTCGCAAGCGATTGACATCGTCGGCCCACCAGCCACTCGCGGCCGATGGTCGCGAACGCCAGCGCGCCAAACGTCGCCATCGCAGTCCAGACCGTGCCGTTGCTCGAGTACTGCGCCGGCCCGCTCGACAGCGCCACGAAGCGCGCGCTGGACACCATCGAAATTGGACGTGAACACGGTGACGTTGAGCACCGCCACGCCTGCCCCGAAATCCTTCGCCGACCGTCCAGCGTCGTGTCGTTCACGCGCTGCAGGACGTAGCGGCCCTGAGCGCAGTACAGCGTCGTCGCCGAGCTCGAAGAAGGTCCGCACGCCCGTCGTCGCGTCGACCTGTGGCCGGCGTGAACGTGTTGATCTGCGGCCCCTTGCACCACGGCCAGACGCTCAGGTCGACGGCCTGCGCTGGCGGCGTAGCGAATAGTCCTGCCACTTCTCCTGCGATGCGCTGGCCCGTAGCCCAGCACGAGCGACTCGTACGGCTCGCCGCGCTCGTTGATCGGCGAGATGCCGCCGTAGCTGAAGTCGGGCGGCGCCACCTGGCTGATGTCCTGGTCTTGCTCGAGCGCAGCAGCGGCTTGTTCGGACCCGGGCGAGCCGAGCAGCAGGCCCACGCCATCGATGACCACGTGGTACGGAAATGGACGGCGTCTCGCGGAGATAATAGACATCTAATCCCGTACCATCCGGGGATGCGAGCCATACCCGCGAAGCCCTGCAAGACCTGCGGGGCGCACTGCCCACGAACGACTCTGCCGAACGGCCGTGGTTCATTGGCGGCAATACCGCGTGCCTGCCGCCCGCCGCCGTCATCAACTCAAAGGGCTGCTCACTGGCACTGGCGCGAGGACGAGCGAGCTATTACGAGATGGGCTATGTCCGCGTCTACGTCAGGCCCGGCGTCCGTGACCTCGAACACCGCGTCATCTGGCGTGCTGCTCACGGTTCCATTCCTCGCGATATGCATCTCTCACCACATCAACGGTGACAAGACTGACAGCCGCCTCGAAAATCTGCGGCTCGTTGAAAACCTCGAGCATCAAGCCATTCACGTTGCCGCACGCGCTGGCCGCTGGTCGATCAAACATGCAGCATGTGTCCTCTGCCGCAAAACCGATCACCCGCATCACACCGCGGTCTATGCGAAGCCCTGTTACAACCTCGCGCGCCGCGTTCGTGAGGAGTTGTTCTAGGCCGTTTCCGCGCCGACAGGATGCTCATCGAAAGACGGGTCCGAGCTGCCGCGCGCAGAGCGGAAGGTGAGTGTCGGCGCGACCGCGGTGAAGTGCTGCGCGCGAGCGGTCGGTGAACCACGCCGCCGCGCCCGCCTGATGCGCGGATCAACCGCTGGTTCGCCAGCGGCTCGAGGCTATGGCCGAGCCGACGCCAGCCAATGACCAGCGCGCTCGGGGCAGAGCCAGTCGCGTTCGATGGGCGCCTCGTCTGTCTCGAGCACGAGCCCCGACTGGTCGCCGTACTCGCCGCCCGGCCATGCGACAGTGGTCGTATGCGCGCTTGTAGCAGCGCAGATACAGCGCGTCGCCTTCGTTGAACGATCCGCGAGCAGCGGTGTTGAAGTAGAAGTTCCCACCGTCACGTTCGAGTCGAGCCATGCACGACCCGCTCGAACGGATCGCTCTGATTCGGGTCCTCGCCCACGGCCAGCACGCCCACCTGACGGACGTGATTGACATCCTGCAGCCACGGCGCGACGACCTCGAGCGAGATGGCGAGTGGTACCCCGGCGCGCGTCGGTACGCCTGGGATCTCGACCACCATCAGCACTGCTTCAGGCCATCATTGACGAGCGATGCAGCGTCGGCGTCGAACGGGCCGAGCACCCCGAACCGCTCGCCCGGCCGCTCAGCCCAAGGTCTTCCAGGTCCTCGTACAGCATCAGCTCGAGCCCGCCGTACGTGAAGCGCCTCGAGGAATGCGTACGCCGACCCGCAGGTGGCGCAATCGGCGCCATCGATCCACGCCAGATCGGGCGTGATTGTCCCCGTGGGCGGATCGTAGGTCATCCACATAGCGGTGTTTATCGTGCTCCTGCACGGCATCGAGCGATACAGCGGACGCTCGGTCAGCAGGTCGTTCTGCGCGATGCCGCTCTTGACCGAGATAGTTCGAGCACGCCAGGGCGCTCACGCTCGAGCCGCTGGTCGCGCGCGCGTCAGTACGGCTCCGGGCCAATGTACGGCCCGCTCTCAGCGGCAACCAATCGTCGGTACTCGGAGAGTGTCGGCATACTTCTAGGGACCCACGCGCAATGGTGGCGCACCCGCGCGACGCGCAGCACTCCCAGGACGCCCGGCGCGCCCGAACGGAGCCACACTCCCGAGAGCGGCGCGCCTGACGGGCGCAACGCGAAGCTGGCGCGGGCGGCGGCGGGCGTGGCACGAATGCCACTGATGGCGCGTAGACGCGCTCCGCGGCACGGAATGGCATCGGGCGAAACGCCAGGGTCACGAGCCCGACGAACACGGGTGCGTACACCTGTTCGGCGGTCGCGATCGATAGCCGCCTGGATCGTCTGCGGCGTCACCACCGCAACGGACGGACTGAAGACCTGCGCGGCGGTGCCGATGCCGTCCGGGACGATCTGCTGACCGAGCGTTGGCGCGTAGACGGTTTCAGGCTGGCGATCGTGTTCGGCTGGACGGTCAGCGGCGCCCCTGCCAGCGTGACGATCGGCCCGTAGACCTGCTCCGGCTGTGGCGATCGCATTGAGCAGGACCTGCAGCTTGACGGTTGGCTGCAGGACCGACTCGCCCGTCGTGACCACATTCGGCGAGTACCCGCAGGAGTTGACGGTCGGCTGGAAAACCGACTCACCTGTCGCTGACCGCATTGGGATTGACGGTCTGCAGGGCGACGCGCCACCGCCGAAGTCGCCCGGCGCTGAATGAAAGCCGTCCGCGGTCGCCGTGCCGGTCGTGTCGCTCCGAGTGAATAAAGCCAGGACGACCCGTCGAGAACGTGGCATCGGTGGTCGAGAGAATCGTCGTGCCGTTCATGACTTGACGACGATGCTCGTGCCCTGGATCTCGGCGTTACAGCAGCGCGTCGCCGTTGGTCGGGTGATCCCCGCCGGATGCGACCACGCCGCTATACACGTTGTTGTTGAAAGGCGCGCAAGATTGACATGAACGATGCTGCTCACGATGGTTGCGGTAGCACGTGCGCTGCGTCGTCGAGCAGCGGAGTGCGATGCGCACCTTCGCTTCAGCGTTGCCTGTCTGCGCGGGCGTTACGTCATCGGCTGCGCCCACTGATCGTTGGGGGTATGACGAGACCGCCGTGGTACTGACGTAGTTGCAGTTGGCATCCGTATTGGTGGCCGTGCGGGTGGCATACGTTCGAGGCAACAGTTCGGCTCGTATCACTGGGGAGCTGTTGACCAGTTCCGGACTGCCGACCGTCGTCAGGGCGCCGTTTCGAGGTAGGTGAAGGCGTCCGGGACCGTACAGGGAGTGGTCACGAGTACAACGCGCCCACCAGGTCGAGCTTTGTCCACGGATTGGTGCCGGTCACGTACTGCGCAGGCGACATAGTCGTCACCGAGCGCCTTGAGGATCGTGCGGAGCGCATGTGGCGCTGGCAGAGCGTGGTGGTGGCCAGCCCGAGATACTCAGCGGAGCCGAGGGCGCATCCGCTGCGGCTGCGTCAGCGCGCCGTACGTCGTCGACAGCGACACGCCACCCGTAAAGAGCGGCGGCAGGGCGAAGTGGCCCGTGCCAGCACATCATGTACTGGCACAACGCGCCCACGAAACGCACCACAAATCTGTACGTATCGGTGGTCTGAATCCGTAATGGCGGGCATGTTCACGGTCTCGAGCGCGTTTCTGGCCTGGTTGCCGGGTTGGCGTGCCCATAGTCTGGTCGAGGTTGTCAGGCGAGGGTGGAACACGTCAGGGTTGCCGACCAGCGAGGTGGTTGTCGCCAGGCACGAGACGCCGTCCATGCCGACGAGCGTCCACGGCTCGCCACCGTACCCCCAGCGAGCGCGTGGCGTAGCTGTTGGTGATCGACCAGTACTTGTCGCGCAATCGTCGCCATACTTTCCTGCGACGACCACCCTCGGCATGACATAGATCGAACGCACTTAAGTGTGAACAATCCACTTCCGCTAAACACAACGGAGATGTCGGCGCCGTTCGGGACCACGCGGCAAGCCCGTTCCCGTATCCACCCAGGCGATCAGTCGCTGGGACGGCTGCCACGTCGGCGCCGCCCACGGCCGAAGCTGGAAGTACAGCAGCGAATGCCCTGACGCGTTGGCCGCGGGCGCGTAAACGTGAAGTCGGCGGCATCCGCGGTACCCAGACGTGCCCGTCTTGGACGCAAGCGCCGCGGATGTGGCGTGCAGGAACACCGCTGGCACCCGGTCACGTCAGACACGAACTTGTGCGCCGCGCTGAACGTGTACGCGCGCACCAATGCGACCTTGATGACCGCCGTGTGTCGTAGTCGATCTCGCCTAAGAAATCCCTCGCGCGACGGATTAAAGAGCGTTAGCCATTTGCCGACCTGTATAGCTGGCCGCCATAGATCAGATCCTCGAGTGAGTTGGGCGGCGTGACCACCGCGCCGCCTCGAGCGCCGCCACGCGCGCGACCAGGGCCTGCCAGATCGTCCGGGCAGCGTGACCGTCACCAGCGCGCCCGGGCCAGACGCCCGGCTCCAGACTTGACCCGCCCACGGTATGCGCCACGTAGCCGTCGGTCTGACCGATTGCGCTCGAGCACTGGCTTATGTCGTTTCCGCCTTAGACATCGGTCACCCACCCGGCTCCCGCGCGCTTGATCACGACCCGGCGCCTGCACGCCGCCTGACTGGCGCGGTTGTCGCGTGCGTACACGGCTGCCTCGACATCCGCGATAGGCCCTGCGCGTACGCGCTGCTCGCTGGTCGACGCCGAGGCTCGCGCATGCCGTCCTTCTGGCTGAGTCCCAGGAAGCGCGCGCCGTCGATGACATCGGGCGTCCGCTCATCCTGCGGCATCGGGCGCCTCGGGCTGGTCGTCGTCAGTCGGGCTCCGGGCTCGTCGCCCGGCCGCTGGCTCGGGCTCGGGCGTGAGGACCCCGGATCAAGGGACAGGCGGCGTGGGGATCCGGGCGTCTCGAAAAACATGACTCGCCTCCTTATGCGGTGGTGAAGGTGCGGTCCGCGGGGCGCCAGGTGATCGCGCCCGTCGGGACGATGTGGTCGCGACGACGCGGTAGTTATGGTAGAGCGGTCGCGGTCGTCAGGCCCGTCAGGCCCTTGGTAGCAATGCGTAA
>ERZ1370068.383-contig-10346_pt1 | contig 19456 bp, 30 predicted proteins | sample MGYA00561227_ERZ1370068 | MGnify/ENA primary metagenome ERZ1370068 (study PRJEB38410, sample SAMEA6850437) | metagenome | study: Metagenomic assessment of the ecological functions of the soil: analysis of the soil microbiota associated with the...
GGTAGTACTTCGTTCCGGTTACGTATTGCTGCCCTGCATCCGGCCGATCGGGATGCCCGACCAGATCGCCGCGCTGATTCGAGCACGCCGCCGCCCGACACGCCCGGATGGCCGTCGGTCAGGCAGGTAACGAGGCCGTTCGCCGTCTTCTGGCCGACGTAGCCGGTCGACAGGATGATGCCCTTCGAGTAGTCGTTGCCCAGCCGGAAGATCGGATCCGGCGAAATCGTAGCGCGAAGGCCGGCATCGACGTGGAGCGCCGGCAGGTCGAGCTCCTTGCGTCTTGATGATCGCCCAGTCGCCGTTGTGGACCTCGACATCCGCGTCCCCGGTATCGATCACACGCGCTGGAATTTCCTTGCCGCGGTAGACGATCTTCACCGACGTGATCTTGCGCGCGTTCGGCCGGCCGTCGTCTTCGTCGAGCGCGACGACGGCGTGTTTCACCGTGATGAAGTAGCCGTGCCCGAGATATCCGGCGGTGCCGTAGTTCGTCTTGCCGAAGTTGTCGGCCGAGTAGAGCTCGACGAAGCTCGCGCGGCGATCGCGCAGCAGGTGCACGGGCAACAGCCCCATCTCGCTCTGCAGCTGCTGCTTGATCTCGGCGACCATTCGTTCGCGCGCGCCGGCCGGCAGCCGCGTCCGCCGCTCGCGGCTGAGCGCCGACGTCGCCGCGTCGTGCCGGCGGTCGCCAGCGGCTGAGTCGGATCGGTCTTGTCGCGTTCGGTTCGCACCTCGGTGCGGATTGCGTCAATCCGTGCGTCATACGCGCCGCGAGGTGATGACGTCGGCGCGCCGCGCCTGGCATGATGCCGAGGGTGAAAAAGGAAACGGCGGTAGCGAGGATGGAGGTGACGAACACGACGGCGAGAGATCAGGCGTAAAGATCATTCTAGTAGCCAAGTTCGGCAGCTAAATCGGCCCCACCGGCGCGCACCGTGCGCCTGAGGCGGCCTTACAGCTTTGCGCACCCGTTCCCGCTGCGACATACAGCGGATACAGGATGGCCCTTTTCGCTTGGAAAGCGCTGAGCTAATTACAGTTGTTCGAGGGAGCGGAGCAGCGACTACCTTAGCAACCGCCAGCTGCACTGTCAAGCTCGAGATCAGGGTTTTCGTTGCACGTGTGACGCCCCAGCCCGCCAGAAAGACGCCGACGCCGGCCGCGAACAGACTTCGGGCTCGGGCCCGAGCAGCCCGGCGGTGAAGAGATCGACGAGCAACAGCCACATACCGATGAGCTGAGCGAAGCGTCAGGACAGCAGACACTTAGTCACGAATATTTGGTGTCCGACGTTCGGCACGTCCAGACACGTTCGGAGGGTGTCCCGGTCCCGCTTCTGAATCCGATCGAAGTTCTTCTCGATCTCGCGTCTCGTCAGCCGCAGCATCACCGGCCGGCCGTGCGGGCAGACGGTCGAGTACGCGGTCGCGCGCAGCTCGTCGAGGATGTGCGCCATCTTCTCGTAGCGTCAGCGGGTAGTTCGCCTTCACCGCCGCATGGCACGCCGTGGTCGCGGCGATCCGCTGCAGCGCGTCCTCGCACCTGCGCGCCGCGGTCGAGGCCTTCGAGATCCTCGGCGAGCGCGCAGCAGCGCCTTCGAGCTGTCCTCGGTCTTGAGCAGCGCCGGAACCGCCGACGACCTTGATCGTCGCGCCGCCGGAACTCTCGAGCTCGAAGCCGAAGCGCTCGAGCTCGGCCGCGCGACTGACCAGCGCCTGATGCGCCGACGGCGCGCAGCGTCGAGCAGCATCGGCGCGCAGCGAGCCGCTGCGACTTCGAGGCGGCCGCCGGTCAGCCGCTCCATCACGCGCTCGAACAGCACGCGCTCGTGCGCGACGTGCTGATCGATGATCGCGACGCCCTCGTCGTCCACCGCGATGATGAAGGTGTCGCGGAACTGGCCCGAGCGGGATCATCGGCCGGATGTCGGGGCATCAGCCGGTCGGTCGGCTGAAGCCGGACGCCGCGAAGCCGGCAGCTGTCAGCCGTGCTCGGTGCGTCCGACTGGTCGCGACCGCGTCGGCATGCCACCGACTCGGGATCGACTCGCCGGCGGCATGCCGGAAGCGGCCGCGGCGCCGGCCGCGATCTGCGTAGCATGTCTCGGCACCGCAGCTGCAGCTGCAGCGCGCCGCTCTGCCCGAGCGCGTCGCATGAGCGCGCGCCGCACGCACCTCGTGCACCAGCGACTGCTCGCGGAAGCGCACCTCGGCCTTCGTCGGGTGCACGTTGACGTCGACGCGCGTCGGGCGGCATCTCGATGAACAGGTGGACCTCCGGGCTGCGCTCCTTGATCGACGCGCACGCTGTAGGACTCGATGATCGCGTGCGCGATCGTCCGGTCCTTCACGATGCGGCGGTTGACGAAGACGTTCTGCGGCCCGCGCGTCGGCCCCTGTTCGCCGAGCGCGGCGATGAAGCCGGTGCAGCCGCGGATCCGCCGGCCTCCTTTGCACTTCGATCAGATCCACGCGGTCGCGCGTCACCTGATACAGCCGGTCGCGCAACGTCGACGGCGCGGCGGCGCACTGCGGCACGCGTGCGCGCCGCTCGCTCGTGAGCGTGAAGCCCGACCTCGGGATACGCCAGCGCCAGCTGCGTGCCAGACGCGCGAGACCTGCGCCGATTCCGCCGCCGTCGGACTTCAGGAACTTGCGCCGCGCCGGCAGGTTGTAGAAGAGATCGTCGACCTCGATCGACGGTGCCCTTCGGCGGCGCCGACCTCGACGACCGACGCGATCGGCGCCGCCGTTGACGCGGATCTCGGTGCCGCTGCTCCGTCCGCGCGCGCGCGTGCGCAGCACGAAATGCGACACCGACGCGATCGACGGCAGCGCCTCGCCGCGGAAGCCGAGCGTCGAGATCGCGCCGAGGTCGTCGGCGCGCCGGATCTTGCTCGTCGCGTGCCGCTCGATCGCCAGCCGCGCGTCGTCGCGGCTCCATCCCTCGCCGTCGTCTTCGACGCGGACCTGCTTCTTGCCGCCCAGCTCGACGTGAATCGTGCAAGCGGCGCGCGCCGGCGTCGATGGCGTTCTCGACGAGCTCCTTCGACGCACGGACGCGGGCCGCTCGACCACCTCGCCGGCGGCGATCTGGTTCGGCGAGGTCCGGCGGAAGCGCGGTGATTCGATGCCCATACTGCTGTCGACGATCTTCACGAAGACACGAAGACCGATAAGATCTCGCAGCTTCTTCGTGATCCGAGTCTCGTGGCTGTCATACCTGCGAGCTGCAGCTCAGATCCAGCGCTGCGGCGGAACATCGAGCATCGCGACGATGATCGCGACGCATGACGCCGAACAGCCACCAGAACTGCGCGGCGTCGCCGCCGGGAAATGCGGCAGCGGCACGTTCATGCCGTAAACGCCGGTCAGCAGCGTCAGCGGCATGAAGATCGTGGCGATGACGGTCAGCACCTTCATCGACCTCGTTCAGCCGGTTGCTCACGTTCGGAGAGGTGCGCGTCGAGCATGCCGGTGATGCGATCCTGGAAGATCATCGCGTCGTCGGCGATCCGGACGAGGTGATCGTAGACGTCGCGGAAGCGGAACGACATCTCGGTGCTGATGTCGAGGAAGTCGCGCCGCGCCAGCCGCGCGATCACGTCGCGCTGAGGCGTGACGATGCGGCGCAGCGACGCGACGTGGCGCTTCTCGTCGAGAATCCGCGCGCACGAGCGTCGGCTTCGGGAGTCTCGAAAATCGCCTCTCTCGAGCTCGTCGAGCCGCTCCTCGAGCTTCTCCACCTCCGGCCGGTAGTGATCGACCATCGCGTCGACGATGCGGTGGAAGCAGCGCGACCGGCCCTTCAGACAGATCTTCGGATTCCGCGTGGCGTGTTCGCGCAGCTCGCCGATGCGACCGCGAGCTCCCGTCGTGCACCGTCACGAGGTAGTTCGAGCCGAGGAAGAAATCGACGTCGTGCGTCTCGAAACAGTGCGCCGCGCGCCTGTGAACGTCGATGCCGTGGAGGATCACGACGTAGGTAGCCGTCGTAGGCTTCGGCCTTCGGGATACTGCAGCGCCGACATCGCGTCGTCCACCGACAGCGGGTGAAACGCAAAGGTGTCGCTGAGGATCAGCGATTCGGGGATCGACGAGCGACTGCGAGGTCCACCCACGAAGCGACGCCGGACGCCGGGTTGAGCCACGCGCGATCGATGCTCGTGGCCTGCTCTCAGTCTTGCCTTCCTGTGGACGAAGATCGTAACCATCAGCTTTCAGCTATCGGCTCATCGTCGTCAGCTACGTGCTTCAGTCACCGACTTTCACCGCGAGCGCCGCCTGCGCCGCCGCGAGCGCGCCACCGGGATGCGATAGGGCGACGCGCTGACGTAGTCGAGGCCGACCTTGTGGAAGAAGTGGATCGACGCCGGGTCGCCGCCGTGCTCGCCGCAGATGCCGATCTTGAGGTTCGGGCCTCGTCTTGCGCCCGCGCTCGACGCCGATCCGCACGAGTCGCCCGACGCCCTCGGTGTCGATCGACGCGAACGGATCGCTTCTCGAGGATCTTCTTCTCCTGGTAGATCTTCAGGAACTTCCCGACTGTCGTCGCGCGAGAAGCCGAACGTGAGCTGCGTCAGGTCGTTGGTGCCGAACGAGAAGAACTGCGCGTCGCGCGCGATCTGATCGGCGACGATCGCAGCCGCGCGGCATCTCGATCATCGTGCCGACGAGATAGCGTGATCTTGACGCCCTGCTCCTTCATCGCCTCGGCGGCGACGCGGTCGACGATCGCCTTCTGATCGCTCAGCTCCTTCACGAGGCCGACCAGCGGAATCATGATCTCCGGCGCGACCTTGATGCCTTCCTTGTTCAGGCGGCAGGCGGCTTCGATGATCGCGCGCGTCTGCATCTCGGTGATCTCGGGATACGTGATGCCGAGCCGCACGCCGCGATGGCCGAGCATCGGGTTGAACTCGTGGAGCTGTTCGACGCGGTGCCAGCAGCGTGCTTCTTCTCGTCGAGCTCCTTGCCCGGTCTGTGCCGGTCGCCTCGAGCCGCGCGACGTCCACCATCAGCTCTTCGCGCTTCGGCAGGAACTCGTGCAGCGGCGGATCGATCGTGCGGATCGTCACCGGGCAGCCGTGCATCGCCTTGAAGACGCCGTAGAAGTCGTCGCGCTGCAGCGGCAGCAGCTCGGTCGAGCGCCTTGCGCCGATCGGCTTCGTTGTCGGCGAGAATCATCTTCTGAACGATCGGGAATCCGGCCCTCGCCGAAGAACATGTGCTCGGTGCGGCACAGGCCGATGCCGCGCGCGCCGAACGCGTAGGCGAGCTCCGCCTGATCCGGCAGGTCGGCGTTGGCGCGGATGCCCAGCCGCCGGAACTTGTCCGCCCACGACAGCAGCTTGTCGAACCGCTGATAGATGTCCGACTTCTTCGCAGGTTCAGCGTGCCGTTGACCACCTGCAGGATCTCGCTCGGCTTCGACGCGACGCGCGCGATCTTCACCTCGCCGGTCAGGCCGTCGAACGAGATGATAGTCGCCTTCCTTGACGGTCTTGCCGCTCGACGCTGAACTGCTTCGCCGGTCTCGTCGATTTCGAGCTCGCCGGCGCCGACGACGGACGGCTTTCCCATCTGGCGGCCGACGACCGCGGCGTGCGAGGTCATGCCGCCGGTCGCCGTGAGAATGCCCTGCGCGACGAACATGCCGTGGATGTCGTCCGGCACCGTTTCGCGCCGGACGAGAATCACCTGCTTGCCCTGATTGCGTCCACTCCACGGCGTGGTCCGCGGAGAACACCACCTGGCCGCTGGCCGCGCCGGGCGACGCGGGCAGCCCTTGGTGGTCACGTCGGAATCTTCTTCCACTCGTCGGGATCGAAGCCCGGGCGCCAGCAGCTGGTTGAGCGACTCGGGATCGACGAGCAGGACGCGCCTCCTTCGGCGTGATCAGCTTTTCGGCCACGAGGTCGGTGGCGATCACGACCGCGGCGTAGCCGGTGCGCTTGCCGCTGCGCGTCTGCAGCATGAACAGCCGCTCGTCCTGGATCGTGAACTCGAAGTCCTGGACGTCCTTGTAGTGCTTCTCGAGCCGCGTCGTGATCTCGCGCAGCTGCTTGTACGCCTTCGGCATCACCTGCTCGAGCTCGCGGATCGGCTGCGGCGTGCGGATGCCGGCGACGACGTCCTCGCCCTGGGCGTTGATGAGGAACTCGCCGTAGAACTCCTTCGCGCCGGTGGCCGGGTTGCGCGTGAAGCCGACGCCGGTCGCCGATCGATCGCCCGTGTTGCCGAACACCATCATCTGCACGTTGACCGCGGTGCCGATGTGATCGGGGATGTCGTAGATGCGGCGGTACTCGATCGCGCGCGCGTTCATCCACGAGCGGAAGACGGCGTCGCGCGCCATCTTGAGCTGCTCGTGCGGATCCTGCGGAAAGTCGCGCTTCGCCCGATCTCGCTTCGACGACGCTCTTGTAGCGCGTCGACGACCTCGCGCAGCGCCTGCTTCGTCGAGATCCGTGTCGAGCTTCGACGCCGGCGCGCCTTCTTCACCGCCATCGAACTCGTGCTCGAACGCGTCCTTCGGGAATCTCGAGCACGACGTTGCCGAACATCTGGATGAAGCGGCGGTAGCTGTCGAACGCGAAGCGGCCGTTGCTGCGTGCGCCGCTTCAGCCCTTCGACCGCGTCGTCGTTCAGGCCGAGGTTGAGGATGGTGTCCATCATCCCGGGCATCGAGAACTTCGCGCCGGAGCGGACGGAGACGAGCAGCGGGTTGTCGGTCGATCCGAGCGTCGCGCCGGCGGCCTTCTCGAGCTTCTTGACGTGCTCGTCGATCTCGCGGTCGATGGCGGCCGGGATCTTCTGCTTTCTCCTTGTAGTAGATGTTGCAGACCTCGGTGGAGATCGTGAATCCGGGCGGCACCGGCAGCCCGGCGTTGGTCATCTCGGCGAGGCCGGACCCTTGCCGCCGAGCAGGTCCTTCATGTTGCGGTTGCCGTCGGCCTTGCCCGCGCCGAAGAAATAGATGTACTTCCTGATTTCGATTTGGTTGCCTTGCCAGTCACTTCTCTTAGGCCATTAACGACTCCGTCGATCGACTCGTGAAGTTACTGAGTTACTTTTCAATGGCGCCGGGGCCCTCACCCCCGGCGCGAGCTGACGCTGATGCCTTCCGCCTTTGCTCTTCCGTATGACTGCGAGCTACGGCGTGACAAGCGCTCTGACTTCGCATCACTTGGCTACCGATAGCGTCCGGCTTCCCTGGCCCGCCGAAGCCGCGTGGCGGCGAAGGCGGCAGCCGGACTCGTGATCGCCGTCGTCTCCGCAGTTCTTCAGGCCTGCTTTTCATCGACAATGATCTCTGAAATGTCTCCGAAGTTCGTCAAGACCGCACTCTGAGCTGCGTAAGCAGACCCAACCTCGCCTCCCGAATCGCGGGATCCTCTGCCATCACCAATACGTCCTTGAAGAACTTGTCGACGGGTGCGTGTAACTTCGCGAGCTTGTGCATTGCCTCGATCAGTTGTCCGTCTTTCAGTGCCTTGTCAATTGTCGGCCAGCGCTGAAGCATCTCGTTCAGGAGCGCGGCTTCTGATGGCTCTTGTAAGACGGGAACGAACGCTGTTAAGTCAATGCCCTTGTCAGTGAGCTCCTTCGTGATGTTCTTCACGCGTTTGAACAGAAAGGCAAGGATCCTGAAACTCTTTGGAACCGCGCGCCTTGGATGTTGCATCGACACGCATGCAGAGCAGTAAAAGGGCTTCGACCAGACGGAAACGAGTCCGCTAACTACACGCACCTCATCACTCTTGAAACCTCTCCGTTCGAACAGGTGCGCCTCGCGTTCCCAGAAGAATTCGCCCAGTTGCATCGAACGCCAACCGTTCGAGGGTTCCGCCAGCCAAGGCGGCGTGTTGGCTCGTAAGCCTTATCAATCAAGCTGAAGAGATCGACTCTGCCAGGATCAGGGAATCGAGCAGGGAGAGGTCAACGAGCGTCTTGACGACGCCCTGCGCCGCGCGACGGAGACCGCATGGATCGCGCGATCCGGTGGGCTTCTCGCCGGCGGCGAACAGGCCGACGATCGTGTCGAGCTTGTCGGCAAGCGACACGGCGGCCCAGGTGACGGCGGCCTTTCCGAGCTGCGCCCTGCGTCGGCGGCGCGTCGGCTTCGACGCCGACCGGCAGGTAGTGGAAGTAGATCGCCTTCCAGACCTCCTCCGGCAGCCCTCCTTCGCGGGCGTAGATGCCGCCCATCGTGCCCTGCAGCTCGGTGAACTCGCGCACCATGTCGGTCGCGAGGTCCGCCTTCGCGAGCCGCGCCGCTTTCGCGGCGTGCTCCGCGGTGGCCTCGTCCGCGCCGAGCGCCTCGCGCGCAATCCACCCGGCGAGCCGCTCGATCCGCTCCGCCTTCTCCTTGTAGGTCCCGAGCTTCTTGTGGAACAGCAGCGTGGCGAGCCGATCGATGCGCGACTCGAGCGCGATCTTTGCGATCCGCTTCCCAGAAGAACCGCGCGTCGCGCAGCCGCGCCGTGACGACGCGCTCGGCGTTGCGGGCGATGGTGCGCTCGTTGTCCGGCTCGGTGTTGATGACCGCGAGGAACGCGTTCTTCAGCTTGCCGTCCTCGCTCTCGACCGGAAAGTAGTGCTGATGGTGAATCAGCGTCGTCGTCAGCACTTCATCGGGCAGCTCGAGGAACTCGAGCGCGAACGTGCCGGCGACGACCGACGGGTACTCGACGAGGTCGGGCACTTCCTGCAGCAGCCCGGCGTCGCGTGTGGACCGTGCGGCTGACGCGCCCCTGCAGCCGCTGCGCCTTGGCGTCGAGCTCGCGGGCGATCTTGTTGTGCCGCTCGCTGCGCTCGAGGATGACGAAGTTCTCGAGCAGCCGCGCGCGGTACTCGTCGAACGAGCGCACCTTGATCGCACGTCCCGCGCGGCCGCTGGTCGTCAGGAAACGGTGGCCGTAGGTGACCGCGCCGGTCGTCGACGTCCTGCACCTGACTGGTCTGCGCGGCCGACGGCGCGCGTGATCGTGAACGGCACGACGCGGCCGCCGTAGAGTGAACAGGATCCAGCGGATCGGCCGGCCGAACAGCAGCTCGCCGCGGCCGTCCTCGAGCGTCGCGTCCCAGTGCATCGACTTCGGGAACGTCAAGCCGCGCAGCGTGCCGCCGCAGCACGTCCGGCAGCACGTCGACCGTCGCCTTGCCGCGCTGGCGCTTGCGGAACGCGAGGTACTCGCCCTTCGGCGTCTCGCACGCGCTCGAGCGCGCGCGACCTCGACGCCCTGCTTCGCGGCGAAGCCGGCCGCCGCCGGCGTCGGCGTGCCGTCGGGCTTGAAGCTGCGCGGACACCGGCGGGCCGTTGACCAGCTCTTCGAGATCGCTCTGACGCTCGGGCACGCGCGCGATGCGGACCGTGAGCCGCCGCGGCGTGCTGAAGGTTTCGGCGGGCGACTCCGGGCGGCAGCCGATGCTCGCGCAGCTGCGCCGACGACGACCTCGCCGATCTGATTCGTCAGCCCGGGCAGCCAGCTCGCCGGCAGCTCCTCGCAGCCGATTTCGAGCAACAGCTCGCGATCCATCTACGCGCCTCGCCCTCGCCGACGGCGGCTCGGCCGGCGTGCGGCCTGCCTCGACGTAGGCCTTCGCGATCGCCGATGGCGAGCTGCCGGACGCGCAGGATGTACGCCGGTGCGCTCGGTGACGCCGATGCTGTTGCTCGAGTCGAGGATGTTGAACAGATGCGAGCACTTCAGGCAGTGCTCGAGCGCCGGCCAGATCAGGCCCGACTTCGAGCAGCGCTCGGCGAAGCGCGTAGTACTCGCTCGAACAGATCGCCGGTGGAACGCGCCGAACTCGCCGCGCCGGCATCTCGACCTGGCCGAACACGTATTTCGACTGCTCGACTCCTCGCGCAGCCGCACGTCGCGCGTACTTCACGCCGGGCGCCCACTCGAGGTCGAACACGCTGTCGACGCGCTGCAGCACCATCGCGATGCGCTCGAGCCCGTAGGTCAGCTCGGCGGAGATCGGCGACGAGCTCGATGCCGCCGGCCTGCTGGAAGTAGGTGAACTGCGAGATCTCCAGGCCGTCGAACATCACCTGCCAGCCGATGCCCCACGCGCCGAGCGTCGGCGACTCCCAGTTGTCCTCCTCGAACCGGATGTCGTGCTGGCGCGGGTTGATGCCGCACGCCTCGAGGCTCTCGAGATACAGCTGCTGCACTTCGTCGGGCGCCGGCTTGAGGATCACCTGGAACTGATGGTGCTTGAACAGGCGGTTCGGGTTCTCGCCGAAGCGGCCGTCGGCCGGACGCCGCGACGGCTGCACGTAGGCGACGTTCCAGTGCGCGGGCCCGAGCACGCGCAGGAACGTCTCCGGGTGCATGGTGCCGGCGCCGACCTCGACGTCGAGCGGCTGCTGCAGCGCGCAGCCGCGCGAGGCCCAGAATTCCGACAGCTTGAGAATCAGACTTTGAAACGTCAACGGTCTGCTACCTTCGCATCTCTCTCAACACGCGCACCGACTTCGAGATCCTTCTCCAGATGCATCGCGATCAGCGCCCGATGCGCCGCTTCGAGCTCACGCAGCGTCGCCGCGCGCCACCGTCGAGCGTCGCCGACGCGCGAGCGGGCTGCGCGTCGCGCGCCGACCCGCAGAAACGCCCGCGCCTCGTCCGACAGCCGCGCGTCGGCGCTCGTACACGCCCTGCAGCCGCAGCAGCCAGAACTCGAAGTAGCGCGCCAGCGGCTCGATCGGCACGCCCGCGGCCATCGCGTCCACCATCGATGCGCCGAGCCGGAACAGCGTCTCGTTCGGATCGCGCCTCCGGCGCCCACTCGTCGATCAGCTCGGCGAAGTAGCTCGACGTAGCCCGAGCGCCTCGCCGTCGACCGCCGACAGCGGCGACCGCAGCTGCTCCACGTAGTCGAGGCTGCACCAGGTCGCGCCGCTCGCGCTCGACGTAGCCGACCCGCCCGCAGGTGAGCGGCTCGAGCGCGCCGCCGAAGCGCCGGCGGCTCTGCCGCGCGTTCTTCGCCACGCCGCGCTTCTTGCCGCGATCGCGCGTCAGAAACACGACGATGCGATCCGACTCACCGAGCTTGTAGGTCCGCAGAATCAACGCGTCGGTGGTGTAGAGCGGCATTCAGAGGCGGGTCGAACGTCAGATACTGACATCCGTCAGGCCGAATGCTGCCTCTGGTGCCGCCTACTGAGCCCGATCTCGTCCAGCAACGCGCTCGTCCTCGCGCCATTCGGACTTCACCCGCACGTGCAGGTCGAGAAACACCTTGGTCGCGAAGAACCGCTCGAGTTCCTCGCGCGCCGCCGTGCCGATTCGCTTGATCATGTCGCCGCCCGCTGGCCGACGACGATCGGCTTCTGCGACTCGCGGTCCACGACGATCGTGCAGTACAGCCGCAGCAGCGCCTGTCGGCCGGTCGGCTCCTCGAAGCGGTCGATGACCACGGCGCTCGAAAACGGGATCTCAGCGTGCGTGAACTGCAGCAGCTTCTCGCGCACGATCTCGGCGGCGAAGAACCGCTCCGGCTGATCGGTCAGGTAGTCGGCCGGATAGAGCGCGCTCGCCTTCCGGCAGCCGATCGAGGATGAGCGCTGCTCCGAGGCGATCCACGTTGTCGCCCGTGGCCGCCGAGATCGGCACGATCTCGGCGAACGACCGGCTCCTGTCGTACCGCTCGATGATCGGCAGCAGCCTCGTCTTCTTCATCAGATCGATCTTGTTCAGGATCAGAACGACCGGCGCGTCCGACGTCCTTGACCAGATCGAGCACGAAGCGGTCGCCCTTGCCCGGCGGCTCCGCGGCATCGACGACGAGGCCCAGCACGTCCACCTCGCGCATCGTCTCGACGCGCGGTGTCGACCATCCGGACGTTCATGCGATGCAGCGGCCGGTGGATGCCTGGCGTATCGAGAAACACGACCTGCGCGTCGGCGTAGTTCTTCACGCCGAGAATCCGCGTCCTGCGTCGTCTGCGGCTTGTCGGAGACGATGGCGAGCTTCGGTGCCGACCAGCCGGTTCAGCAGCGTCGACTTGCCGGCGTTCGGGCCGCCCGATAAACGACACGAAGCCGGACTTCATCACGATCGGACGCCTTCGCGCCTTCGGCCGCGTCGCGACTCGGCGGCCGTCGATGATGCGGACCTTGCTGATGCGGCGCCGCTCGGCGTCGAGCACCTCGACGGTCAGACCGTCGATGTCGAAGCGCTCGCCGACGGCCGGCACGCGGCCGAGATGCGACAGCAGATAGCCGCCGACGGTCTCGAAGCCCTCGCGCTCGATCTGGACGTTCGAGCCGCTGCACGACCTCGTCGATGTCCACTTTGCCGCTGAACACGAAGCGGCCGTTGCCTTCGTCGACGATCGGCTCGGACTCGACGTCGTATTCGTCGCGGATCTCGCCGACGATTTCCTCGAGCAAGATCTTCGATCGTCACGAGGCCCGCCGTCCCGCCGTATTCGTCGACGACGATCGCGCACTGCGTGCTGCTGCCGCTGGAACTGCTTGAGCAGCTCCGGGCACACGCTTGGTTTCCGGCACGACGACCGCCGGCCGCAGCAGGCTGCGTAATCGGCCGCGCGTCGTCGCTGGCGTCCGAGCGCGACGAGATCCTTCACGAACGACGAAGCCGGCGATGTTGTCGAGGCTCTCCTTGTAGACCGGGAAGCGCGAATACTCCTGCTCGCGGAACAGCGCCCGCAGATCGCCGATCGTCGCGTTCTCCTGGATGGCCACGATGTCCGGCCGCGGCGTCATCACTTCGCGGACCGAGCGTGTCGCCGAAGTCGACGATGCTCTGGAGCAGCCGGCGCTCTTCGCCCTCGATGATCCCTTCGCTGCTCGGCCGTGTCGATGATAGCGCCTTGGCCGTGTCGCTCGCCTCCTCCAGCGGTCTCGTCCGGCCCGGCGACGGGGCTGCTTGAACGCTTGCGCGCTGGCGACGGACCGCGCGATCCGGCGCGGGTGAGGGGCCTGGGCACGTCGCGACGGGCGCGAACGCCGGGAGCAGGAGATTCGAGAACGCGCCCGGGTTGTTTCGTGGCCGACAGTACGAATCGGCAGCAGGAGCTCGAAGCTCATCAGCGGACGCGATCAGCACAGAAGATCAGCGCTGCCGGCGATCCGCTGCGAGCAGTGCGGATGCCAGTGACGCCGATCGCGCCGGCCAGGCAGCGCCGTTGCCGCCGCGGTCGCGGCGCTCCGAGCAGAAACTCGAACCGGGACGAAACAGGACGGCGGCGGTGTCGTCGAGGTGAGTCGGCGAGCTGACTCCGGACCGGCCGCTCTCGTCCCGCGCTCGAGCCGCAGGGACAGCCGCATCCAGCGCGCTGAAGGCGGCCCTCGATGGCGCCCAAGGTAGGGCGGCCACGACCGCGCAGGGAGAAGACCGCAGGACCGGAATCATTTCGCTTTGCCGGACACTCGGCTGGCGCGCCGTGGACGGCGGCGCGATCGCCGCGTTCATCATCCCTTTCTCGCAGCCCGCCCTTTCGACCTTCCAGGCGGCGCAATGATTCGCCGGATGCGTCCGGCGTCGCGTTCGTGCAATGATGACCGCCACCAGGTGAGAGCGGCCCGTGCGGCCAAGCACGCGCCACTCGGGGCAGCTTCCGGAGTGGCCCGCCTCGCCGCGCCTGCCGCCGCGCCGCCGCCGCGCGATGACGATGTCGCCCAGGAATGACTGCGCGGCGCTCGTAGAACGCCTCGGTCTTCAGGGCTCGGGGCTCGGGGCTCGATAGCCCGGGACCCGGGGCTCGGGACGCCGGAGCTCGCATCGCCGCCACCAAACTCAGCACGTCCGTCGGGTTGTCCTTGTGCGCGGTATTGGCGGTTGAGGTCGCTGGATCGCGCGCGATCGCTGACGATCGCGACGCCGACGATGCCGCGGGCGCGAGTCGGCGCGACTCCGCGTCAGCCAGCGCGCGATGACCGGGCTGCGCCAGACGCGGCGGCCGCGCTCCGTCGCACGCCACGACGCGGACCGCGCTACACCGCTGAGCCGGCTGGCCGTCAGGTGCCATGCATGGCGGCTGCGGTTCCCGGAGAACGCCTCGTGGCGGCCTTGACGATCTGCTGAACCAGCTTGCGGCGCACGACGTCGCGGTCGTCGAAGTAGATGAACGACGATGCCCTCGATGCTGGCCGACGACCTTCATCGCCTCGACCAGGCCCGACGTCCGCCCGGCGGCAGATCGATCTGCGTGATGTCGCCGGTGATCACCGCCTTCGAGCCGAAGCCGAGGCGCGTCAGGAACATCTTCATCTGCTCGGACGTCGTGTTCTGCGCCTCGTCGAGGATGACGAACGAGTCGTTGAGCGTGCGGCCGCGCATGAACGCGATCGGCGCGATCTCGATCGTGCCGCGCTCGATGTAGCGCGCGACGCGCTCGACGTCGAGCATGTCGTAGAGCGCGTCGTAGAGCGGGCGCAGATACGGGTTGACCTTTTCCTGCAGATCGCCCGGCAGGAACCCGAGCTTCTCGCCCGCTTCCACCGCCGGCCGCGCCAGGATGATGCGGCTGACCTTCTTCGCGACGAGAAACGACACGGCCTGCGCCATCGCCAGATAGGTCTTGCCGGTGCCCGCCGGGCCGATGCCGAACACGATGTCGTGCTGGTCGATCGCATCGAGATACCGGCGCTGGTTGACGGTCTTCGGCGCCACGCGCCGCTTGCCTGCCGGCGTCAGGCTGCCCTTCAGGAAGTGCTCGCGCAGATCGACCGACTCGTCCTGCGCGACGAGGTCCGACGCGGTCTTCACGTCGGCGTTCGACAGCTTGTAGCCGTCGCGCATCAGCGACGACAGCTGGCCGACGACGCGATCGACGTTCTCGAGGCCCGGGGCGTCGCCGTCGACGAGCAGCTCGTGACCCTGCGTGCGAATGCGGACGTTGAAGAGCGATTCGAGGTGCTTGAGGTTCTCGTCGTAGGAGCCGAACAGCGTTTCAACGCCTTCTTCGGGGACGGTGATTCGCTTCATTCCAGCTCATCTACCTTATACAGCAGTCAGCTTAGTGTCGTCAGCGATACCTGCGGCCAGCTGTCGTTTTACGGGGCTCGACGACCCGGATGTGCAGCTCCCGGAGCTGTTTGTCCGGACACGGCAGACGGGCGCGCCCATCAGCAGATCCTCGGCGTTCTGGGTCATCGGGAACGCGATGACTTCGCGCAGGTTCGGCTCCTGCGCCAGCAGCATCACGATGCGGTCGATGCCCGGCGCGAGCCCGCCGTGCGGCGGCGCGCCGTAGCGGAAGGCGTTGAGCATGCCGCCGAACCGCTTCTCCACTTCGTCCGGCCCGTAGCCGGCGATCTCGAACGCCCGCAGCATGACGTCCGGCCGGTGGTTCCGGATCGCGCCGCTCGACAGCTCGACGCCGTTGCAGACGATGTCGTACTGGAACGCCTTGATCGTCAGCGGATCCTCGCTGTTGAGCGCCTCGAGGCCGCCCTGCGGCATCGAGAACGGGTTGTGGCTGAACGCCATCTGGTTCGGTCTCCGGATCGCGCTCGTAAAACGGAAAGTCGGTGACCCAGCAGAAGCGATAGGCGTTCGCTTCGAGCAGGCCGAGCTCGCGCGCCAGGTGGTCTGCGCAGGCCGTCGATCGCGCGCATCAGCGTCTTCGCGGCGTCCCGACGACGAAGAACACCGCGTCGCCGCGCTTCGACGCCCGCCGCCGCGAACAGCTCGCTGGCGCCGCTCTTCGGGCAGGTACTTCGCCAGCGGCCCCTTCGGCGTCTCCGCCGCGACGATGTACGCGAGCCCGCCGAGGCCGAGCGCTCTCGGCGAGGCCGACGGTCTTGTCGAAGAAGCTGCGCGACTTCTCGGCCGCGCCCGGCGCGCGGATCGCGCGCACGACCGATCCGTCCTCGACCGCCTTGCGCGAACACCGCGAACTCCGAGCCGCGGAAGATCTCGGTCACGTCAGCCGCCTTGATCGGATTCCGCAGGTCCGGCTTGTCCGCTCCCGTACATCGCCATCGCATCGTCGTACGCGATGCGCGGGAACGGCGGCGCCGAGACGCGTCCAGTCGGAGAACTCGCGGAAGACGCCGGCCAGCACCGGCTCGATCGCCGCGAACACGTCGTCCTGCGTGACGAAGGACAGCTCGACGTCGAGCTGATAGAACTCGCCCGGCGAGCGGTCGGCGCGCGCGTCCTCGTCGCGGAAGCAGGGCGCGATCTGGAAGTAGCGGTCGAAGCCGGCCACCATCAGCAGCTGCTTGAACTGCTGCGGCGCCTGCGGCAGCGCGTAGAACTTGCCCGGGTGAATGCGGCTCGGCACCAGGTAGTCGCGCGCGCCTTCCGGCGAGCTCGACGTGAGGATCGGCGTCTGGAACTCGATGAAAGCCCTGCTCGTGCATCCGGCGCCGGATGCTGCGAGATGACCTTCGAGCGCAGGACGATGTTCGCGTGGATCTTGTCGCGCCGCAGATCGAGGAAGCGGTAGCGGAGCCGCTGCTCTTCGGGAATGTCCTGCGTGCCGGCGACCTGGAACGGCAGCGTCTCGGCCGCCGACAGCACTTCGATCGTCATCGACGACGACTTCGACGCGGCCGGTCGGCAGCGCCGGGTTGATGTTCTCGTCGGTGCGCGCGATCACGCGTCCCGTCGACCGCGATCACGCTCTCGAGCCGCACGGCTTCGGCGGACGCGAACGCCGGCGAGTCTGGGCGTGAACACGCACTGCGTGACGCCGTAGTGATCGCGCAGGTCGATGAACAGCAGCTGGCCGTGATCGCGCTTGCGATTGCACCCAGCCGGCCAGGCGCGACGTGTCTGGCCGACGTGCGCCGGCGCGCAAGGACGGCGCACGCTGTGCGTACGGTACATGACTCCGTGACATCGCGTCACGAACGCCTTCGCGCTCGGTAGCATGCCGGAGGCGCACCGTGTCGCCGCCGCCGCGACGGCGTCTCGCCGCTCGTCCTGCTGCGCAGGTCCTGCAGGTCGCGCACCGTGTTCGCCGGCGCCGTTCGTCGTCGCCGACGATCGCCACGAACGGAACGTTGCCGGCCGGCGGCGGTACTCTGAACTGCTTGCCGAGCTTCGTCGGCCTCGGGATAGACGTCGACGCGCAGGCCGCTCGCGCCTGCAGCTCGCCGGCCAGCGCCAGCGCGTCGGCCCGGCCGTCGTCGTTCCGAAAGCGTCACCATGACGTCGACGGCGCCGCCGGCGACACCCTCGCCGGGAACATGCTCGCGCTCCGTCATCGACGACGATGATGCGCTCGAGGCCGAGCGAGAAGCCGCACGCGCGGAACGTCGCGGCCGAGAAACATGCCGATCAGGTTGTCGTAACGTCCGCCGCCGCCGCCAAGGCTGCCGGGCAGATCCGGACACGGCGATCTCCATGATCGCGCCCGTGTAGTATGACAGCCCGCGCGCCAGGCTCGGATCGACGCGGATCCGTCGCCGGCGCCGGTCGTGCCTGCAAGCGCGCACGATCGTGCCAGAGCTCGCGCTGACGTCCTGGCGTCGTGGCCGCCGAGCGATCGCTCTCGCAGACCGAGCACGCGAGTCAGCTGAACGCGCCTCAGCTGCTCGGACTGAACGACGACCAGACACGTGTCGGCGGCTGCTCCGTGCGATGCCCCGCGTCGACGAGCTCGCGTCGAACACGCCGTCCGCGTCCGATCTTGTCGAGCTTGTCGATGCGCGACGAGCGCGTCGTCGTGCTGCAGCGGCCCGGCACGCCGGCAGCCTCGAGCAGCGCCGTGCAGCAGCCCGCGATGATTCAGCCGGATCGTCGAAATCGTCGAAGCCGAGCCTGCGTCAGCACCTCGCTGACCGCCGCGAGGAGTTCCGCCTCGACGACAGGCGACGTCGATCCGATCGCGTCGATGTCGCACTGATAGAACTCGCGGAACCGTCCGCGCGCCGGCCGGTCCGCGCGCCAGACCGGCTGAATCTGATAGCGCTTGAAGAACTTCGGCAGCTCGTTCTGATACTGCGCGATCGACGCGCGCCGAGCGGCACCGTCAGGTCGTAGCGCAGCGCGAGGTCGGCCTCGCCGCTCGCCTCGTGCTCGCCGCGCTTGCAGGATCTTGAAAATGAGCTTGTTGCCCTCTTCGCCGTAGCTTTGCCGAGCAGCGTCTCGATGTTCTCGAACGCCGGCGTCTCGAGCGGCTCTGAAGCCGTGGTACTCATCGGCACCTGCGACGACGACGCCGATCGTCGACACGCCGGCAGCGCGATGATCGTCCGGCAGAAAGTCGCGTGCCGGCTGCGCGGTATTGCGGAGATCTGAAGATAATCTTCACCACGGAGGACACAGAGACTTCAACTCCTTACGTATGGCCCCCTTCCTCTGGTGCCCTCTGCAGGTGGAGAGTTCGCACCGACTCACTTGCAATCCAACCGGTCCGCTATCGATCCGCATTGTGAATCTCCTGCGACGCGTCGGCTGTCGAGCGCTGCAGCTGTTTCACCTGCCGGGGCCGCCCTATCACCAGCGACCGCGGCGGCACCTTCCCATGCCCTCGTCGGCCAAGAAGCGTGCCCGCCGCGACAATGCGACTGCGGATGCCGATCCGTGCGCCCGTTCAGCAGAGTCGCGCCCATCCGCGATCAGGCAGCTGGATGCCGCGATCGACTGCGGCCGTGGATGACGGCGCGCGTGGCCGATCGCCGCGCGGTCGCCCGGACCGTCGACCGGATGGGTGTCCTGTCATGCCATTGCAGGACGACGGCGCCGTCCTGACCGCTGGTGCGTGCGCCCGATCCGGATCGGTGCACGTCGCCGCGGATGGCGACCGCCATCCAGACGCACGCTGTCCTCGCCGATCTCGACGTCGCGCCGATCTGCCTGCGCGCGCTGTCGCTCGATATGAAGCGGCTGGGATGAGCGCGTGGACGCGTAAGCCGCGGTGCGGCCGAAGCATTCGAACGGGTAATGGCTATCAGCGAGGGCAGGGAGGGGGCGTGGGAGGGGCGGGACGGGCTGGATGGTGGGCAGGAAGGTGATACCTCTGCCTCCGGCCATCCTGTAGCCTCGCGCCTCGATCCGTTGTTCGCTTCGTCGCCGCCGAGCGACCCGCTGCGGGACTCAGGCCCGCCCCGGAGTGCGTCAGCAGGTGGTCGCGAATCGCGCGTGAATCTGCGCGTCGGCGTTGCCCAGCCATACTGCGGGTAGGCGACTTCGGCGATAGTCGGCGCCAGAACGCCGGCATGCGCGTGCCCGGGCAGATGTCGGACGGCTTCTTCGAGCCACTCCAGGATCCACGTCGGCTGCAGCCGCTCGACGCCATCCGCAGAGTCCGGCGCGAAGGTTCGACGTCGGCTGATCGCCCGGGGATGCGCGCCGAGCACGTGGCACTGCTGACACTGCAGCAGCTCGAAGAGCTTGCCGGCTGGCCTCGGTGGCCGCCGTGCGCACGACCGCATCGTGCGTCGGAAGCGCCTCCAGCTGAGTGGTGCCCGAGATCGCGCCGAAGCAGCATGATCACGCCGTTCGGGGTTCTGATCGTC
>ERZ1370068.2052-contig-1210_pt1 | contig 19454 bp, 36 predicted proteins | sample MGYA00561227_ERZ1370068 | MGnify/ENA primary metagenome ERZ1370068 (study PRJEB38410, sample SAMEA6850437) | metagenome | study: Metagenomic assessment of the ecological functions of the soil: analysis of the soil microbiota associated with the...
GGGGCGGGATCGTGGAGGCAAACCATTTGGCAAAGGAGTTTGTGTTCAGGCAGGAGGGCAATTTACCGCCGCCGGAGAAGCTGAGGGACAGCGCGCTGGAAATGTTTACCCAGTGGGACATCGTTCAAGCACGAACAGAATCGGAGGCACGTTTACTAGAATGCCGCACGCTGAAAAATAGGGTCCGCTGCTGGTTGACAAGGTGCAGGGCTACTTCGACCGGTTGCCGGAGTGGCTGCGGGAGTCAGATTACGGTCAGGATCGAGCAGCAGAAGGTTGACGCGCAAGATCGATGACTTGGACCCGGTGGCGCTGGACAGTGAGCTGAAGCAGGAGGTCACGGACGAAAAGCTGACGGACAAATAAGTTCTTGGGCGACGGGGAACCGTGGGAGCTGGAAACGATTTTGGCGAGAACTGCCGGTCAGTCACCCGAGCGAGGATTGTGATACCGGAGACGGGGCAGGTTGCAGATGTCGACGGAGACGGTTAGTGCGACTGAGAGTCACATTTGATTGAGGGTCCGCCGCTGCACGCTGGCATGAGTGAGCAGATGGGCGGATGTTTGGGTGACAGAAGAAGGTGCGAGACCCGTTCCACCTTTCGACGACAAGATTTTCCAGCTGACCCGTGAAGATCTGATTCCCCCGAGTTCAGGGCGCTAGTGCCTGAGAAGTTGGAGGCGCATACAGTTAACGGCACTGCTGCGCTTCCGACACTCGGGAGTGGGGAGACGGTGAGGCGGAGCAGCAGCAGAAGGTCGGGATCAAGACGGTGTCGGTGCAAAGCCGGGACTTGACGACGTCCGCCGGTGATTACGGGGCAGAAGGTCGATCCGCAGTGGAACGGGGCAGTGTTGAGTCTGGAGCAGAAGATCGTGCCGGCGAGCACGGTGATTACACAGCCCTTTGGGACGACGGACGCGAATCTTAAGCCGATTGACGGGACCAATGCGTTGCAGGAGACGTGGAAGGTGCCGGGGGCAACGTTTCCGACTGATCGTAACGAGGAGTTTTGATTCGGATTTGCAGCAGCGGGTTGATACGTATCAGACGATCGTACCGGCACAGGATTTGTTTGCTGCGGTAGATGGAAATATCGATTATGAGGAGAAGGCCATTGACGCCGTGCATACACTTAGGAGGGTTAGTAGTTGTGGTGCGGCACCACACCAGCTTCAACACGACTACTACGCAGGCGTACACGTTTCCGGGGATACTTGATTTCTTTGAGTTTTGCGTTGGTGGCGTTGGCGGCGGCGAATAGGAAAGAGCCACAGTGGACTTCAGGGGTTAGACCAGCGTTCACGGTTCCGGTGAGGGTCAGGAACTGACGGAGTTCTTTGGAGTCAGCCAGCTCCGATTGCGCTTTTTGCGCCCGTATCCACGGACATTGTGTTCAAGGGGATTTCGTATTCGATAAACATTGGCAATGTGCTGACGGATACGTGGAGCAATATTGGGGTGACGTATGCGGGAGATACGTACTATGGAAACACGGTCGATAGGTTTTCTATTACTGCGACAAGTTTCAGCGCGTCAGCGTATACGAGTTCGATCGGGCTTGAGGCGGTGATCGCGTGTGTGGTTGATCGATATAAGAGACTTTGGATTAGGAAAACGTCGTATATAACTTTGCAGTAGAATATGGCTGGGTTTGATGTTGAAAGGCCGGATACACCAGAAGGCGTGCAGATGGCAACTAAGCTGTTGCCGGGAGACAAGATGCCCAAGATGCCAGACTTGAGCGGATTGGCGATCACGGTACAGAAGGTGAATCCGTTTGTGTTGGACGATTACAGGGGCAGCAACGCGTATAAAGTGAATCAGCCGTAGGAGAGAGTTATGGCGAATAGCACAGATCCGATCGGTAAAGAGTTTGTTTGGAGGCGGAACGACGACAGGAGGACTAGGTATGACAGCGAATGAGTATGTAGCAAGTAAGATGGGAGGGTACGATTGGCGGGGTCGACAGGGCGAGATGATGCAAAACTATGCCGATTATGGGAAACAGCAGGCGGCTCCGCAGGCGGCGAGCGAGCCGAGTTTGCAGTGGAGGGGAGATAACCCGAACCAGGTTATGTATAATCCCGGCGGGGGAGCGATTGGTCTGCGCTGGAGGGAGGGAGCCTTACTGACCCGAAGATCATTGGGATGTTGAGGAGTAGTGCCGCGGTAGGAGGACCACAGTCCATTGGTTATAATAGCGTGTTGTCCAAAGTGAAACCGGGTGTGATGCAGGGGATTGAGGGAAGCACTGAATTCGCTAGCACCCGAGGTGCTGGGTAAAATGTGGAGATAGTTATGGCTGAAGAACAAGTAAATCCATTTGCAGCAACAACCAACGCAACCCAAACCGCCGCCGCAGGCTGCGTGGGGCAGGATGCCGACAATAACGCCGCAGAGAGGGGCAGGGGGCGTATGCTGGAGGAAGCAGCTTCCAGTTGAGTCCCGAAGCGATGCAGATGATGTGGGCCCCGCAGCAGCAGCCGGTAGTGCCGCAGCAACCGCAGATTCCACCGCCGCAGATCAATCCGCTGATGTGAGATGACGACGTATTACGTGACGGTGAATAGACCGGCGATTGATGCGACGACGCCGGAGGAGGCGGCACAGTTGGCAGTGACGACGCCGCTGGCGGACGGAGGACCAGGATATTTGTGAAGGAGGTTGATCCCAGCGGGTCGATGTTTTATGTGCCGGGGGCGTCGGTTACGTTGGGCGGAGTGATACCAATTCCGGATGAGACGTACAAGGGACCGGGGATGGTACCGCAAATGAAGAAAGGATAATACTATGGCGCTAACAATGGTTGGGACGCAGACCCCGCAGAAACTGTTCCAGGATGTTCCCGCGTGCGGTGTCGCAGATGCCGGGCATGGTGACGCCGAACATTACTGCGGCGATGCCGAATATGGTGGATTGGGGTGCGATTGCGGCGGCACAGGACGCGGCGAGAGCGAACCGGGGGATTGGGCGAGGGCAGCGGCGATAAATAACGCCAGGTTAGGCGCAGGCCAATACTCCCAGGGATCAGGGGCACTATCTGCCATCGACGGCAAGCCAGGCGTCTGGGATGGGTTATGGGCAGAATCCGTCTGGCGGGGAGTCCACTAGTAATGTGGGCACCACGTAATTTAGTAGGGGCGAAGTCTGGGAACGTGGGCAGGTCAGCAACAGAATCGTGCGATAGCGGAGAACAGGCAAATGCCGATGGTTATGCAGGCACATACTGGTGATCCTTATTCGCCCGGCGAGCTTGGGGGTAGGCCCACGTCGAGCAGGGGTTTATATGGACCTGGACTTACGAGTGCGCTTGGTGGCGCTAATCCGGCGGTATGGGCGAAGATGTGGGGCGGGAGGTGATTTATGGCTAGACGAAGACGAATTATTGGTGGGGATGACGAAGATGGTGATTATGCGGCGTTTTTAGCTTCACGGCAGCCGCAGCAAGATCCGATGGCGATGGCGATGAAGCTCCTGAATTTCGCGCAAGGACAGCAAACTGATGCTCAGAAGCAGGCGCTGGACGAGCGCCAGCAGGCGGCCTGGAGAAGTATCAGGCGGGACAGTTGGGCATTGAACAGCTAAAACAAAAGACCGCAGAAACAGAGGCTGGATCTCTACAAGAGGCGAGGCAGCGCAGCAACAACTGGTGGAATTCAGCAGCGGATGGACGAGGCACAGAAAGAGGAAATTAGAAAACATGAGTGGCGGCTGCCAAACTTGCGGCTGATGTGGAGCTTAAAAGGCAAGATATTGCAAAGGGGACGTTGAGCGACTTGCTACAGTATGGTGGCTTGGTTCCAAAAGATCCAAAACGGGAAAGCTTAATCCAGAGTATATCGCACTGAGGGAAAAGGTGACGCCGGGAATTGGTGAAGAGTTGGAGCAAGGCCAAGCAAAGCTTTTCAATCAGCAGGTTCAAGAGGGTTTGGCGACGTATCAGGGGCGGACGAAAAGGCTAGGGAAGCAACTGGCTGCCAATCCGGCGACATTGGGGCCACCGACGTTGTTGCGGAGATTCTCAGCAGGCTAATGCGCAAGTCGCGCAGCCGGGTGCGACACCAGTGGCGGAGGGGCGTCTTCCGTTGAGGACGTTTGCGGAGGAACACGCCCCAACAGCCCCTCCCGGCGACATTTTTAGTGAGGCCGGAGTACGGTATAGGTCTGCCCCTAGTCGATGCGCGGGATTATAGCAAGTTTCCTGGAAGCGTGGAGGACTTGATCAGGGCGAGCAGCGGACAGCCGTTACCTGAATCGTTATTTACGCAACCCGGCGGGCCAGCGCCTCCGCCCGAGGTGTCCGGCGGACCGGGTTTTTGGATCAGCTGCTACAGAAAATCAGGGGCCGGGGAGCTCCGGGCTCTCCGCTGCCGCCAATTCCACCGCAAGGAGTATTTCAGCCGTTTCCCGGCTAACAATTAAGAGAGAAAGGAAGAGTTTATGGCAAGAGAGATGAGATATAGTCGTGGTCAGCCGCTGACCGTGCAGGAACGGGCTGGAGGAGGACAGGGTGCTGGACGTAATTGGCTGGGAAATTTTGGAGCGGAGGGGGAATCCGGGGAGAAAGTACCGGTTCGGCGTACTCCGGCGGCGGGGATTTCGGGCAGATTCTGCAACAGTTGATGCAGCAATACCAGCCCCAGGAAAGTTATTCAGATGTTCTGGAGACTAAGGCAAGGCTTAGGAATCCCGAGGAGTATGCTCGCAGGAATTATATGGCAAATACGTATGCGGCGCCGTTCGCGCCCGGTGGGGCGTTCGAGGGCCGGATGGCCGCGGATACGATGACTCCCGCGCAGATCATGGCCAGTCAGGGAATGTCGGCCAAGAATCAGTGGGCCAGTCAGCTGCCAGCCGGCAGTTCTGCCGGCGGGGTGGATACTGACGAATTGAGGCGGTTGAACGCGCAGCAGGCCGGGCGGTTTAAAACTTACATGTAAACTGTGCCCTACGATTATCGGCATGTCAGGGACGCTTACGATACGCTGAAAGATGCGGGGATCGTCAGCGAGTCGCCGCCCGATTGGTCGGCGAAGATGAACGCGCAGACCGGCAGCGACGACTATGCCGCCGGTTTGCACGACGATTGATTAAGCAGGCGTCCGTGGGCGTGGATCGGTTGCTGGAGATGACCGGGTTGCCGCAACTTGGCGGGGCGATTGGTAGTGGCGTGGGGGAGTTGGTTGGGAATGCTGAGGCCGGGGAGCGGATCGGCGCGGATTGCCGAGGATGGCTGCTAGCATGATTCCGCTCGCTATACCGGGATTACAACCGCTGGCGCCGCTGACGATGGCTGCTTCGGCGGGAACCGAAGCATACACGGAGAGCGATAGCCCAGCGGCGGGGCTGATTGCTGCGGGAACGGCGGGGCTGATGCCTGCGGCGGGTAATATTGCACGGCAGGCTGCATTGAAGGGATTAGGCGCGGAGTTGGTGGGCGGCGGGATAAAAGACATAGCGATCAAGGGAGGCGCGGGTGCGACCGTTGATGAGGCACTCGCCAAGTTGGGTCAAGGTGCGGCAACCACGGCGGTGAAGGAGTATGTTCCGACAACCTTTGGGCAAGCGGCTGGTGCGTGGGGCGCTGAGCAGTTAGGCGCGGCGGCAGTAGGTGAGGCAGGAAATCTGGGGAGTGCGCTGTACTCTGGTCAGGATTATCATTTCTCGCCGACGGAGCAGCTGCTCAATCTTACGCTTGGTCAGGCACCGTTTGCCGGGGCATCGGTGTTCAGGCATGGCTTGGCGGGGTTTGGCGGGGAGGCGGCACGCAGGCATATAGAGGAAACTCGGACGAATATTGATCTTACCGGGAAGGCGTTGGATCAGAAACGTGCGCTGGAAGAGGCGTCAGAGAAGACCGGCGTCGAGAATGTTCCCAATGCGGCGTACCTGTCCCCCGAAGAACTGTTGGCGAATAACACTCGCATTAACGAGTTGAGAGCGAGGCAGCGGGCGGCAACGGATGAAGGCACCTCGTACTCGGAGGAGGAGCGCCAGAAGATGCTGGCGGAAGAGGAGGAGCTGGTCAAGAAACAGGGGTATGCACCGGGAACATCCTGGGGGCGAATATCGATCAGACCACGACACGAAGGGTGGTGAGCGGGACCGAGGTGGCACATGATCCTGAATTGAAGTTCCGGCGAGTCCAGGTGTCAGATGATCCGGCGAACGGGGATTTGGCTGGGAAGCAGATTGGGTTCTCTACGGAGCAGGAACCGCCCCAGGTGACCTCAGGGACCTTCAGCGTGCCCGAAGGCTATCACTCCAAGTTCTTGCCTACAGATACAGAGGGCGGCAGGTTCGATCCTGAGGCCAAGCTGAACGTCGCCCAACAGAAGCTGACGGCGGCGAAGAGCAATGCCGAGTTGCAGCAGGCGATCATTGATTTGAACCATATTAGACAATCTTATGGAATGCCTGCGCTCGACGATAAGATGCTATCCGCCCGTTCGATTGAGATGAAGCTGGGCGGGGTGCGCGATGCGGTGCAAAGCGAGCTGGAGCGCACCAGAGGCATCAGCCGAGCGAAAGATCAGGGGCAGGAGTTGGGCGCCTTGCAGCAGGAACATGTTCAGCGGCAGGCGGAGTTGGATGCCGCACTTGCGTCCGGGGATCCGGCTGCGGCAGAAGCGGCGAAACTTAGGCAGGACGAAATTCTCGCCAGGGTGCGCGAGTTGCATCCGGGGCGTGCCTACGAGGATCAGAACCTTATACGGAGGTTGCCAACGCTCCGATGACGCCGGAGAATGCGCCGCTTAAGGACAAGGCGCATGAGGCCGCCGTGCGATTGACGGAAAGTGCGGTAGATAAAGATGCCAAAGAGAAGTTTCTTACTTATATGCAGTTTGGGCGGAAGGGGCTGCAAATGAAGTATGGCATGACCACTCCTGAGCAGATGGCTGAAGTTGTCAATCATCCTGAGGCGATGGAGTGGCGTGATCGGATAGGTGGGTTGCTGGTCGATGGAATGGGGTTGCAGGAGTATGGGGAGCGTTATCTGAAAATCAGGGCGCGAGTGCGGAGCAGGCTAGGGCGCAGACTGACCGGGCGGTGGCGCTGTCGGAGCGCGGCGACATGCTAACCGCGGATTTGTTGAAGAGTAAGCCGGTGCAACCTGAAGTGACGAAGGCGCAGGGCGAGCTGCAGACGGCGCTGACGAATAAGCCCGAGATGGCCGAGAAGCTAAACACTCAGTTGGGTGAGCTGGGCCACAAGACTATTGACGAACTTTATGATCACATGGTGCGTGGCGGGAAGTTGGACCACGAGGCGCTGGATCAGCTGGATACCGAGGTAGCAGATTACTTGTATGCCAAGGCCAGGGATCATCAGCAGGCGCTGGAGGTGCTGAATGCCGCGAGTCACAAGGATACCAAGGGCGAGGTGGATGTGCCGAAGGATGTTGCAGATCACGCAGAGGGGCCGACGGCTGCGGTGAAGGAGATCCTGAAGAATGGGAATGAGCGGCAGCGAGCAGCGGCGAAGCTGGATGGGTTGACTTCAGCGGCTCCAGAGACGTTTCTGAGGAAGGCGTATACCGGGATGCTGTCAGATCCGTTTTCGGTGATCGGTGACGGGATAAAGTTTGCCAAGGATTGGTTCAAGACACTGAACTACTACATTCAAACCGGGGGACCGGAAGTTAAGGAGTTTGGGTCGAAGGCGCACCAGCTTGAGGCCAATATCAAGAAGATGGAAACCGAAACGATGAAAACGTTTTGGTTGGACGATGAGGGCAAGATGACCAGCAAGTATGTGGATGCGCTGAAGAGCCCTGCAGTCAAGAGTGCACTGGATAAGTGGATCGACGTTAATATGAAGCGGGGACAAGCCACTAATGAGGTGGTTATGGTTTCGCCTGATGACCCAACGGTAGCGAAAGCCTTAAAGGGGTTGAGCGAGGAGCAGAAAGCGGATGTTACGGCGCTGATGAACAGGGTAGTTTCATCGAATAAGGTTAATGCCGCGCAGACAGCTGGAGAAAATGGGAAATATCGCGGTGGTCGAGGGGCGCGGATACTCAATCCGGTAATGGGCCTGAAGACTGTCCACAATGTCGCAATATCGAAGGCGGTAATGGATATGATGAGCCGCCCGGAAGATCCCATGGCTGCCCAGCAGGGTCAGATGGCCCTGCAACGGATTTTTGACCTTAGCCCCGAGAAGGTTGGGGAGATTCAAGATCACTTCAAAGATGCACTCGAAAAAATAAATGAGGAGAGCGCACATTTTGAAGCGAATCCGGCGCAGGTGACGCAGGAACAGTATGGTAAGTGGGACGTGACCTATAAGAAGAACGGGCGGGAGTACTTCACGCGGGTGGATACCCGAGCAGCGGCGCAGGGACTAGGCGACCAGATCGTGGATATTCGGCGCAATGAGTCGGATGGAGATACGCCCGTAGATTATCGGGCGAAGGTGGCTGGCGGGGCACGGGAACCGATGAGGTGGATCGATAACCACTGTGAGCGGCCGAAAAAGAATGCTGCGTATTGGTCGAGGGCGCTGTTTAAGGCTCAGACCAAGATGCTGCTGGAGAGTTCGGAGATTTCGACCAGGCCGGACCTGCAGCGCATGATTAACATGCACTCCGAGAACATGCTGATGCCTGACCCTGAGGCCGGGAAAATGATGTCCAGGCTGGCCTCGACGTGGTACCTGGGCGGGAACTTTGCCAGTGCGGTGGTAAACGGTACGCAGATGTTTACCAGGGGCGCGGCGGAAATGACGCGGCTAACGGGCAATCCTATCCAGTCGTTCAAGAACGTGTTGGCGGCGGTGCGTGAGGTTGGCGAAGTGGGGTTAGGTCAGAGTAAATGGAGGGGTCCTGATCACGAGTGGCTCATGGACAAGTATCGAGCGGGACAAGTCGGGCTCGGCGTATGATGTGGCCGGGGAGCGGGAGAATGATATTTCCTTGAAGATGAAGTGGGCGCTGAATCACGGGCGTCCGGGATCTGTAGCCGAAAAGTCCAGCAGTTTGCTGTATAAGGTCAACGATGCGGCGATGATTGCGTATCGGGCGGTGGAGAACGTTAATACCAAAAGCGCCATGATCGCGGCCTTCGATCATTTCAGGTCAAAGGCAGGCGGCAGCCTCTCGAAAGAGGAGGCGTACAGGAAGGCGGAGGAGTTTAACTGGACGGTCAATGATGTTGGGGGAAGGCCAATCGTCCGATTCTGGCGTATCATACGATGCCCAGGAGTGCGGCGATGATCATGAACTCGTTGCAATCGTTCAATATCGGGACGGTGGGCCAGATCGTGAAGCTGGTCAAGGAAGGTTTGCCGGGAAGCAACCTCACGCCGGCTGAGAAGTGGAATGCGCGGAAGGCGACGGCGCAGCTGTTTGCGGTGCAGGGGGCATTGGCGGGAGCGATGGGGATGCCGTTTGCGGCCAGTGCGGTGGCACTGCTGGACAACGCGTTTCCCGGCCTGGAGGTGCAGAAGAATATCAGAGCACTTACCCAGAAGCTATTTCAAGAGGACGATGACCACGATACGCCGCTTATCGGATTTGGCGATGAATGGGATACCGAGCATGTTCGGGTGGGATTTTCAGAGCCGGTTGTCGATGGGAAATACGGTGCCAGGGGTGAGCGAAATTAATGGATTTCAGCCCGATATGCTGCACGCCGCCCCAATACAGCTCTTGACCAAGTTTATTCAGGGCGGACAGAAGATGGTGGGCGGCGACTTTTACAGGCGGAGTAAGGATATGCTGCCGCCCGCATTCAAGAAGTTTATTGATGCGTATAGGGGCGATGGGAAAGTGGTGGACTCTCAAGGAAAACCGATTGGCGGGGGTGATAGGACGTGGGGCGAGCTGACGGGCATGGCGCTGGGATTTCAGCCTGAGCGGCTCACTGAATATTACAGAAACAATCGTATTAAGAAGGCGAGTGAGGCGGAACACAAAAGGCTGGACGCCAAGTTCAACGAGGATCTGTCGAATGATATTCTAGCTGGACGCTATGACGTGGCGAAACAGAAACTTCAGGAACGGCAGGCGCAAGATCCTACCAACTACGACATGTTTGCGGGAGGCCGGAAAGCGGTGGAGGCGGCGATGGAAAAGACGCTTCCGCGAGATTTGCGGCAAAAGCTCAATAAGAGTGATACTCAGCTTGCCCAGTTGTTGCCGGTAAATCTTGGATTGCCGACAGAGACGCAAAGGCAGCAATTTAGGGAAACGCACTTGCTGCGGCTGGGTGTGCCGACGAGGAAGAAGGATTGGGAGAAGTACCGGATGCGGGATCAGGTGGAAGCCGAGAATCCTGAATTTACCAGGGCAGAGATTTATCGCGAGGCGGATATGCGCCTCAATAAGATCAAGAAGGTGCAGACGCTCGCCTCTACCGTAGCGGATGCATCCGCGCCACAAGCTCTGCCGTGAGCCTCAATGCGCTTGCTTCAGGCGGGCGCTGGTTCGCGGCTTTGAAGGCCGCCATGACCGTCGGGCTGCCGATGTAGGTGGTCGGAGTTCCGTTGAGGGCGACATTCAAGGTGCGTGGCCTCGCCCTGGCTGATCAGGTGGGTGACGCACACGCTGAAATCGTTGGGTGGTTTGCACTCGTGGAAAAAGTTGTTCTGGACCACCCGGATCGGGAGAGCCCGCTCCTGCTGACGAAGGTAGTTCGAGATTTTGACCGCCACGCCGGCCAGCTCATTGCGCCCCGCTCCCCCGAAAATCCCGTAAAGAGTCTGTTCCATCTGGGCCAGGAAATCGAGGGCGATGTCGATGTGCGTGGTCGTGATCTCTAGGTCGTGGCTGAAGCTCAGGGAGGTGAGCATACTTAACTTCAACACCTGCATCGGTTTGGAGGTGAGCCAAGAGCGCAGGTGCGAGGGCGCCTTGGAGCAATTGTGGCTGTGCTCGATATACCAGTTGCCGTAGTAGTCCTTGGTGGCCTGAGGCATCCGGAATTCGCCGGTGAGCTGCTGGAGCGATCGGCACTGGTGAATGATGCTCTCCCGGAGCTTGAGTTTCCCGGGGCCGCCTGGGCGGAAAGGGGCAAGGCTGATCGAAGCGGCGTTCGCCGTATTGGAAAATGCTGCGGCGGGCGAACCCGGATTGAATGATCCGGTTCTTGACCATGTCGAAGCTGGTCTCCGTGGTCAGGGCCCCGAAGAGGACGAAATAAGGCCCGTGGACCATGTCCTCGCCCTTTGCTCTGGTGATAGTAGCCGAATTTTTTGTCGGTGTCATAAATGTCATTGAGGAGGTGGATCCAGTTCTCAGGAGCCTTGTTGATGAAATTGACGAACTCATTGGCGATGATGGTGATCGGCGTCACCTGGCTGATGGTGTCGTTGGGGGCCAGGGTGGTGAAGGATCCCTCGAAAATTTCCGGGGGTCTCTGTCCGGGTCGCCGGCCAGGCGGACTGAGGAGGCCCTCAGGGGTCTCGATAGAATGGGCGATAGGGCACGTTTTCGATGTCGACGAGCAGATCGCGGACTTCGCTGAGGGCGAGCGATTTGCCGTTGCCGGCATCGCCTACCAGCACCGCGTAGATATTGGGGTAGATGGCGTCACGGCCGTGGATCAGCCAAACGCGGCGACTGACCGAAGAGGAGATGAGGACGTAAGCGCCCCAGACATTAAAGAGTTCCGGCACCTCGGTGCCTTTGGTCAGCCTCGATGTAGTCATGGAGGATACTCACCGCTCCTTCGCCAGGCGGAAAAAGTGATAGATGGAGAAGAGGCGGTCAACGTTGTGCTGCTCGTCGTATTCAAGCTGCTGGCGGACTTGGGCTGTCGTCAGGCCGCGCATGAGCTGCAGGATCGCGTCCACGCTCATCGGGTCCTTGGTGCTGAGTGGTTCTAGTTTCATGGAGGAGGTGCATGCTTAAGCCTGGGACGTAAGGTCCATCGCCCAGGCGGTAGATGAGGCCATTATAGTCGGCCCACTTGCTCCGGTAATAGGGCAGGAGTTCGCCGGAGTTCAGGCGGTGGGTTTCGACCACGGTGACTTTGTGAAGATGTTGGGTGTCGGTCAGGATGCTCGCCGGGGCCATGAACCGGCTGGCGAAGGGGCCGCTTGAAATCCACGACATCAAAGACGTGGTATTCGATCTCGTCGGAATCGACGGCGATGGCCCGCTCGATCTCTTCGATAGGCCACCCGTGAACGTAGAGCACGCCATCCAGGATGGTAGCGGCGTCGAAAATGCCGCTCAAAGGTTTGCGCAAGTGCCGCAGTTTGCTCGGTGCTTGGGACTGGAAGTGGCCGAGTTGGTAGAGGGCCCGGATGCCGGCGAGGCGGGGCTGGATGAAGCAGGGGTAGGTGACCCCATGGCGCGGCAGTGGCAGGGATCGCATCGGTTTCATAGCGGCAGCATCGAGAGGAGCCAATAGAGGAGCAGGCCAATCAGAAGGCCGTAGATGAAATACTGGGTCATTGCGGCCGGTTGCATATGATGACGAGGCAACGCAGATACCAGGCGATGAGGAGCAGCGGGAAAACGAGGAGCAAAATCAGTAGTCTTCATAGGTCGCCTCCGTAACGGTTTTTGCCGAAGTCGCCGAAGGGCGATTTCAGGAATTCAATCAGCCCGGCGAAGGCTTTTGCGGTTCTCTTCGCGCTTTTGCTGGGCGAGGTGGAGGCAGTAGGCGGCGAGGTCGCAGAGCTGGGACCAGCTGAGGGTGTTGAGCCAGCGGATGAATTTGCGGATTTCATCGTCGGTCATGGGCGGAAGGTGACGCCCACTTTGCTAAGAGCCCGCTGGACGGCTTGGAGCGGCGTGACCCCGGCGGCCGATTCGCTAGAGGCATCGATTGACCCGGAGAATCACTGCTTGGTAGTAGTGGCCGATCGACCAGCTCGTCGGCGGTGGCATTCCTGCCGCAGGAGGTTGATCAGTTCGAATTCGTCGTTGGCGCCTTTGCGGATCAGCCGGCCGACATAGCGGTTGGTGACTTGCTGGGGCAGGGTAGGCTGTTCATAGGCATGGTTGTTTTCGTCGGTGATGGCTTGTCGGTGCAGCTCCTCGAAGCTCGTCGTCTTCGAACTCTTCCCAGATCGCGCAAAGAGTCTGCTGCAGATTCTCGATGGCCTCGTGCATATGATTCTCGGTCGCGAAACCACGCGCCGGATCCGCTTGAGATTGCGTCGGAGCCCGGCGCTCACGATCGCCAGTTCGCTGGCCTAGCCGGTAGAAAAGTTGGTAGTCTCTTTCGTGTGCTCGTTGGTCATTTCAGTAGGTGTGGTCATCGGCGGGGTCCACGGCGGGCAGGATGATATCGGTGCGTCGACGGCGACGAGCAGACGTCTGCGGATGACGCAATGATTAGGCTGTGCGTAGCCAGGTAGAGTGTCAGGCGCGTCCATTTGCGGGCGTAGTAGGGCGACGTGGCTGCTGTTGATCTTGAAGTCGTGCATCGCTAGCGGTGCATCATCGTAAAGACGTTCACCAGCGAATGCGCGTCGATGATCAGCTTGGCATCGAGAGGCGCTTGTGCTGGCCATGGTTCAGATGGCTCGCTCAAAGGCGACCATCTGAACGAAGTAATCTCCAGGACCTGCGGATTGCCACTCGTCAAATCTCTTTCAAACGCAGCCTGCAGGCGGGTTCATATCTTGTTCGTGCATTCGCCCCAGGAGGCCGTAGGCGCCGTCGAAGGGAATTTTCACTTCGAGGCCGGCGATGGTTAGGGTGTTGTCGAAGTAGGAGCGACCTTGGCACGAGCCCAGTCCCGGTGGCTTTGCGGCCATTGGCCACACAAGGCGTCGTGCACCTGGTGCAGCGGCTCAATGATCAGGGATCCATCCGGACGCCGATTCTCCGGATCATTCCACAGTTTGAGCATCGCCAGGCTGGTGGCCCAGGTGGTGTTGGACTGGGGCTCGTGCGCAAGGAACTCTTTCACCGTATCGTGCATCGCCGGTCCAAAGCGCCGGCCGAAGAAGAGGCGGCACTGGCCCGAGGCCGAGGCAAGCTTAGCATCGGCCACCAGCTTCGATTCGGCCCAGCGGTGCCAGACCAGGATGCCGGGGTAGCGGGTGAACATCAGGTTCTGGAGGTTGCGGGCGACCGACTGTTCCATGTAGATCGGGGTGCCGGCTTTCTTTGAAACTGTCCCGGAGGATGTTTGCGCACATGGTGGGAATCCCCATCATGTAGGAGCTGCCGTGCTGGACGCCGCTTGCAGCCCAGGTAGAGCCATTTGCCGGCGAGCTGGATGACGATCGGGAAAACGTGATCATGGAGCCACTTGAGTTCCTCGCGGTCGAAATCGTTGACGGCGGGCCCCAGCCAATACATGAGGGCGATCAGCTTGGCGGGCTTCATGCCGGCCAGGTAGTCCAGCCACATGTTGGGATCGCCTAGTCGGTGACAGTGAGCAGCAACGGTCCACCCATCGGCGCCTTCAAGATCGCATTGAAAGAAATCGTAACCTCTCATCGGCACAATAGTTGATCCGGAGGTCCTTCTGGATGGTTTGCAGATTTGCACCCGAACCTGTGGGCGACGTATAGCACTTAACTCCGGCCTGTCTCTGCTTCAAGAGAGTAGCCGCAACGGACTCGGCCGTCATGATCAGCAGCGATTTGGAGAGTTTCTCGAACTCCTTCGAGGTGTCGGTGTTTGAGGATGTCGGAGAGGAATTCATCATTGGGTCGGTTGCGTTTGAGGGTCAGGATGGCGTCAGCGTCTGAGGTTAGTTTGGTGGACTTGCGGTTGCTTCCCGGCTCCCTGGCGTATTGGGGGCGTAGCCCTTGTCGGTGTAGAGAGACTTCCATTAGCCGCAGGGGGCGAGGCTGCCCTTCGCGCCTCGCAGTTCTTTGCCCGCCGAAGCGGCCAGCCGGTCGCCCACGGGCTTGATTTGCTCGACGGTGTCGGCGAGCATCGCCTTGGCCCTGTCGCGGTCGTAGCGGATCCCGCGCAGCTCCATATAGAGGAAGGGCGTCTGCAACTCGATCATCTTGCGGTAGTGAACGAGTGGAGGACCATGCAAGGCAGCGTCCTGGGCGGCGCAGATTTCAAGCGTCACGGCGGAGTCCATGGCGCAGCCCCGGTAGAGGCCCTCGCCGACGTCGCCATACATCGAGTCATCTTTCCAATGCGGCTGGCGGGTCCACACGCTGGCCTGCGTCGCCAGGGAACGGCCCAGCTCGGCGTAGATGCGTCCAGCCCTTGATCAGGGTGTCCCTCGGCCACTCCCCGGATCGGGATGCCTAGGCCATAGCTAAGCACAAAGTTGTCGTAGAGCTGGTTCTGGAGAACTTTGGGAACGTTGGCCCGGAACATCAGGCGGCTGAAGCTTTGCAAGACCCTGGCGTGCTCGGTTTCGGTGAAGCGGGACCAGACGATGCAGATCGAGCGGGTGGGGTCGCCGCAGATACTCACGCAGGGCCATCCGTTGTGCAGGGTGCCTTCGATGTCCACGCGAGCAGCGGCGGCCCGATGGCCAGTTGTCGAGGAGCCAGCAAAGTCCGGAAGGGTCGAGGTCGGTCTGCAAGTCGCGGTGGGGGAGTTGCAAGGCGGGGGTGGTGCCTTCTTCCCGCGCACGCTTGAGGTCGAACCTGAGCAAAGGGTAGCCGGCGAACTCGCGGAGGACATAGGCGGGATGAAGCGAGGGCAGGCATTTGCGGCCGTAGAAGGGCGCAGGAGGGCCTTCGAAGTCCGAGACGAAGAGGGAGCCCCGCCAGTCGCTAATCTTGGCAGGAGCGCCCACTGCGGCCCGAAGCGGGTGTTGCCCGAGAGCACGCAAAGGTGCGGATCGAAGCGGGCGATGTCGTGCGCCAGCTCAGCGAGGCCATCTTGGATCTCCGGGCCTTCCCAGTCGAAACAGGTGATCTCGTTCAGCGGGGGTCGGTGCTGGCAAAACGTTGCCGATCAAGACAAGCTTGGCGGTTGATGCCCGCCTCGTTGCGCATGATGTTCGTCAGAATTGACCGGAAGCGCCGACGAAGGGCCGGCGATAGTTTTCCTCGTCTTCGCCCGGAGCCTCGCCAACGACGGCGATCCGGTAATCGACGCCATCGATGATCACAGGGTGCTCGTTGGGAACGAGCCTGCTAAGATTGGCGATCACAAAGGAAAGGAGGGGGAGATTCACTCTCCCCGGTTTGCGCTGTGGGGGAGTTAGGCTGCGGCTGGCCCAGATCGCCGAGGTAGGTCACGGTGGCGATGTCGTTGCCGACATAGTCGGATTTTTCGATTTGATGACCGCGATCTTGGCCATGGCCTCGGTGCCAATCATCTGGCTCACGACGTGGGCGTTGAACTGCGGCCGGACGGTTTGCCCTTCTTGTTGTTGGCGTCCCCGGTGCCCAGGAAGCCGTCGACGAAGCGGGCCATCTTCTGCATCAGGAATTCCTGCGACGTATCGAAGGAGGCAAAGAGCGGGAATCCGGCCCGCACCTGATCGCCTTCGGTAGTGAGCGCCGGCTCGACCAGGGTGAATTCCCATTTGATCACCGGATTCCCGTCACGCTCGGTTTGGCTGATGTTCTTGAGGCGGACTTTGGCCATGCGTGCCGTCGGCGATCAAGCGGGACGGTGGTGCTGATATCAGAGAGGTTCAGGCTAATGCTTAGTGGTTGCGTATCACTCATTGGATTTATTTGGTTTGGTTGTTGTTGGTTGTTTAGAAAAAGAGGCGGCGGAGCCTCGGGGGCGGGGCGAGTCTGGTCGAGCCCGAGGGAGGGGCGGGCCCACGGCGTCACCGAGACGACCTCGAAGTTGCTCATGAGGTCATCCTCGATGTCCATGGCGGTAATCGGCGATGCTCGCTGGGATCCATGGCATCGGGCAGGACGACGGTGACCAGGTAAGTGACGTTCATGCGGCCAGGCGGTCCTCGACGAGTTTCCAGTCGAATTTGAAGATTGGCGGGAGGCTCAGGCTGTTTTTGAGGGAATAGCGGTAGTCGGGCATGGTGCGGACCTGGAAGGTGTGCTTCGGGTTGGCGCCGGCGGTCACGGCGACCTCGCAGCGCCAGACGTCGGTGAACATCGAGCCGATAATGTATTTCATCTGGCCGGCGACTTGGACGAAGTAGCGGAGGCTTTGGTCGACTTCGTCCTTCTCCACGCTTTCGTGGCAGGTGAGCACTAGGTGTTTGCGCTGGGCGGCGAGCTGGGCGAGGAGCTGCTTCCACATCGCAAGGTAGAATCCCCAGAGCTGAGGGGTCATCTCGGACTTGCCCTGGGTCCGGCACACCTCGGCCATGATGTAGTCGCTCAGGCGGGTGGCGCTATCGATGACGATGGTTTCTACCGAGGGCCTTGAGGGCCTTGCTGAGACAGAGCATCAGGCGACCAAAGCAGTCCTTGGCGGGAATTTCCTTGCCGTCGTCCGGAGCGCCCGATGACGTCGTAGCCGATGGGCATTGGGCCGTTGTTCTCGCGGAGCCAGCGCAGGGGGCCGCCCAGGTTGATGTCGAGGTCGGCGACGTAAGGATTGGGGAAGTGGCAGGCCAGGGTCGTTTTGCCGGCTCCTGAGGGCCCCTGGAGGAGGAGGCGAATATGGGTTTCGGCGAGGTAATCATTTATGGATGCACGGTGTGTGTTTTCTTTTTCGTTTGATGGCGATTTGGAGGTTAAAGGGGTCCCAAAGGTAGCCGGCGGAGATGGACCGGCGGGCGCATCTTCGTGGGCGGCTTTGATGGCGACACGGTCGAGCGGGGTATCATCGGCCACGCTAATCTCCCCGGTGAAGAAGAGGCCGCCTTGCGAGAACCCGGCGTAGTGGTAGGTCGCGGTCTGGCTCGCTGGTATTTCTTGGTTTTCTGGACACGCTCTGGCTCGCTTCTCGATGTTGGTTTGCTCAAGTTTTGCGGCTTGCTTGGGTGCTTGGTTTCGCCACCGGAATGGCTCGCTAATGCGATCAGGTTTTTCTTTTCGGGGGCGGCTCGCCTCGGCAATATTGGTTTGCTCAGGAGGTGTCTTTCGGCTCGCTGGCGACCTTTGGTTTTCTAGTTGTGGTTTTGCCTCGCTTCCGCTCGGTGGGTTTCTCGTGTCCCGGTGGCCCGCTTCCAGTTTCTGGTTCTCTTTGATCAACGACTCGCTCAGTGCGCTTTGGGTTTTCGCAACCAGCATGGCTCCGCTAACATCAAAATGGTTTTCTGGCAAAACCGCGTGATGGGCTGGGGCTAAAGCTAGTTTCTGGGCTTACTGTTTCGCATCGGCTCGCTTGCCGGGATTGGTTTTCTTAGCGCACTGTGGCTCAAGCGAGGAACCAGTGGTTTTCTAAGCTCATTCTGGCTCGCTCGGCCAATATGGGTCTCTCTCTAGCGCAAATGACTCGCTCCTGATGAATGGCTCTCTCTTTGGATAAAGCGGCTCGCTCCCCACCCTGGGGTGGGTTTTCTTGACGTTAATGGCTCGCTTGGGGCTACCGGTTTTCTATCCGGTCGGGCCTGCGCTCTCTCTTCAGCTGGACGATTTTCTCGAATTCCATGGCTCGCTTGCATTTCGTGTTTTCTTACGTGGTCTTGGCTCACTCGGGCGCTCTGGTTTTCTTCGCTGGTTTGGCTTAGGCTGCGCGGTGGGTGATCCGGAGTTTGGCCTCGGCATATTCGGGACTGGTTTCCAAGATTTTCCAGGGCGCCAAGCGGCGTAGAGGTCGCAGAGGAACCGCTTGATCATGTATCGAATGGCGGCATTGTGCCGATGCGCCTTGGTCGATGCCGACCATTTCGGGTGGGATTCGAGGCGATGCTTGTAGCCGTCATAGATGGTTTTGTAGGGATCGCTGCCGGCCTTGATGAAGCAGGGACCCAGGACGCCGGTGAGCTTGGTTTTGAGGAGCGGGTTGAAGGTGATGCCCAGGCGAGGTGGCTGGCTTGCCATCCTTGTTGATGTAGCTGATCTGGCGGAGATGTTCCTTGTGGCGGGAACGGCCTTTCCAATCGGTGGCGACGACATCCAGGCCGGCGTAGGCCCAAAGCGAGGAGGGATAGCGGGCTTTGGCAATGTCGATTTCGCTGATGACGACCGCAGACATGGTTGGACCGCAGCCGCGAATCTTCTGCAGGAATCCGGTGTAAATGGGAAATTCGTCGAGCGTCGTCTCAAGGAGCCGGAATTGCTTGGCTTCGTGGCGTTCGAGGGTGATGTAGTTGTAAAGGAAGAATGGCCTCGGTATGGCTCGTGATCAGTTCGTCGCCTTTCCAGGTGCGTTTAGAGGGAAGCTCCTTGGCAACGCCTTCCGTTAGCTTTGCGAATCTGGCTTTCAAGTCCTTAAGCAAGTCCTGGCCTTCGTCATCGATGGTCTCGGTTTCCTTCTTTGCCGGGCTTGCCACCTAACTTGGATTTGAATTGAGCGACCAACCGATTGCCCATTTCAATCCGTAGTTTTGGAGGTCGTATGCGCTGCGCACCATCGTGCGCAGGAGTCCTTTGTTGGTAGAGTGTGGTCATTACGTCCGGTGGGTGACCAGGTGACATCGCGATACATGTCACTGTTAAGCATCCGCTGACGAACGGTGGGGTCGTCGAG
>ERZ1370068.2407-contig-156_pt1 | contig 19452 bp, 21 predicted proteins | sample MGYA00561227_ERZ1370068 | MGnify/ENA primary metagenome ERZ1370068 (study PRJEB38410, sample SAMEA6850437) | metagenome | study: Metagenomic assessment of the ecological functions of the soil: analysis of the soil microbiota associated with the...
TGCTGAATCGGGCAAGACGCGACCAGGCAATTTAGCTGCGAATCGGGCCTACGGAACCGCCGACCCGCGCCCGCTGCCTGCTCACCGCGTTGATAAACCCGTCCCGGGCGTCGGAATGGCCCTGCCCGCGCGGCTCCAGCACGTGGCGCAGCAGGAACAGTCCCGGTCAGCCGAAAGCCGTCCTGCAGGTCCTGGTCCGACCAGCCGTTCGACCCCGCCCTCGCCTTCGCGCAGGAACGGCGGCAGCCGCAGCAGCCGGTCGCGCCAGGGCTTCGCCGGCCTGCCGCGACACCGCGCCGCCGGATTTCGGCGAGACGTAGATCAGGCTCAGTGGTCGCGCCGGTGGCGGCGCAGTTTTCCAGATCGAGCCCGAAGCCGAGTTCGGCCAGCATCGCCAGTTCGAACCTGACGAGATGCGACCGCGGCCTCGCCGGCATCGTCGAAGTCGTCCAGCGTGCGGTCGAGCATCTCGTAGATGTCCTCGTGCGGATCGCGCTCCGGCAACAGCCGCGCCAGCGAGGCCAGATGGGTCACGCCATAGACCGCGTGCGACGAGGCCAGCACGGTGCGCCGCGCGCAGCCGCGTGCCCTCGATCGCGTAATAGCCGAGATGCTCGTCGAGCCGCGCCCGCCACACCGCGCGTCACGCTGTTGCCGGGCTGCAGCAGCGGCCGCATCCGCGAACCGGCGCCGCCGCGCACCAGGCCGAGATGGCGGCCGTGCTCGCGCGTCAGCAGTTCGACGATGGCGGAGGATTCGCCATGCCGCCGCACCCCGAGCACGATGCCTTCGTCGGTCCATTCCATGGGCGGAGTTTACAGGATCTTGTCATGCCGTAGCGGTGGCACAGCGTCAGCGTGCCCACCGCGATCACCAGACGGTGTCGCACAGGTGCGGCACGCGCGATTACGTCGCGCTTTGCCCGCCCTACGCAGTCACGAATCGTCACGCGTTGAACCAGCCCTGCGCGTCGCCGGTGAAGGAGAAATACAGCCCCGCCGCCGTCAGCGACGCAGGAGACGATCTCGATGCCGCTGTCGAGCTGCACGCCGCTCTCGCCGATCACCTGCACCAGCGAGATGCACCGACAGCACCAGGCGGCGGCGCAGCGCCCAGCGCGGCCAGTTCTTGCGCCGCTGCGCGGCGAGCCAGACGAAATAGACCAGCAGCAGGATCAGGCCGGCCGCCATCACGGTCGCGACCGTGATCATCTGCTCCGTCATCTCGGCGCTCGGCGTGCGGTCCTGAAACGCGACCGACAGCGCATCCAGCGTCAGCGACAGATACAGCAGCACCTCAAACCACAGCACGTTCTTGGGTACGTTCATCGAGGCGCCGAGCCTGGCTATTCCTTGGGGAATTCCAGTCCCATTTCCCGGTAGCGGTCGGGATCGTCGCCCCAGTTCTCGCGCACCTTGACGAACAGGAACAGGTGCACCGGCACGCCCGACGATCTCGGCGATCTCCTTGCGCGACTCCGCGCCGATCGACTTGATGGTGGCGCCGCCCTTGCCGAGCACGATCTTGCGCTGGCTCTCGCGCTCGACAAAGATCGTCTGCTCGATGCGGACCGACTTGTCCTTGCGCTCGGTCCAGCTGTCGGTCTCGACGGTCGATTGATACGGCAGTTCCTGGTGCAGCTGGCGGAAGATCTTTTCGCGGGTGATTTCGGCCGCCAGATGCCGCATCGGCGCGTCCGACATCTGGTCCTCCGGATAATGAAACGGCCCCGGCGGCACCATCTTCGCCAGCGTCTGCGCGCAGGTCGTCGACGCCGTCGCCCGACAGCGCCGAGATCATGAAGGTGTCGTCGAAGCTTCAGCCGCTCGTTGGCGGCCTTCGCCAGCGCCAGCAGTTTTTCGCGCGGCGACCAGGTCGATCTTGTTCAGCACCAGGATTTTCGGGTGCGCGACCGTCGCGAGCCTTGTCGAGGATCGCGTCGGCCTCCTCGTCGATGCCGGCGCTTGGCGTCGAGCAGCACGCAGACGAGATCGGCGTCATGCGCGCCGCTCCAGGCGGTCGAGCACCATGGCGCGGTCGAGCCGCCGCTTCGGCGCGAAGATGCCGGGCGTGTCGACCAGAATGATCTGCGCGTTGTCCTCGATCACGATGCCGCGGATCAGCGCGCGCGTGGTCTGCACCTTGCGCGAGACGATCGTGACCTTGGAGCCGACCAGCGCGTTGACCAGCGTGGACTTGCCGACATTGGGCGCGCCGATCAGCGCGACGAAGCCGCAGCGCGTCGCGGCCGGCGCGGCCTGATCGCTGGGATTCATCCGTCATTGCTGCTGCCGCCGACGCCTTCGCGCGCGATCATCACGGAGGCCGCGACCTTTTCGGCCGCGCGCTTGCTGCCGCCGACGCCTTCGGCCGGCGCCAGGCCCGGCAGATCGACCGCGACGCGGAACTGCGGATCGTGATGCGGCCCGGTGCGCTCGACCTCGCGATAGACCGGCGTCGGCAAGCCCTTGCCCTGCGCCCATTCCTGCAGCACCGTCTTGGGATCGCGCAGCGGCCGCCGCGGTCTTGCGCATCCGCTCGGTCCAGTTGCGCTCGACGAACTGCGCCGCCGCAGCGTAGCCGCCGTCGAGAAAGATCGCGCCGATCACCGCCTCGCAGATGTCGCCGAGCACGGATTTGCGCAGCCGGGCGCCCGCGCCGGCGCCGACCGCGCCGAGCTTGATGTCATCGAGCAGCCCGAGCGACTTCGCGACGTCGGCGCAGCTCTCCTTGCGCACGAGATCGGCGAGCCGCTTCGACAATTCGCCTTCGTCGGCGTTCGGAAAGGCGCGATACAGCATGTCGGAGACGATCAGCCCGAGCACGTGATCGCCGAGAAATTCGAGGCGCTGGTAGCTGTCGCGCGCGCTTGCGCGCCGGATTTCAGCGCGGAAACATGGGTGAATGCGGTGGCCAGCAGCGCGGGATCGGCGAATTTGTGCCCGATGCGCGCCTCGATCGCCGCAGCGGCGCCGCCTTGGCGCCGGCCTTGCTGCGCTTCTTCTTCGCGCGCGGCTTCGCCGCCGGCGTCAGGCCGCGGGCTCGGCTCGCCGGATGTCGATGAGGTCTGGATGATCAGGTGTTTCGTCGTTCATCGCACGATTGTGAATAGCCGATTCCAGCGCACCGCGGTCGGCCAGCGCCAGAACATCCAGGCGTGTTCGCCCTCGGCAATCGGAGAAGAAGATCATCTGGGCGCGGCCGACGATGTTCTCGAACGGCACGTAGCCCACCGCCGACAGCACCCGGCTGTCGGTCGAGTTGTCGCGGTTGTCGCCCATCATGAAGAAGTGGCCGGCCGGCACGGTGTAGACGTTGGTGTTGTCGTAGAAGCCGTTGTCGACGCAATCCAGCGACTCATAGGTGACGCCGTTCGGCAGCGTCTCCTTCCAGCGCTTGACCCGCGCGGTGGCGTCGGAGCCGCAGGGGTCCTCGCCGATGAAATCGCTCAGGCGCTCGCGCTTGACCGGCGTGTCGTTGATGTAGAGCAGCCCCTCCTTCATCTGGATGCGGTCGCCGGGCAGCCCGATCACGCGCTTGATGTAGTCGGTGGAATCGTCCTTCGGCAGGCGGAACACGACGATGTCGCCGCGCGCCGGCTCGGAGCCGAAGATGCGGCCCGAGAACAGCGGCGGCGACAGCGGGATCGAATAATGGCTGTAGCCGTAGGAATATTTCGAGACGAACAGATAGTCGCCGACCAGAAGCGTCGCCTTCATCGATCCCGAGGGGATGTTGAAGGGCTGGAACAGGAAGGTGCGGATCACCAGCGCGATCAGCAGAGCATGGATGACGACGCGGATGGTTTCACCCAAGCCGCTTTCAGATTTTGTCCCGGATGTCACGCTCATCGCTTTCCCAATTCCCGCGACGCTTGCCCGCGCGGTGGCAGAACGTTTTCCTCACGCAGATCGCTGTCCGTTCCGCGTCAAGAAAATGGTCTCGATTCTGATGTTGAGAGCGAATTCCGGCGCAAACCTGAATTCTGCCCTGGCTCGAAGTTGCCGCTGCGGCGTTTTAGACGGTTGTTCGCGGGCGCGCAATCAAGCGCCGGCGTCAAAACTTTCTAATCCATTGATAAATCAGAGATTTTTAGTTTTGCGCCGAGTCCGCGGCGCCAACGCCGCCCGCAGCTCACGGTTTGGCCGCGAACGACCGCCGAAATTATGACGAAGGCCTGCGCCAGCGGCCAGTCGTCGGTGATCGAGAGGTCGATCCGCGCCTCATAACCCTCGGGCGTCAGCGCCTCGAGCCGGGCCAGCGCCCCGCCGGTCAGCTGCATGGTCGGACGGCCGCCCGGCAGGTTCACCACCCCCATGTCCCGCCACCAGACGCCGCGCCGGATGCCGGTGCCGAGCGCCTTGGAACAGGCCTCCTTGGCGGCGAACCGCTTGGCGTAGGTCGCCACCACCATCTTCTCGCTTTTGGCGCGGCGCGCCGCCCTGGCGCGCTCGGCGTCGGTGAAAATGCGGTCGAGAAAGCGGTCGCCGTGGCGCTCGATGACCTTGGCGACGCGGCGTGATGTCGATCAGGTCGGAGCCGATGCCGATGATCATGCTTGCCGCAGCTTCCGGCAGCTTCTCGCGCGGCTTGCGGCCGCGATCCATCGCCGCGCGCATCGCGCGCACGGTCTCGCCGAGGCCGACGAACAATCGCCTCCCCGATCATGTAGTAGCCGATGTTGAGTTCGACGATCTCGGGCAGCGCCGCGATCGTCTCCGCGGTCGCATAATCGAGGCCGTGGCCGGCATGGACTTCGAGCCCGGCCGAGCGCGCCAGCTTAGCGCCTGCGACGATCCGCTGCCATTCCGCCTCGGCCTTCGCCGCATGGCCGTCGACCACGGCGTCGCACCAGGCGCCGGTGTGGATCTCGATCACCGGCGCGCGCAGCTTTGCCGCCATCTCGATCTGCCGCGGATCGGCGGCGATGAACAGCGACACCCGCACGCCGGCATCGTTCAGCCGCGCGATGAACGGCGCCAGCGCGTTGTGCTGTCCGGCCACGTCGAGGCCGCCCTCGGTGGTGAGTTCTTCGCGCCGCTCGGGCACCAGGCACACCGCGTGCGGCTTGGTCGCGAGCGCAATCCGCAGCATGTCCTCGGTCGCCGCCATCTCGAAATTCAGCGGCTTTGAGATTTCGGCCTTCAGCCGCGCCATGTCGTCGTCGCGGATGTGGCGGCGGTCCTCGCGCAGATGCGCGGTGATGCCGTCGGCGCCGGCCTCGATCGCGACCAGCGCCGCGCGCACCGGATCGGGCCGCTCGCCTGCCCGCGCGTTGCGCAAGGGTGGCGACGTGATCGACATTGACTCCGAGGCGCAGCGGAGGAGCTTTTGGCATAACGGACTCGCGGACAGAATTCAGCGAACGGCTGGGACATCCTGAGGAGTGCCGCTGCGCGGCGCCTCGAAGGCTGCAGCGCATGCGATCCTCTTGGTTCGAGACGGCGCAAGAGCGCCGCCTCACCGACGAGCGAGATTGTTCTATCCATTGACGCGCTCGACCCGTGCGACGACGGCCTTGGCGCGCAACTGGGCGATAATAGCGCTGAGATGCTTCAGGTCATAGACCTCGAGATCGATGGTGAGCTCGGTGAAATCCGGCGAGCGGCTGCGACATGCTGATGTTGTCGATATTGCCGTCATGCTCGGCGATCACGGTGGCGACCTGGGCGAGGCTGCCGGGCTCGTTGACGTTGTCGACCAGGATCCGCGCCGGAAAACGCTGCGGCGTGGTCTCGTCGATATCCCAGCGCACGTCGAGCCAGCGCTCCGGCTCCTCCTCGAAATCCTTCAGCGCCGGCGACTGGATCGGATAGATCGTGATGCCCTCGCCCGGCGTGACGATGCCGACGATGCGGTCGCCCGGCACCGCGCCGCCGTTCGGCGCGAACTTGACCGGCAGATCGGAATTGATGCCGCGCACCGGGATCGCCGACGGCGCTGCGCGCCGGATGCGGGCGGCGATTTCAGCTTCAGTTTGACCGCGAGGCTCTTCTTGGCGCCGTAGCGCACCACCCGTTCTTCCTTGTAGTCGGGATACATCGCGCGCGCGACGTCGGAGGCCTTCATCTCGCCGCGCCCGACCGAGGCCATCACGTCGTCGATCGAGGCGCGCGCCAGCCGCGGCAGCGCGCCCTTCAGCTTGTCGTCGGCATATTCGATCTTGGCGCGGGCGAACAGGCGCTCGACGATGCGGCGGCCGAGGCCGGCATATTGATCGCGCACCGCGGTGCGGGTCGCGCGCCGGATCGCCGCCCGCGCCTTGCCGGTGACCGCGAGCGATTCCCAGGCCGATGGCGGCGCCGACTGGGCCTCCGAGGTCAGGACCTCGACCTCGTCGCCGTTCTGCAGTTCGGACGACAGCGGCGCGAACTTGCCGTTGATCTTGCAGCCGACCGCGCTGTTGCCGACGTCGGTGTGCACGGCATAGGCGAAGTCGATCACATTGGCCTGGCGCGGCAGCGCGATCAGCTTGCCCTTCGGCGTGAAGCAGAACACCTGGTCGTGGAACAGCTCGAGCTTGGTGTGCTCGAGGAACTCTTCCGGATTGGCGCTGTCGGACAGGATGCCGACGGTGTGGCGCAGCCAGGCAAAGGCGTTGGATCTCGCGCTTCAGCAGCTCGGTCGGCGAGCCGATGCCGTCCTTGTAGAAGCGCGTGCGCGGCGATGCCGAATTCCGCGATCTGGTTCATCTCCTCGGTGCGGATCTGCAGCTCGACGCGCTGGTTGCCGGGACCGATCACGGTGGTGTGGATCGAACGATAGTCGTTCTGCTTCGGCGTCGAGATGTAGTCCTTGAAGCGGCCGGGCACCACCGGCCAGGTGGTGTGCACGACGCCGAGCGCGCGGTAGCAGGCTTCGACGTCGTTCATCACGACGCGGAAGCCGAAGATGTCGGACAATTGCTCGAAGCCGACCGACTTGCGCTCCATCTTGGTCCAGATCGAAAACGGCCGCTTGCGCCGGCCATAGACATGCGCGGCGATGCCGTTCTTCTGCAGATTCTTGGAGAGCTGGCTTTCGATCTCGCCGATCAGGTTGCGGTTGCGGTCCGCCAGCGCAGTCCAGCCGCTGCTTCACCACCGCATAGGCTTCCGGATCGAGCGTGTGGAACGACAGATCCTCGAGCTCTTCCCGCATCTCCTGCATGCCCATGCGGCCGGCGAGCGGCGCATAGATGTCCGAGCGTCTCCTCGGCGATGCGGCGGCGCGAGGTCGGCGGCACGAACTCCAGCGTGCGCATGTTGTGCAGGCGGTCGGCGAGCTTGATCAGGAGCACGCGGACGTCGTCGGCGATCGCCAGCAGCAGCTTGCGCAGGTTCTCGGCCTGCTTGGCCTCGCGCGAGACCAGCTCCAGCCGCTTCAGCTTGGTCAGGCCCTCGACCAGCGCGCCGATCTCGTGGCCGAAGACGTGGTCGATCTCGGCGCGCGTCGCCTCGGTATCCTCGATGGTGTCGTGCAGCAGCGCCGCGACGATGGTGGCGTCGTCGAGCTTGAGGTCGGTCAGGATCGCCGCGACCTCGAGCGGATGCGAGAAATACGGATCGCCGGAGGCGCGCGTCTGCGCGCCGTGCGCCTTCATGGCGTAGACATAGGCGCGGTTGAGCAGGTCCTCGTTGGTGTCGGGATTGTACGACCTGACGCGCTCGACCAGATCGTATTGCCGCATCATGCGCGAGCGCGGCGACTTGGCCGGCTTCGCAGCGCAGGCGACGACGACGGCGCGACGGCGACCGAGTCGGTCGCGGCCTGCATCTGCCGTGGGCTGCGGCGCCAATACGCCATCGGATCACTGCCTTCACGTGCGGGCCCGAATCGAGCCCGCCTGACGATACAGTATCTAATGCGTTTTCGAACGAAGCTGCACCCCTTCGGGCCGCAAACGCTCGATTTCGGACGTCCGGCGCAGTCTAACGCCAAACTGCGGTCCTCGGATGAAATCGAGCAGCCGTTCCGGACTCGCCCGCCAGGACGCATCGTAACCGTGAAAATGTCAACAAAAGCAAAGGCCCGGACAAATGTCCGGGCCTTTGACAAATCAGGACGATTCGGGACGACCCGGCATGGAGCGGACTTACTCGTCCTCTTCGGGCTGCTCTTCCGGCGGCGCCAGGCCTTCGAGGCCCTTCAGGAGTTCCTCCTCGGTCATGCGCTCGACGGCGACCTCGGTGTCGTCGGCATCGACGCTGGCGCCGGCCGAGCCGATCAACGGCACGGTATCGGGCTCCGGCTCGTCGACTTCGACGAACTTCTGCAGCGAATGAACCAGTTCTTCCCGCAAATCCTCCGGGGAAATCGTCGAGTCGGCGATTTCGCGCAGCGACACGACCGGATTCTTGTCGTTGTCGCGATCAACCGTGAGTTGTGAGCCGGACGAGATCATGCGGGCGCGATGCGCCGCCAGCAGGACCAGATCGAACCGGTTGTCGACCTTATCAATGCAATCTTCTACGGTGACGCGCGCCATCGACTGTCGCTCCGTTAAATGGGACCGAATATGTTGATTATGCAGGGCTAGTTATAGGGCTCGGAGGCGTTTCGCAAGGCCAAATTTGTGATTTGCCTTCCCAATCGGCTCTGCTAACCCACTCCGGGGCCAGAATGGCCGGAGCGTCCAGACACGGCGGAGTGCCGTCCGGGACAAGTAAATCGCTTCATTGCATCGTCAAAAGTATAGGTTTTTCGCCCTCGCCTCACCATAATTGCGGTGGTGACTGTCGTCGGGGACAAGATTCACCGAACTTTAGGCAGCACGATCTGGAAAGTGCGCGGTCGGTTGCCGCTGCGCTAAAAACGTTAACAACAACGCGAGAAACCTTTGATGTCACCCGCTTCCAACAAGATCGCGCTCTTCATCGATGGCGCCAACCTCTATGCAACCGCCAAGACGCTCGGCTTCGACATCGACTACAAGCGCCTTCTCAAGGAATTCCAGAGCCGCGGAACGCTGCTGCGCGCGTTCTACTACACGGCGATCATCGAGGATCAGGAATATTCGTCGATCCGCCCGCTGATCGACTGGCTCGACTACAACGGCTACACCGTCGTCACCAAGGCGACCAAGGAATTCATCGACGCCAGCGGCCGCCGCAAGGTGAAGGGCAACATGGATATCGAGCTCGCGGTCGATGCCATGGAACTCGCCGAGCATGTCGACCAGATCGTGCTGTTCTCCGGCGACGGCGATTTCCGCTCGCTGGTCGAAGCGGTGCAGCGCCGCGGCGTCCGCGTCACCGTGGTCTCGACGATTTCGAGCCAGCCGCCGATGATCGCCGACGAGCTGCGGCGCCAGGCCGACGTCTTCACCGACCTGGTGGAGCTGCAATCCAAGCTCGGCCGCGATCCCTCCGAGCGCCCGGCCCCGCGCGAGCCGCGTCATCACGCGCCGCAATTCCTGCAGCGCGCGACCACCATGGCGCCGAGGGGCCGATGACGACGATTTCGACGATTGAGAATGATCCGGCGCGCGGCCAGCTCGCGCCACCCTTCTCCGCACCGAACCCGACCGCAATTGCCCGCTCTGCCCGAGGCTCGCCGACTTTCGCGAGCGCAGCGCGCGCGCGCGAGCCGGACTGGTTCAACTCGCCGGTCGCCTCGTTCGGCGATCCCAACGCGCAGCTGTTGATCGTCGGGCTCGCGCCGGGCATGCAGGGCGCCAATCGCACCGGGCGTCCCTTCACCGGCGATTACGCCGGCGACCTGCTCTATGCGACGCTTGCTCGAATACGGCTTTGCCAAGGGCGTCTATCAGGCGCGGCCCGACGACGGGCTGACGCTGGTCGATTGCCGGATCAGCAACGCGGTGCGCTGCGTGCCGCCGCAGAACAAGCCGCTGCCCGCCGAGATCAACACCTGCCGGCAATTCCTGATCGGCGACGATCGCGACGCATGCCAAAGCTGCGCGCGATCGTGGCGCTCGGCCGCGATCGCGCATGAATCGACGTTGAAGGCGCTGGGCCTGCGCAACGCCGCCGCGCCCTTTGCGCACGGCGCCGTGCATCAGGCCGGCGCCGTCAAGCTTTACGACAGCTATCACTGCTCGCGCTACAACACCAATACGCGGGTGCTGACGCCGGAGATGTTTCGCAACGTGTTTGCGAAGGTGCGGGCGGATCTGGATTCGTAGAGTGGGCAGGTGCGCGCTTGCGCCGTGCCCGAAGCCGCCCACGTTGCGGCAACGATGGTGGAGCACGCATGCGCTGCTGCAGCACGCTGCGCGCACCTGCACCAGCCTACGCTCGAACGCCGGATTTTCCTTCAGCCACGCCAGCACGTCGCCGGCATTTCGGTCCGGCGGAAACACCGGATAGAACACGTGGGTGATGCGCGCGTCGTCGACGATCAGCGCCAGCCGCTTGATCAGCGTCAGGCCCGCCACCTGCCATGGTCGGCAGCTTCAGCGCGCGCGTCAGCGCCAGCTTCTCGTCCGACAGCACCGGGAACGGCAGATGCAGCCGTGACGCCATCTCGGTCTGGTAGACGTTGCTCTGCGTCGACAGGCCGAACACGTGCTTGGCGCCGGCGGCCTTCAGCTCGGCGAACAGGTCGCGGAACGAGCAGGTTTGCGGCGTGCAGCCGCGCGCGCCGGGGATCATGTCCCAGTCGTCGACCAGGCTGATCTTGCCGGGCTCGCCGGTGCGGGGATAGGCGAACACCACGGTGCGCCCCGGCAGCGCCGACAGCGTCACCGAGTTGTCGTCGGTGGCGAGCAGGCTGACCGGCGGGATCGTCATGCCGACCAGATGCGCCGCCGCGCCGTCGTCCGTCGGCGCCGGGATCTTGCTCCAGTCGACTTCGAGCAGGTTTTTCTGGTTCATCGCTTACCTCGCATCACACATCCAGACCTCATGGTGAGGAGGCGCGATGCGCCGTCTCGAACCATGAAGCCGCGATCTGCATCGCTTCGAGACGCGCGCTCAAGCGCGCTACTCAGGCATGAGGACATCTCTATCCCCGCGCCCGCAGCAGGCGGCCCTTCTTCCCGGCCCCAGTCGCGCTTCTTCTCGCTCTCGCGCTTGTCGTGCAGCTTCTTGCCCTTGGCGACCGCCAGCAGCAGCTTGGCGCGGCCGCGTTCGTTGAAATAGAGCTTTAGCGGGATCAGCGTCATGCCTTCGCGATCGACCGCGCCCATCAGCTTGTTGATCTGCTTTCGGTGCAGCAGCAGCTTGCGCGGCCGCTTCGGCTCGTGGTTGAAGCGGTTGGCCTGCAGATATTCCGGAATATTGGCGTTGATCAGCCAGATCTCGCCGTCCTTGGTATCCGCATAGGATTCCGCAATCGTGGTCTTGCCGTTGCGGATCGACTTCACCTCGGTGCCGGTCAGCGCAATGCCGGTTTCGATCGTGTCCTCGATCGCGTAGTTGAACCGGGCCTTGCGGTTTTCGGCGACAACCTTGATCGGGCGCTCGTTCTTCTCGGCCACGTCAAGCCCTTCTTGAGGAGATCGCGGATCTCGGTCAGCAGCTCTTCCTGGCGGGTCGGCTTCGGCGGCGCTGCGGGCGCGGCTTCGTCCTTGCGCTTCAGCTGGTTCATGGCGCGAATGACGACGAACAGCACGAAAGCGATGATCATGAAGTTCAGCGTCAGCGTCAGGAAATTGCCCCAGGCCAGCACCGCGCCCTGCTTTTTGGCGTCGGCCAGATTGGTCGCCGTCACCGACTTCGACAAGCCGGTGAAATAATTGGAGAAGTCGAGACCGCCGGTGATCGCGCCGATGATCGGCATGATGATGTCGCCGACCAGCGAAGTCACGATGGCGCCGAAGGCCGCACCGATGATGACGCCGACGGCGAGGTCGACGACGTTGCCCTTCATCGCGAATTCGCGGAATTCCTTCAGCATGTTGACGTTCCCCTTCTCGTCCGGTTCAGACGAAACGCTTGCCGGCCTGAGTTGATCAGGCCCGCATGCACCATGGCGCTCGCGGATCACCTTGCCGGTTGGCGGCGTCACCGTGCATCATCGGCAGGCGCAGCTTCTTCTTCCAGCTCGCCCGAGCAGTTCGAGGCCATGCTTGGCTCCCGCGAGGCCGGGCTCCTTGAAGACGGCAGTCATGCAGCGGCGTCAGGCGGTCCTGGATCTTCAGTCGCGGTGGCGTAATCGCCCTGCACAACGGCTGACATCAGATTCGGCGCACAGCTTCGGCGCGACGTTGGCGACCACCGAAATGCAGCCATGTCCGCCACGCCGCCATATAGGCCAGTGCGGTCATGTCCTCGCCGGACAGCTGGATGAAATCCGGCCCCATCGCATGCGCGCTGCTGCGACACCCGCGCCATGATTGGCGGTGGCGTCCTTGACGCCGGCGATGTTCTTCAACTCGAACAGCCGCGTCATGGTCTCGACCGACATGTCGATCGACCGAGCGCGGCGGGATGTTGTAGATGATGATCGGGATGCCGATCGCGTCGTTGATCGCCTTGAAGTGCTGGTACATGCCTTCCTGGGTCGGCTTGTTGTAGTACGGCGTCACCACCAGCACGGCATCGGCGCCGGCCTTCTCGGCATGCTGCAGCGAGCTCGATCGGCTTCGCGCGTCGAGTTCGAGCCCGCGCCGGCGATCGACGGGCACGCGTCCCTTGGCCTCATCGATGCACCATCTCGACCACCCGCTTGATGCTCGTCATGGCTCAGCGTCGGGCTTTCGCCGGTGGTGCCGACGGGCACGAGGCCGTGGTGACCCTCGCTCGATCTGCCAGCTCACGAGCCCGCGGAAGGCCGCCTCGTCGAGCGAGCCGTTCTTGAATGGCGTGACCAAGGCGGTGAACGATCCCCGGAACTTTGTCTTGGCTGCCATGGACTTCCTCCAAACGCTTAAGAGACGGCACTAGCCGAAAACTGGACTTCAATTCATATCGGGTCTGGCGATCAGGCGAAAGGGCTGTGCCGTATGGCGCTAGCGCTTTGTTTCGACGCTCTTTCTCGGGCTTGGCCGAGCCGCCCTGCTCTGACAAGGCCGCTAGCCGCGATTTTGCCGCGGTGATGGCGCAAACAGCGCCCGGCCGCGACGTTTTAGCATTTTGTCCACATATTCAATCAAATAGACCTAAGGCTTGAGCGATTGAATGATTCGCCGCCGCAGAGGAAAGCCGTGATCCCTTCCGCCCGCGCAGCCGCATTGCGATCGACCGCACTGGCCACGAGCCTGGCGCTGGCGGTCGGACTGTCGGCCTTTCCGCTGGATGCCTGGGCCAAGCCGAAAGTTCCACTGCCGAAGCCGCGGCCGATCGCCCGCAACGTCGTTCCCAAGACCGACGCCAGCAGACCAGCCGCGCCACGCTGCCGCGATGCACCTGCCGCACCGCGGCGCCTGCGGCGACGCGCCGCCCGCTCCTGCGCCGCCGGTTCTCGCGCCCGCGACCCGCCAGCATGCCGCCTTGCCGCCGCCGCGCAAGCAGGTGGCGCCGGCAGCGGTAGCCGCGACGTCCTCGACGTCGCAGGCCGACAAGGACGCGCTGGAAAACGTCATCGAGCTGGTGCGCAAGCAGCAAGCCGGCGGACGCCACGCAGGCGCAGGCCGCGATATCGGATCCGGTCGCCCGCAAGCTCGCGGAATGGCTGATCCTGCGCAGCGACAACAACGGCGCCTCGGTCGAGCGCTATCGCGCCTTTGTCTCGGCCAATCCGAGCTGGCCGTCGCAGACCTTCCTGCGCCGGCGCATCGAGGCAGCGCTGTGGGACGACCGCCGCGACGACGCCACGGTGTGGTCGTGGTTCGAAAACAGATCGCCGATTTCGGCCAAGGGCAAGTTCGCGCTGGCGAAGGCGATGATCGCGCGCGGCGATCGCGCCAATGCCGAACGGCTGGTCCGCGAGGCCTGGCGCAACGACGGCATGTCGGAAGACACCGAGAGCGCGGCGCTCGATCATGTTCGGCGCGCTGCTGACGGCGGGCGACCACAAGGCGCGGATGGACACGCTGCTCTACGGCACCGAGCAGGAAGCCGGCGGCATGCGCGCCGCCAAGCGGCTCGGTTCAGGCCATGTCGCGCTGGCCAAGGCGCGCATTGCGGCCAACAAGAAATCCTCCAACCTCAAGGCGCTGCTCGATGCGGTGCCGCGCGAGCTGCACGGCGACCCCGGCTACATGTTCGCCAGGATCCAGTGGCTGCGCCGCGAGGAGAAATTCCACGAGGCCGCGCAGCTCATGCTGGCGGCGCCGAAGGATCCGAACCGCCTGCACAATCTCAACGAATGGTGGATCGAGCGGCGCCTGCTGGCGCGCAAGATGCTGGACGTCGGCGAACACCGCACCGCCTATCTGATCGCGCGGGACGCAGCACTTCCCTCGCGCGACATCTACAAGACCGAGCAGGAATTCACCGCGGGCTGGATCGCGCTGCGTTTCCTGAAAGATCCGGCGGTCGCCGCCCAGCATTTCGCGCGCATCGGCGTCGGCAGCGCCAACCCGACCGCGCTGGCGCGCGCCGGCTATTGGCAGAGGCCGCGCGGCGGAAGCCGCGGGCCGCGCGCAGGAGGCCCGCGCCGCCTACGGCCGCGCCGCCGAACAGTCGACCAGCTATTACGGTCAGCTGGCGCGCGCCAAGCTCGGCCTGCCGCAGCTCGAATTGAACGGCGTCCCCGCGGCGCGGCCGCGGATCGAGCGGCTGGAGATCGTCCGCGCCGTGCAATTGCTCTATGAACTCGACGAGCGCGAGATCGCGATCCCGATTTTCGCCGACATGGGCGAGAATGGCGATCCCGATGCGCTGGTCGGCCTCGGCGAACTCACCTCGCGCCATAGCGACGCCCGCGGCATGCTGCTGCTCGGCAAGGCCGCGCTCAACCGCGGCCTGCCGTTCGACCACTACGCCTATCCGGTCAACGGCATCCCGTCGTTCAAGCAGATCGGACCCGAGGTCGAGCCGAGCGTCGTCTATTCGATCGCGCGGCAGGAAAGCGCCTTCAACCCGGCCGTGGTCTCACCGGCGCAGGCCTACGGGCTGATGCAGGTGACGCCGGACGCCGGACGCTATGTCTGCAAGCGGGCCGGCGTCAGCTTCGACCTCAACCGGATGAAGACCGATCTCGGTCTACAACGCCACGCTTGGCGCCGCCGAACTCGGCGGGCTGCTCGAGGACTACCGCGGCTCCTACATCCTGACCTTCGCCGGCTACAATGCCGGCCGCGGCAGCGTCAAGAAATGGATCGAGCGTTACGGCGATCCGCGCGATCCCAAGGTCGACGCGGTCGACTGGGTCGAGCAGATCCCGTTCTCCGAGACGCGCAACTACGTGCAGCGGATCATGGAGAACCTGCAGGTCTATCGCGCGCGGTTCGGCGGCGGGACCAGGCTCCAGATCGAAGCCGACCTGCATCGCGGCGCCAGCGTCGAATAGCGAACAGCTATAGATTACACGGCGGCCTGCCGGAGCACTTCGGCCGCGCGATGTCACGCCTCGACCGCTTGCCCCGGCTCCGCCTTCCCCGCCGACAACCACTGCCCTGACAGCGATGCTGCGCTGCCGAGGCTGCGCATACGACGCGCTTCGAGCGCGCGACAAGAAAAACCCCCGGCAGTTGCCTGCCGGGGGTTCTCCGAGTGTTTCAAGTCGTTCGGGATCAGAAGTTACGCTGAGCGCGAACGTTCAGGTACACGGTGCTCTGGTCCTTGAACTCGTAGACGGCGGTCGGCTTCGGAGCCGCCGGCGTCAGAGCGGCAGCACCCGTGAACTTCTGGTCGAGGAAGAACGCGCCGACTTCAGCCGAGAACGTCAGGTTCTTGACGGGAGTCCAGCGGGTGACCACACCGACCTGGGCGATGTTGAAGTCCGGGTTGCAGCTATAGTCTGCAGACACAGGCCTTGCCGAAGTTGAAGCTCGCGCAGAACTGACCCTTGGCGGAGAGGATGTCGGTCGAACTGCCACCGTAGCGCACCGACGCGTAGCTGCCCCAACAGGCTGGACGACCAGTAGGGATCCCAGTTGTGGTTGAACGCACCACGGATACCCCATGCATCCACCAGCTTGAGGTCGCCGGTAGCACCGCCGGTAAGAACCCGGGCAGGTAAGACCGCATCAGCCGTCTGACCGAAGCCGATGCTCTGGTAAGCACCCGGACGGCCGGTGCCGCCGAACATCGCGAAGCTCGGCGAGGCACCGCTCGTGGAGATCACGTGCCTTGGTGTCACCCTTGGCGTAGGAGACGTCGATCTTGAAGTCGTCGCCGGCACCGGTCGGGATGTTCTTGATCTGCAACGCAGCCATCACCGCACCGCCCCACTTGTCGTCGGGGTGACCGGAGATTTCCGACAGACGTCGGTCGGAACGCCGCCAGCGCCGCGGAGGATGTTGTAGGAAGCGTTCACGAGATGCGCCGTACCTGAAATCTGGAACAGACCCCAAGCCTGGTCGACGCGGATGTTGCCGACGATGTCAGGAGCATGCGCGCCGCCGTAAGCGTTGGCACCAGCGGCCGGCTGCGCAGCCGTGCAGCCGCGAGGCGCGACGCCCAGGTTGAGCACAGCGGTGCGGTTGAACACGGTCGGATCATCGAGGCCGATGGTGCCCGACACGCCGTTGCCGAACTGCGCGGTGTACTGGATGTTGTTGACGCCGGTGACGGTAGTCATGCGCCGCCCATCAGGAACGAGTTGTTGTTGCCCGGATAACCATGCCAGGGCGTCGCGTAGGCCGAGGCCGACTTACCGAAGGTGAAACCGGCGAACTGGATGAACACGCATTTCAACCGCGACGTAGCCGCCGCCGGCGGTGTCGAGCAGGCCGTTGGAGCTGCCGAGCCGGCGAAGCCGGCTGACGTGGTCGGGTTGGAGTTGCTGCTGCCGAGGTGTCTGAACTGGAAGTCGGCCTGACCGAAGGTGCGGACCACGCCGTATTCGGTGGCGGTGCGGGTATCAACCGTCAGCGCCATACGGGAACGGGCAGCGAAGTAATCGCGGTAGCGATTCTGCTGGCCGAGATCGCCGCTCCAGGCCGGCTGACCGTAGATGCCGCCGTTGAACGTGGTGTCGACGCGCAGATAACCACCCAGCTTGATGCAGGTGTCGGTGCCCGGGATGTAGAAGAAACCGGCACCATACAGGAGCAGATCCTCACGTACTCGACCGCTTTGGCCTTGACGGGAAGATCGGCTGCCTGTGCCCCGCTCATGGCGACCAGACCCGCCGCTGAGCCGAGGATAAGGCTCTTAACCATCTTCATGTTAAACCTCCAAGTTGCTCTGTAGGGAAGGTTCCGGATCCGCTGGGTGATAACACCCTAAGGTTGGTTCCCTTAGTCCCTTGAAACCCGCTTAGTCGCTTCGCGCCTTCGGACACTCCCGCATGAACGCGAGGGACTTAAGCGAACCACCTAACGGGACGACCTCGGGATGCCCCTCCGTCGCATCGATCACAATTACCGAGGACTTCTGCACACGCAACAAAGGAACCGCTTCCGAGCGGCCTCGGCTCCGCCCGTTTTCCGAAGGGTGTTGCACAAATAACACGCGATTGTGATCGAAGTTTATCCGCAAGATATTGTTTCTATTCGAGCTTTTTCGAATAGCTCGGTTTGATCGCCGCGATTGTCGGTGTGGGCACCGCAACAAGCGGCTGATGCCCGCCTCGCGCGCCTCTCTCGCACCGAATCGAAGGCGAGGTCGGCCGAATCCGCAGCGGGCGATTACGCACCCATTATAGAGTCAGCGGATCGATGGCTTCATCGCGTGACGGGCGCAGGCCGCGACGGGCGTCTCACTCCGTCAACGGACCCCCAACCAGGGCAAAAAACCGGCGAAAGATGATGGAAGCCCGAGATTCCGTGGGATCGGAATGGCACTACGTATTATTGAGCGCGCGGCAGAACCCTCGGCGCTTGCGCGCCGGTCTGGAACCGCCATGCGCGTGGAATCGAATCGACCCCGCCGGCGCCATCGAATCAATTTCCACGCGATTCGACGCTGGCGCGTGAGGCAAACACATGACGGCGAGAAGCTCCCGCCCGAGTCAGGCTCCCGCGGCGCGTACGTGCCGATTGCCGAGCCGCTGACGTGTCCTCGAAGACCGCAGAGCCCGGAAAGATGCGCCTAAACGCGATACGGGATATCGGCCGCTCGCGAAGGAATGCGCGCGAAGCGCCGGCGCCCCTATATGGCCTCGGCGTAATCTGAACTCTGCCGCTTGCGGCTGGCCCTCGCGTCAGGCATATCCGCGCTCATGGAGCTGTGGCCGAGTGGCTGAAGGCGGCGGTTTGCTAAAACCGAGCGTCGCCATACCCGCCAGTATCGGACTAGTGCCAGAAAAGCCTTATGTAGTCGGCATTTCTCGCTAAAGGCGGAATCGCCCACATCTCTGCCTGTACCTCACTGTCCCAAGTAAAGCTGGGTGGCAATTGCGGCAAGTCAAGTAGCCTGCCCGCGATGACAGACCGCATCCGCATCATCAAACACGAGGCCGTCCCGCAATGTGGGAGCTTTGAGGTTCTCCGATTCCTGACGGACTGGGGCCCAGCCAGTACTTCTATTGGGATGACCTGCCAAGCCGCCGGCTTAATCCGGCAACGCTGGACCGGGGAACGGCGCTGGAGAAGGCGAAGGCGGTAGCGAGGGCTGCTCGGGATCGCCTGAATAAATAAGACCCGCCAACGTGGAACCATGGCTGATCGCATGGGCAATCGATGGATTTCAGCGAAACAGCAGGCGGCCCGGCGCGCGGTGAGTAGACGACACGCCCGGCGGATTTTCAACCTGTAGCTGCCGTATTGCAACATAGCCAACACCACACCGGCTCCGCATAGAAGCCAGAACACAATTCCCAATTAATTGCGCCTTTTGCATTAATCCCTCTTCTTATTTCTGATCTTCCCGATCGTTGCGGCCTCTTCGGCGCGCTTCTTTTTGGCGCTGTAGCGGCGTCGTATTCCAGCGTTCCGGGTCGAGGCGGAACGCCCTTCGGCAATCCTCCCATCCACGTCGGCACGCTGTCCGCGACCACCCCGCCGATGGAGGCGCAGGCCGACAGCGCTAGGGGAAGCTATGGCGGTCAACACGACAACGCTCAATTTCATACAGGCCACCCCGGCCACAATCAAGTCGAGAGAATGGCAAGTGAAACGGACGGTGCCTAGGCGCGTTTGGTGGGGGCGCCAGTTCAGAGGCTCCGGCGCATTGTTGGAATGACGGTCCCAGGCTCCCAGGGTATCTGGGGCCGTTTCTCATTCAGATCGACGGCCCGCTAGTCCATAAAAATGCTGGCCTCCAACGCGAGGTGCGCCGAGGCCATAAAAGTATTCACGTTGGAAACAGCCAGATGGAGCATTGGGTACCCATCCGGCGCCCTTATAAAACCGGGAAAGTTCTGGCAACGTCTGTCCAATAGTGAACAGAACGCGTGGAGGGGTTAGTTGAGCTTTGCGGGGTCGTTCGTAACCCGTGCTCATACGTCGGGGCCGCTCTTAGGAACCGGCAGCGTCGTCTGTCCAGACTGAGCAATACGTAATCGATCCAAAGCGCT
>ERZ1370068.2634-contig-1771_pt1 | contig 19448 bp, 30 predicted proteins | sample MGYA00561227_ERZ1370068 | MGnify/ENA primary metagenome ERZ1370068 (study PRJEB38410, sample SAMEA6850437) | metagenome | study: Metagenomic assessment of the ecological functions of the soil: analysis of the soil microbiota associated with the...
CATTGAACGTCGGGTCCCAGGTCTGTCAGCGACACGTTTCGACTTCCTCGAAGATGAAACGGTTGTCGTTGAATGGAACGCAGCGGCACGACCGTGTCTTCGTCGATCGTGTCGAATGCCGGCCCCTGCGGGTCGAAGCCGTTGGTGCGATTGTCGAACGCGGCGGGCGCCTCGCGGAACGTCCCGCTCGGGCTTCCTCGCCGGGCACCGTCAGCGTGCCCACGGTCGGGCGCTCCCGCAGTGCTCGATTCGGGATCCACGCGCAATGTCGACGGCGTGAAGCGATTGAACTCCCGAACTCGGCGCCACCGTCTGCGCCTGTCGACAGCTGAGATGATCGGTACCGGCCAGTCAAAGTCGCGAACGCGCCTGCGGCCGCGACTGTAGTTAGTCTCCGATTGATTGACTTTCATGATTGTTTCCCTGTCCTTGGAGAATTGTTGAAGCGCTCTGGAACGCATTCGGTACGCGTTCCGTTCCTGCACTTGCGCGCAACCTTAGCGCGTAGGTGGAATCTTTCAACTGACGCCAGAGAGTGACAGCGTCGAAAAAAAACGACGTGGGCTTGCGAGGCAACGAATCGCTACGGCGTCGAGCTTCGCGAGCGCGCGCCGCGTGGCGAAATGCCGATAACTCTCGACGAGAAATTCGCGGAGCTCGCGCTCGTTGATGCTCTTCGAGGCATCGAGCGCAATCCATCCGTTGGTCCCCGAGATACGGCGGAATGCGTGAATCGCGGGTCCATTTCGAGTGGGCCCTGCCGCTCGATGCCCACCCAGAAATGCATGCGTGAGTCCTTTGCCATAGTCGTACAGCAGCGCGAAGCTGCGTTTGCCCACGCGCCACACGGGTGCGCCGAACTGCATGCCCTCGTCGGTTTCCGGCAACGCGAGGCAGATTTTACGAATCAGCTCGCGAAGCTTGAGCGCCTTCGGTGCCTTGCAGTCGATCGATTTCCGCGGGCTTCATCTTCGCCGTCGGCGCCGGCGACCGACGGCGTCTCGTCAATCTGCGCCACGAGTTTTGCGGGCGAGCTGTTGCACGTAGGCCATGTGCACGAGCTCGATCACGCGCTTCCAGGAAAACCCGCGATTGAGCTCGACGCCGATCCAGCCCGAGGGCCCGACGTATTGCGGCTTGAAGATGTGCTTCGGCGCGGACGCGATGCAGCCGCGACTGTTCCAGCGCGGGCGTGTTGAGCCACAGCGCGACGTGCCCGTCGCCGTGGTGATTGAGCGCGAACACGGCGAACACCCGTGCGCCTTCCGCGCGCGCGATAGTTAGGCGAGCCATGCGACTCGAACTCCTCGGCGTCCGGGAACGCGAGGCACAGCTCGCGCACCGCCTGCGGAATCGTGCGCGCGTCCTGCTCAGCCATCGCAGAACGCTGAGCTTCTTCGTGTCGTAGCCCTTGCCGAAATTGAACACCAGCACCGGCCCGAGATCGATGACCTGCTTGGCGGTCGCGAGGTGGATCGACACGCTGCTCTTCTTCTCCGGCAATGCTCGCCGCTGGCGACGCGGTAGCGCGCAGTAGCTCTTCCATTCGCCGGAGATCTTCGAGGTCATGTCGAGCACCGAGGTGTACGGCGCGCCGGCGAGCTGGATGCGCGCGGTCAGCGAGCTGCCGCCTTCGGCGGGCTCTTCGGCGCGCGCGTAGTAGTTCAGCATGATCACGTCGCCTTCATTGATGGCGCCCGGCAACCGGCGAACTCGCCTGCACGTCCCAGGGATTCGCGCCCTTGGTCGCCTTGACGCGGAATGCGTGCTCGCCCGGCACGTCTGCCTTCGATGTGCTTCGCCTTCGGCTTGTCCGGCTGGATGATACCAGGCGCCGTTGGTTTCCTTGTTGATCGTCTTGCTCACGATGTCTTCTTCGGCGACTGCCACGCCGCACAGCGCGACACCTGCCAGCAGACAGGCCCAGCACTTTCATGCGATCCCCCCTGCTTCTCGCTATTGATTCAGCGTTATTGCTTTAGATACGTATCGAAGAAATCCATGGTCCGGCTCCACGCGAGCTTCGCGGCCGGCTCGTTGTAGCGCGCGGCGCTCGAATCGTTGTGGAAGCCGTGCTGCGTGCCCGGGTACATGTTGAGGCTGTAGGGCACGCCCACCGCATCGAGCGCCGCGCGAAATTCCGGAATGCCGGCATTGATGCGCTCGTCGGAGCCCGCGTAGTTGAGCAGCACCGGCACCTTGAGCCGCTGGGTCTCTTCGGCCGTGAGCTGCCGGCCGTAGAAACGCACCGCCGCATCCACGCCGACCGCCTCGATCGCGGCGCGCAGCGCGAGCCGCCGCCGTAGCAGAAGCCGACCACGCCGATCTTGCCGTTGCACGACGGAGTCGGCCGCGAGCCACGGCACGCGCCGCGAGCACGTCGCCGGCGATGCGCGCGCCGATCGGTCTTGGCGAACAGATCGCGCGCGGCTTCCTGGTCGGCCGGCGCGCCGCCGGCCACCGACAGGCCATCGGGCGCGATCGCGACGTAACCGGCGAGCGCCGCGCGCCGCGCCACGTCTTCGATGTGCTCGTTGAGGCCGCGGTTTTCGTGGATGACGAGGATGCCGGGCAGCTTGTCGTCTTTGCCTGAGCTTGCGCGGCAGGCGCGACGTACGCCTTGACCTGCCCGTTGGGACCGTCGAATTCGATCTTCTCGGTCTTGAGCCGCTTGTCGTCGGGCTCGATCTGCCGCGCCTGCGCGTAGTTAGGCTCGATGAACGGCAGGATGGCCATCGCGCGCGGCGCGAGCTGCCGGCGATGTGACGCGAGCCGCGTCAGGAACTCGCGCCGCGGCAGCGCCGTATGCACGTACTCGTTGTAGAGATCGATGATGCGGCTGATCGACGGTCATGACGCGCTCCTTCTGCTGGAAGCTATTCCCAGTAGACGTGCTTCTTCATTTGCGACAGCGGCACGCAGCCGTGGTACACCGTCGGGACGGCAACGTACTCCATATTTTCGGTGATGCCCACCTTCGAGGTGAAGAACCCGAGCAGCGTGAGCTCGCGCGCCATGAGGATGAAGGGCTTCGGATCGCTGCTCGCCGGCGAGCGCCTGCTCGAGCGATTGCTTCACGAACGCGACGCGCTGCGCCGGCGTCCTGTTCGAGGAATGGCTTGCCGGCCGCCGTGCGCGCGGCTGCGAACTCGCGCGAGGCCCGCGGTGAAGCGTTCCTGCGCATCCTTCGGGTACACGTCGCGCCGAGCACCGAGTCGATGAAGGCCGGCACGCCGGCATCCTTCGCGCCGCTGGTGTCGGTCTTCGGAATGATGATCTCGGCGATTTCCGCTGACGATGTCCATCTGCGCGGCGCGCTGAGGAATTTCGGCTTGAACGCCGCGGCGCTGACCGCGCGGATCCTTCGGCCGAGCAACCCTGCAGGATGGCGAGCGCCGCCGGCGCGGAGATGGCGCCGCCCAGCATCCAGGCGGCGCGCCGCAGGCAGCTCGCGCTCGTTGCAGTCATGTCGTCGTCGCTCATAGGTTGCCCTTCTTGAGTTCGCTGACCGGCGTGGTCGGCCGCGCGCGCCGTGAATGCCATGTAGGTGAGCGAGGGATTCTGGCAGCCGAACGAGGGCATGAACGATCCGTCGGTGACGAACACGTTCTTGCAGGCGTGCACCTGGTTGTACTTGTTGAGCACGGATTTCTTCGGATCCGCGCCCATGCGCGCCGTGCCCATCTCGTGAATGCTGTTGCCGACGTTGTAGTTGTCGCTGTTCACCTTGACGTTCTTGTAGCCCGCGGCCTCGAGCATCTCCGCCGCGTCGTTGCGTCATGTCCTGCTTCCATCTTGCGCTCGTTCTCGCGCACGACCGCGTTGACCACCAGCAGCGGCAGGCCGTGCTTGTCCTTCTTGTCTGCGATCGAGCGTCGCGTGGTTGTCGTGGTACGGCAGGATCTCGCCGAACGCCGTCATGCCGATGATTCCACGGACCCGGCTCCTGCGAACTCCTTCTTGAGTTCCGCGCCGATCAGTCGCGCTGTCGTTGAAGCGGCCGTAGCCCGCGCGCGGCGCGCGGCCCTGGTAGCCGAAGCCGCGTAGATAGTCGCGCTTGTCCTTGCCGACGTTGCGATAGCGCGGGATGTAGAAGCCGTTCGGCCGGCGGCCGGTGTAGGCGACGTCGAGATAGCCCTCGACGCTCGGCGTTCGAACCGCCCGGCTTGTTGTGATCCATGATGTTGTAGCCGAGCTCGCCCGAGTCGTTGCCGAAGCCGTTCGGGAAACGGCTCGAGATCGAGTTCAGCATGATGTACGCCGAGCCCAGCGCCGAGGCGCACAGGAAGACGATCTTGGCGAAGTAGTCGGTTTGCTTGCCGGTGTTCGGCATCGAGCACGCGCACGCCGGTCGCGCTTGCCCTTGTCGTTGTCGTAGATGAGCTCGTAGACGATCTGGTTCGGCAGCAGCGTCATGTTGCCGGTGCGCTTCGGCCGACGGCAGCGTGGCCGAGACGCTGCTGAAGTAGCCGCCGATACGGACAGCCGCGGATGCACATGTTGCGCGCACTGGCAGGTGCCACGCTGCGGGCTCTCGTTGTGCGTGAGCGGCGCGGTGAGATTGGCGCAGCGGCCGATGATGAGCTTGCGGCTCGAGCTTCTCGTCGAGCCGCTTCTTGAAATCGACTTCGACGCAGTTGAGATCGTGCGGCGGCAGAAACTTGCCGTCGGGCAGCTGCGACAGTCCTTCGACGCTGCCGCTGATGCCGGCGAAGATTTCCGCCTTGTCGTACCACGGCGCGATCTCGTCGTAGGTGACCGGCCACGGAACGCCGACGCCTTCCTTTGCATTCGCCTCGAAATCCAGCGGACCGAAGCGATAACTCTGGCGCGCCCACATGAGCGAGCGGCCGCCGACGTGATAGCCGCGCAGCCAGTCGAAGCGGCTGTTCCTCGACGTAAGGATTGTCGAGGTCGTCGACGAACCAGTGCTCGTTCGCGGGCGTGGGATAGCCGGTGCGCGACCGGACGTGCTTGCGCTGGCGCGTTTCCTGCGTGATGCGGTTGCCGTAAGGCAGATCCCAGGGATCCTTGGTGGCGGTCGGATAGTCGCCGTGCCTGACCATGCGGCCGCGCTCGAGCACCAGCGTCTTCAGGCCCTTTTCGGTGAGTTCCTTGGCGGCCCAACCGCCGCTCATTCCGGATGCCCACGACGATCGCATCAAACGAATTCGTTTCCATGCTTTACTTGAACCCCCGAGTACGACGACGCGCATTATGGACCACTTGCGCGTTCTTCTGGTTCCGTTCCATCCGACCAACCTGCTGATGGTCGGAATCTTCTCGCGTGCTGCTCACGTTCTGCCTGTCGGCGGCGGATTCTACGGGCTGTTCGCGCGCGCTGTTCCTGCAGATCTGGGTATTCAAATATTGCTATGTGCTGATCGAACATCTCGCCGATGGCGCCGCCGAGCCGCCGGTGATGGACACCGGACATGCTGAGTCCGTTCGAAATCCGCCCGTGGGTCGCAGGCGCGGCTGCTGTCATCGGCGGCGGCTGGCTCTGTCATCGGATCGGCGGCACGGCGGGCGTCGTGCTCGGCATCGTGCTGCTCGCTGCTGCTGCCCGCCACCGTGGCCATCCTGGGATTCGGCGAAGCGCTGCTGGCAGGCGGTCAATCCCGTCGACGCTGGTATCGCGTCGATTCGCGGCCTCGGCCCGTACTACCTGCGTCGTTGCTGCTGTGCGCTCGCCGGTCTGCGGCGGCATCGTGTGCTGCTCTCGCGTACTCTGAACCTGTGGCGCTCATCGCAGAACGCGATCGCGCCTGTGGTGCGAGGTGGCCTTCTTCAGCCTCGTCGGCGGCCTGCATCTTCCTGCGCCGCAAGCAGCTCGGCTACGAACCCAGCCGAAGCCCGGAGCGCGCCGCCGCGCGCGAAGATGCGAGCGGCCTCAAGCTGCGCGCGCGCATGGTCGACGATGTCTTCCAGCTCGTGCGCATCGGCAAACACGTCGATGCGACCGCGCCGCTCGCGCAGCTGGCTGCAGCGACACTCGATGCCGAACACGTGTCGCAAGGATGCGCTACTACGTCGCCGAGCAGGCACTGCGGCTGGGAAAGCCCGCCGGCGCTCAACACCATCGGCAGCACGCTGATCCGCCACCTGCATGCGTGTCGGCCGGCCGGATGCGGCGCTCGCGGTTTTCGAAATCCTGCGCACGCGCGCGCCCGAACTTCACCATGGATTCGGCCACGCGACCTGCGCACGCTCGCCGAATACTGCCGAAGCGACGGGCCGCGAGGCGCTCGCCCAGTCGATGCGCCTGGAAACCCCGGTCATTCACCCGCAAAACCTGACGGTCTGCGCACATGACAGTTGTCAGCCGGCTCCGGCTGACAGGCGACGACTTAGCTTCGGCCGTCGCCTGCGCGCCATGATTTGCCCAACGGAGGAGACATGTCGCAAACCACACTCGCCAGCCTCACGGGCGTACGCAAACGCTTCGGCAAGATCCAGGCACTCGATGGATTCGATCTCGCGGTGAACCGCGGCGAGCTGCTCGCGGTACTCGGGCCCAACGGCGCCGGCAAAGTCCACCGCCATCTCCATCCTGTTAGGCCTGCAGGCCGCCGATGAAGGCTCGGCCGAGCTGTTCGGCCATGCAGCCGCAGGAAATCGACGGCCGCCGCCGCATCGGCGTGATGATGCAGGAGGTGATGCTGCCGGGCGTGATGCGTCCGCGCGAGCTGCTCGAGCAGGTCGCGAGCTACTACCCCACGCCCTACGACGTCGACGCCGTGATCAAGCGGCTGTCGCTCGAGGGCCTGGCTCAAGCGTCCCTACGGCAAGCTGTCCGGCGGCCAGAAGCGCCAGGTGCAGTTCGCGCATGGCGATCGTGCGGCCGTCCCGAGCTGCTGTTCCTCGATGAGCCCACCGTCGGCCTCGACGTGCAGGCGCGCGAAGCGCTGTGGAGAGTGGTGCGCGAGCTGCATGCACGAAGGCTGCTCCATCGTGCTCACCACGCACTATCTCGAAGAAGCCGAGGCGCTCGCCGATCGCGTCGCGGTCATGGCGCGAGGCCGGCTCATCGCCAGGCGGCAGCGTCAACGAAATCCGCGCGCACGTGACGCGCAAACAGGTGAGCTGCGTGACCCGCCTCACCGCCGACACGGTGCGCGCCTGGCCCGAGGTCGCGCAAGCTCGAGATGGAACGCGACCGCCTGCAGATCAGCACGCGCGATGCCGAAGCGCTGCTGCGTGCGGCTGTTCCGCGAGGATCCGCAGCTGTCCGACATCGAGGTCAAGCGCGCCGGGCTCGCCGAAGCGTTCACCGAGCTCACCAACGACTGCGCCAGGAGGCCGCATGAACACCGTCAGCAACATGTCGCGGCTCGGCGCCTGTGGGCCGCGTACTTCGGCGAGATGCGCTTCGAGTTCATCAAGTCGCTGCGCACGCCGGCGTTCGCCGTGCCGACGCTGCTCTTCCCGATCATGTTCTATCTGCTGTTCGGCATCTTCCTCGGAAGCATGCGCGGCAACAGCGGCCATGCCGCTGTACACTGTTCGCCACCTACGGCGTGTTCGGCGCCATGGGGCCGGGCCTGTTCGGCTTCGGCGTGTCGCTCGCCATCGAGCGCGAACAGGGACTGCTCACGCTCAAGCAGGCGCTGCCGCAGCCGCCCGGCGCCTATCTACTGGCGCGCGCCGTCATGGCCATGCTGTTCGTCGCGATCATCGCGCTGATGCTCACGCTCGATGGCCGTGTTCGTCGGCCATGTGCCGCTGACCTTCTCGCAGGGCGTCCGCCTGTTCGCGATCGACGTGCTCGGCGCGCTGCCGTTCTGCGCCATCGGCATGTTCGTCGGCTCGCTGGTCTCCGGGCCAGGCGTCGCCGGCCATCGTCAACCTGATCTTCCTGCCCATGGCCTTCCTGTCGGGACTGCTGGTTGCCGCTGCAGTTCATGCCGAAGTTCCTCGTCGACATCGCGCCGATCTGGCCCGCCTACCATCTGGCGCAGATGGCGCTCGGCACCGTCGGCGCGCCGAGCAGCGGCACCGCCATGCCGGTCACGTCGCCGTGCTCGCCGGCGTCACGCTGCGTGTTCTTCCTGCTGCGCGATGCGCCGCATGCACGGCAGCGGATTCCGGTTGTTAGGCGCACGGCCGAAGCGCGACGCTGGCGATCGTCGCCGGCGTCGTGCGGTCGTGCTGAGCCTGTCGATGTCGGGCGTGTTCGGTGGCAAGCCGGCAAGCAGGAGGATGCAACCGCTGCAACGGACGCAGCCTCGGCTGCCGCCGGCACGCCCGCCTCCGAGTCCGCCGGCCGGAGTGGCGGCTCCTGCAGGCGGCTGTGATCGCCGATTTCGACAACGGATCCGCAACCGGCGGCCTATGGCATTGGCTGGAGCGCCGCCGGCGACGACATGCGCGGCGGCAATTCCACGCCACGCAGCAGCCTGGTCGCTGGCGGCGCCGGCGGCAGCAAGGGCGCGCTCGAAGTGACGGGCGACGTCGGCGACGCGCATCCAGTATCCGTTCGCCGGCACGATGTTCTTTCCGGAGGGCCCGCCCATGCAGGGCCTCATGGACTACTCCGGCAAGAAGACGCTGACCTTCCAGGCGCGCGGCGACGGCCGGCGCTACATGCTCATGGTGATCTCCGGGACTGGCCGTGGACGGCATTCCGCTCATGGTACGACTTCGAGACGGGGCCCGAATGGCAGGAAGTGCGGCTCGACCTCGCCAAGCTCGGCGCCGCGGACTGGAAGCGCGTGCGCGCGATCGGCGTCGGCACCATGGGACCCGCGGGCCCGTTCCGCTTCCAGATCGACGACGTGCGCCTGGAGTAAGATCGCGCCCGGAGTCGGCACGACATGCGCCTCAACCAACTGCTGCAGAACATCCGCGAATCCACCGCCGGATTCGATGGTGGGCCACATGATCGGCGCCGACGGCCGCGTCATGCGCAACATGCCGTTCGTGATCCTGTTCAACCTGGCGTGGTTGTTCCTCTATCCGCTGCTCGCGCGCGAGTCGTTCGTGCAGCGTCATCCTGCCGACGCTCATCAGCCGTGCCGCTGTTCGTCTACCTGCACCTGTGCACGTACTTCTACGGCGGCCTCGCCACGAAGTGCGCCTGCGCTACATCGCCGGCATCTTCCTGCTGGGCTTCGCGCTCGCGCCATTTCAACCTTGCCGCGGCTCGGCTATCTCATCTTCGGCTTCTTCAGCGTCGCGTTCGCCGTGCCGACGCGCTACGCGCTGAAGGTGATATTCGGCGTCGGTCGTCGCCTTACGTCATCGAGATCATCCTGCTCGGGTCACGACGCCCAGACCGTGCTCAGCTGCGCGCTGCCCGCGGTGCTGCTCGGCATCTCGGCGATCTACGCCGCCTACACCACGCATCAGCAGATGCGCATCTGCGACGCAGCAACGAGGAAATCATGCGCCTCGCGACGCTGGCGGAACGCGAGCGCATCGGCCGCGACCTGCACGACCTGCTGGGCCACACGCTGTCGGTGGTCGCACTGAAGTCGGAGCTGGCGCGCAAGCTCATCGATCGCGATCTCGACGCGGCGCGCAGCGAAATCGGCGAGGTCGAGCGCGTGGCGCGCGACGCGCTGTCGCAGGTGCGCAACGCGGTCTCGGGCATCCGCAGCACCGCGCTGTCGGCGGAACTGGTCGCGGCCACCGCGCTGCTCGAAGCGCAGGGCCTCAAGGTGAAGTGCGAAACCGAGAACGTGAAGCTGCCGCACGATCGCGAGACGGCGCTGGCGCTGCAGCCTGCGCGAGGCCGCCACCAACATCCGCCGGCACTCCGGAGCGTCCGGGCGTCACCATCCGCGTGCAGAAGGAGCCGCCGACGGTGGTCGTCGAAGTGCGCGGACGACGGCCGCGGCGGCCGCATCGTGCCCGGCAACGGACTCAACGGCATGCGCGAGCGGCTCGGCAGCGTCGGCGGCACGCTGTCGCTCACGCCTAACGAGGACGGCGGCACGCTGCTGCGCGCCTCGGTCCCTGCTTGCGCGCATGATCCGCATCCTGCTCGCCGAAGACCAGGCCATGGTGCGCGGCGCGCTCGGCGCGTTGCTGCAAGCATGGAGCGCGACATCGAAGTGCTCGGCGCCGCCGCCGATGGCATGCAGGCGCTGTCCGAATGCCGGCGGCTGAAGCCGGACATCGTGGTCACCGACATCGAGATGCCCGGCATGACCGGCATCGAGCTCGCGCAGAAAATCCAGGCCGATGGCCTGCCCTGCAAGGTGGTCATCGTCACCACGTTCGCGCGCCAGGGCTATCTGCGCCGCGCGCTGGATGCCGGCGTCGAAGGGCTATCTGCTCAAGGATTCGCCCGGCCGAGAAGCTCGCCGAGGCGCTGCGCAACGTGCATCGCGGCGGCAAGGCCATCGATCCGGCGCTCGCGGTGGAAGCCTGGAACGAATCGGATCCGCTCAACGATCGCGAGCGCCAGACGCTGCGTCTGTCGGGCGAAGGACTGTCCGCGCCGCAGATCGCCGAGCAGCTCGGACTGTCGGCCGGCACCGTGCGCAACTATCTGTCCGAGGCCATCGGCAAGCTCGGCGCCAACAACCGCGTCGATGCGTATCCGCCTGCGCCCGCCAGCGCGGCTGGCTGTAGAGGTGCCGGGCCGGCATTCCGGCAACACTCGGCGGAGCGCCGTACTGGCGGCAGGAATAATGCCGGATTGCCCGGCACCGTCTAACTCTACCGCGGCCGATGTAGGGCATCTTGGTCGGCGAGGATGGTCATGAACTGCACGTTCGCCTCGAGCGGTAGTTTGGCCATCTGCAGCACCGCGTTCGCCACGTGATCTCACGTCCATCATCGGCTCCGGCTCTGGCAGGCGGCTGCCGAGCTCGGTCAGCGCATTGCCGATGTCGATCTGGCCGCAGGCGATGTCGTACTTGCGGCCGTCGAGCGACGTCGACTTGGTCAGCCCGGTGATCGCGTGCTTCGGTCGCCGTGTACGGCGCGGAATTCGGCCGCGGCGCATGCGCCGAGATCGAGCCGTTGTTGATGATGCGTCCGCCGCGCGGCGTCTGGTCCTTCATCGATCCGGAACGCCTGCTGCGTGCACAGAAACGCGCCGGTGAGATTGGTGTCGATGACTTCGCGCCACTTGCTCGTAGGTGCAGGTCCTCGAGCGGCAGGAACGGCGCGTCCACGCCCGCGTTGTTGAACAGCACGTCGAGCCGGCCGAACTTTTCGTGCGCCGCGTCGAACAACGCGCGCACCTCGTCAGGCTTCGTCACGTCCGCCACGACACACCAGCGACTGCGCGGCATCGCCCGCCTCGCGCGCCACTGCCTCGAGCTTGTCGGCGTGACGTCCCGCCGAGCACCACGCGAAATCCGTCGCGCAGAAACGCCAGCGCCGTCGCCTTGCCGATGCCGCTGCCCGCGCCCGTGATCAACGCCACCCGCTTTCCGTCATGCCTTCCTTACGTCTACGCGTCGCCGCGCCGCAACAGCGAGCTCGCTGAATGCGCCGTTTTCGTCGACGCGCAGCTCCATTTCGATGGGCTGGCAGCAGACCTGGCAGTCTTCGACATAACTGCACAGACCGGCGCTGGCATCCGACGCTAGTCTCGAATGCTTCGCCGCAATAGGGGCAGGTGACGCGCGCGAACTCGCTGCGAGGCTGCGCTGTCCACTGTGGCCAGCGTCGCCGCCGATGACGGGCTCGAGCCCGTAGAGCGCATCCACTTCGGCGTCGGTCAGCGGCTTTTCTGGGAGGTTCATGTTCGATCTCGCGGCTCGGATGATGGCACGACTCGCGCTGCTCGTCGGCATCGCGCTCGTGACGATGGGCAACGTACGCCTGTCTGCAGTTTCAATCCGGACCGACGGCGGCGTTACCAGGTTGCCCGGCAGCCCGACGGGCCCGGTCGGCAACGACAGCTTCACCGAGCGACTCACCCTGCGCAATGTCTCCGGTGTCGAAACCTACGAGCTTCGTGTTTCGGCGAGCCGATCCGCTTCGACTTCGAGATCGACGAATCGAACCGACACCAGCCAGTCGCGCTCCCGTTCTCCGACCGCGCAGACGACCGACTTCCTCGTCGTCGAACCAGGGCACCACGCAGATCCGCTGGACGTGGTCCGACGAGCCAGGCATTTCGCGCAGGTGGTCCACCGAACTCATGTTCGAACCCTATGCCAGCAAGATCCTTCACGCGTGATCTGGAACGGCACGCTCGAGCGATGGCACGAACCTGCCGCCGGGCAACTATCAGGCGCGCGGGCTCCTGGTTTTCGACGGTTACGACGACCAACCCGCTGGCACCCAGCGAACTCGGCGTCGCCACTGGTGCCATTCACGGTGCGCTGAAAACCTTCCCGGCTAGCTGCACCCTGGCGGGCGCCTGCGCCTCGTATAGATGGCAGGACACGCACATTCAGGAGCCCGCCGTGAAATTCAGAGCCTTCTCTGCCGCCTTGGCCGCCGCCGCCGCCCTCGCCCTGCCCGTCACCGGGTTTGGGGTCGAGCCCGAACTCAATATTCCGAATTTCAGCCATCTGCAGCAGAAGGCCACCGAATCGGTGGATGTGACGCTCGATGGCTTCCTGATGCGCATCGCGCGGAAATTCGCCGCATCCCATGCCGCCGACGAGGCGCATGACGACGCCATGTCGATGCTCCAGGACATCAAGTCCGTACGCGTGCGCAACTTCACTTTCGACTCCGACGACGCGTACTCCAAGGCGGATATCGACAGCGTCCGCAAGCAGCTCAGGCGCCCGGCTGGAGCGCGCTGGTGCAGGTCCACAAGACGCGACAACGAGGACGTGGATGTCTACGTGTGCCTCGAAGGACGACAAGGTCAAGGGCTGGCCGTGATCGCCAGCGAGCCGCGCGAGTTCACCATCGTGAACATCGTCGGCAGCATCGATATCGATAAGATCTCGCAAGCTCGAAGGAGAATTCGGCATTCCCGAGCGTGAGCCAGAACGAGTGATGCGACCCATCGTGAGCCTCTGCCGCCAGCGCAACCGATGCCTGATTCGCTGCTGGCGCAGGCCGCGCGCCGGAGACCGCGACGCCTTCGCCAGCGCTGGTGCGTGCGCACCAGGGGTCGGTGTTCAGCATCGGCCTGCGCATGCTCAACCGGCGCGACGCGGCCGAAGACCTGGCGCAGGACGTTTTCCTGCAGCTGTATCGCAAGCTCGATTCCATCGAGTCGCTCGAACACCTGGGGTTCTGGCTGCGGCGCGTGGCGGCGAACCTCGCCATCGACTGGCTGCGGCGCGCGCCCTACAGCGCCACGCAGCCGCTCGATGAGCAGGCGCGAAGTCGCTGCGCCGGAAGCGGATGAGCGATCCACTCATGAGCCGCGAGCTCATGCGGTTGTTAGGCGAGCTGGCGCCGCACCGCGCGCGCGCGTGATGCTGCTGCGCTACCAGGAAGACCGCGACGTCGCCGAGATCGCCGCGATGCTCGACATGCCCGCGAATACCGTGAAGAGCCACATCAAGCGCTCGTTGACCGCGCTGCGCGGCCGAGATGATCGGCGCGAAGCTGATCGATTGCGAGGAACTGCCATGAACGAAAACTTTGAAGACGAACTGCGCCGGCGCCTGCGCGCCGGTGGACGCCCCGGAAGGCTTCGCCGAACGCGTCATGGCGCGCGCTGCCCGCGGACGCGAAGCTCCACGGTAGTCGCTGCTCTGTCCCCAAGCGCCGCGCGCCCAGCTCGCGCAGTTCGGCAGTGCCCGCCGCGCTCGCCGCATCGCTGCTGGTAGCCGTTTTCCTGGGCGAGCACGTGGCCAACGATCGCGCGCATCATCGAGGAACAGAAGGCATCGCCGCGAGCCAGCAGCTCATGCAGGCGCTGCGCGTCACCAGCCAGAAACTCGACCTCGCCTATCGAGGCCGTGAACAGCCCGCCGACCGGCGGGAGACTGAGGAGAATCGCTCATGAACGCCCGCGTCGCGCTGTGCACTCGTTGCCGCCTGCTGTCTGGCCGAGCCCGGCATTGGCGCAGTACGAAAGGACAGCTGCGGCTGCCCGAGTTCGCCTCGCTTGCCGACAAGGCCAGCGAAACCGTGACCGTCACGCTCGACGCCAATCTGCTCGGCATGGCCTGCGCGGTTCCTGAACAATGAGGATCCCGAACAGGCCGCGGCCAAGAAGCTCGTGCACGTTCCTCGACCGGCATCTACGTGCGCCACTACACCTTCGACACCGACTACGCGTATCCCAAGGGCGACATCGACGGCGTGCGCCGCCAGCTGAGCGCACCGGGCTGGAGCCGCATCGTCGGAGCGCGAGCAGCAAGAAGGAGAACACCAACGTCGACGTGTTCGTGCTCATCGACGGCGACAAGGCGCAGGGTCTCGCCATCATCGCCAGCGAGCCGCGCGAGTTCACCATCGTGAACATCGTGGGCAACATCGACCTCGAGCAGTTGCGTGACCGTCGGAAGGAAACTTCGGCGTGTCCGGACCCGGAGATCGACACCGGCAGAGGAACCGGCGTCCAGCCGAAGCCGCCAGCCCCGCAGCCAGCCCCAGCGAAACCGGTCAGTCAGAACTTCCAGCGCAGGATGTGCCGCAACCACGGCTGGCGCACCGAAGATCAAGAGGAAGATGGGCAGCTCTTCCATGGAACGAGTAGCCGGCGCGCGTCACCCGACATACATGTTCATCGCAGCGGCGATGAACCAGCGGTAGCCCGATGAATACCAGCGCGGCCATTTTCATTTCGCCGGGCCACCGGCTGCGGTAGCGCCGCGCCGCCACCAACCGCCAGCCCTAATAACGCAAAGCCGATTCCAATGACGCGATGAACGAGCGCGAGGAACTCCGGTTCGGCTACCGCCGGCGCTTCTAGACTACACCGCCCTTCCGGCCAGGAGTTCAAACCATGTTGCTCCGATTAATCCAGGAATCATGTTGCTCGGAGCTCACAGTCGCGATACACGCGGCGAGTGCTGGAGAATGCTCCATCGGTTTCAAAATTCATCCATGAGTCAGCGTCGATGGGTTTCCTCGCGGTATCCATGGCTGCCTCCACGCGCATCGCCGCGATCGCGCGGTGCTCGCCCACCTGTTCAAATTACCATCTGGGCCGGCTTCTACTACTGGAAGGAAGCCTCTGACGAGTCTCGAGCAGCTTCTGCTTATTTCAGCGCGGTGACCTACGCAACGATCGGCTATGTGCGACATCGTGGTACAGCACTACCATGGCTTGAGGTACTGGCGGCTGTGGAAGGACTGCGGGAACTCTCATGCGACCGAAGACGGTGCGAGGCGTTCTTTGTCTCGCCAGGCAGTCAGCCGGCTCTACATACGGTCCGCCACGCAGTGCGCCCGGCTCGCGACTGACGCACGCTTTCACGCCGATGCGGCATCTTCGGCCTTCAGGATCCGTACGGCACGGTTGACTATGCGGCTGGAAGCGCCCAGCGCGAAACAAAGAGAACCAGCGTGGCGCCATCGGCCACCAGTTCTAAAATGAAAAGCCACTGCGGGCTGGCGTGGTAATCGACGGTTGCGAACTTGCGTAGTAACGACGGCACGAAGCTGCGCAATGCCGCACCGACCGGGAAGCGCGAATAGAGAACCAGTTTTCTCCGGCTCATCGAGCACGCTGTCGACGTAAGAAGACAATCAACGCGGCGCCGACCGGGACCTGGAAGGTGTCCGGCGACTCGTCTGCCGCGTTTCCCGAGTTGGCTCGTTCCGTTCTGTAAACTTTCACGCCAGACAGCCGTGGCCTGAGTGAGAACGGCGCTCCGGCCACTGCGCTTGCCGCATTCCCGGCGCCGCGAACGCCTGCGCCAAGGCGAAGCGCTTCTGCGGCGGAGGGACCACGTGTTTGCGCAGATGCTCGAGCCTCGCCGCGACTTCGGCCACCGTCGGTTCGGTGATCCTCGATACCCACCACAACGCGAACGGCGACTTCAGGTCATGCGCGTGAGCCATTCGCGCCTTGCGTGCTTGAGGATTTCGATGTGCGCGGACTTGCTGACATGCGTGGTTGCGCAGCGCTTCGACATCGCGCCACTTCGCGACATGTTTGATGATGATGTTGTCTCGCCGAGTGGGCGCAGCGACGTGGCGTCGTTTGCCGCTCGCCCTTCAGGCCGCCAGAGAGGCGCCTGGCGATTTCGCCGCGGGACTCGTTGATGCGATCGAGGTTGTCGACGAAGGGATCCTTGAGCGCCGGGACTGTCGAGCGGCGACCTGAGCGCGGCAATGTTGAGCTGGGCCAGTTGGTACTTTCGACATCCCGGTTCTCCCTCAGTTCGCATGCTGGCGGCCGACATCGAGCACAGAGCTCGGTCGGCGCTGTCAGACCTTGATGGTGGCGCGGGCGCGGGTATTCCAGATCGACGATGACATCGTATGGGTTCTCGACAGCGAGATGACGAGCGCGAACGTCACGTGATGGAGCCAGCGGCGATCTCCTTGTTTTCAGAGGGTCCCGTACCCCACCAGCAACGCGCCGACGAGCGAACAAGCACGGCGAGGAGCGCAGAAGATCACGACGAGGCGGATGATTTCAGGGTGGCCGTCTGGCGCGTGCCGGTGATGTCGATCATCCTCGTTCAGTGCCGGGACCGGCAGGATCGCCACGGCCTGGGGCGATGCGCCCCCGGCAAGCCGCAACGCCGCCAGCGGCCCGCTTCCAAAGATCTCGTGCTGAAGCGCGGCTCCCTGCAGCCAAGGCCCGCGGTCACGTCGTCCGGGTTTTGCGCGTGCTGATAGACGCGCGGCGCGGTGGGCCACGTAGCGGCGGCAGGTCGCGCAGCGGCGCCCAGGCGTCTCCCGGCGGCGGGGTCTGGCGAGGCGTGGATAGGCGGACGGTGCCGGTCGTGCATTCGCCTCGGCGTCGACGCAACCATTTGCGGTCGTCGAAGCGCGACGCCGCTCCGGAGAATGTGAAGGCCAGCAACAATCCGCAGCAACGCGAACACGGCGCCTTCCGGCCGCGCCAGCGCCCTTGGTGAATGAGCCATCGGGATCCTCTCTTCGCCAGGTGCGCGACAGCCGACACGCCGACCCGATCTCGAAGCGACGCCAGCATGCCGGCGAACAGCGCGAGCGCGCCAGGACGATTGCGAACGAGCGTGAAAGACTCGTGTGAGCGGGTTCCGTCGAACTTGATTGCCTTCCGGCTTCGCAGGAACAGCGCCGGATCGACCTCGGCCCGATGCCTTCATAGGACGGGACAGCGGACCGCGTAGACCACGTTGTTGTCCTTGAGAGCATGAGGGCCCACGGCGCCTGGCTGTCACGCGCGCCGTGATGAGCGTGGTCTCGCCAGGTCACCGTCGGTGATCCGGTGCACGGTGTCATGTCGTGCTTTTCGGTGGGCACCTGCGTCGCCTTGTTGGCCGCGAAGAACTCCCACTCCGCTGGCCTGAACTCGAAAGCGCAGCCCACGCGGGCGGCACTCCCTCCGACGAACCCAGACCTGAGGGCCGCCAGCGCGCAGTCACGTTTCGGACTGACCGTCCCACGATGCGCTCGACCGGCCCTGTCGAGCAGGTTGACGACCCACAGCGTCCGGCCACTGGATGACGGACAGCTGGTGCACGCCCCCGGCCAGTGTCCAGCGCCGTCTCTTCCGAGCGCACGCGTCCATTTCCGGCCCGACGGCGACTTTCGGTTTCGTCGCGAAAGACTGTCTTGCGGAATTCCCGGCGAATCCGTTGGCGGTGACGATGCGGAACAAGCCCGGCGGGTTGCGGTCGGCGTGCGCCGGCGCCGGGCGGCGGCAGCAGCACCAGCGGATGCCAGCTGGAATCGTCCGCATCGAGCGGCTCCCCGCTGCGGTATTTTCTCTTGCGGGCGCAGCGCCCTGGCGGCGGCGTCCTCGTTTAGCCTCGTGCCGGACGATGCGGGCAATCAGACGCGCCAGGGCAAGGGTTCATCGAAGGAACCTGGTGCCCTTCGTCTTTGGGACTTTCACGCGGGCTTTCTCGCGGTATGAATCGCGACTATGCCCCAGGCGATCGCCGCTCGAACGAGACCTGTCTATGGATCCGTGCTCGCGGAATCTCGGCGGCGAGCGCCTCGGCCGTCGGAGGCCTCGCGGATGCCGTGACAGCAGATGTTTGGCGCGCCGATGCATCACCGCCGGGCGGTCGCACAGCCAGCCAAGCGCTCGGCATGCACACGGACATGTACGGCACGGGTAGGCGCTGACTCGAGCGGCCTCCAGGGAATGTTCGACGCCTCGAGGATGATGAGCCGGCCCGCCAGGCCGCAGGATGCGAAATGCTTCATCAAGAGCGCGTCGCCGATTGCAGATCTTGAGACCCAGCGACATGGAGTACGCATCGACGCTGCCATCGGCGATCGATGGCATCGCCTCAACGTCGAGCATGTGAACCGCACCTCTGACGTGCGCCTTCAAGCGTTGTTGGGCGATCGCCAGCATCTTCGGGCTGATGTCCGACGCGATGACGGTGCGGCCGCCGGTTTCGGTGGGCGAGCAGTCGAAGCACGATGTCACCCGTGCCCGAGGCTCCATCGAGCAACACGTTCCACTCTTCGCTCGCGATGCGGCGCGCGACGGCGCGCTTCCAGAGCGCGGTGGATGCCGAAGCTGAAGACATCGCACAGCAAGTCGTAGCGCGAAGCGATACGGCCGAACAGCGTCGTCTGTGCTGCCAGGCGAACTCCGCGGCGTTCTCACGCGGCCGCAGGCTTAGAGGCCACGCGCGATCACTTCTTCATGATCTCGTTGGTGCCGCCGTAGATGCGCTGCACGCGCGAGTCGGCGAACAGCCGGCGCGATCAGGTATTCGTTCATGTAGCCGTAGCCGCCGTGCAGCTGCACGCACTCGTCGAGCACCTGCTGCTGCATGTCGGTGCACCACCACTTGGCCATCGACGCGGTCTCGGTGTCGAGCTTGCCGGCGACGAGATCCATCGACGCAGCGATCGGATGAACACGCGCGCGATGCGCGCGATGCTGGCCGAGCTCGGCCAGCTTGAAGCGCGTGTTCTGGTAGTTCGAACACCGGCTGGCCGAAGGTCTTGCGCTCGCGCACGTATTTCAGCGTTTCGTCGATGCCGCCTTCCATCGCGCCCACCGCGCCGACGGCGATCGACGGTGCGTTCGTAGGGCAGGTCGTGCATGAGCTGATGCATGCCCTGCCCTTCGGCGCCGCCCAGCAGGTTCTCGACCGGCACCTTCACGCTTTCGAAGAACAGCTCCGAGGTGTCCTGGCCGTGCATGATCTGCCCTATGAACGCACGGTCATGCATGGCCGCATTACGAGAGTAACTTCGAGGCGTAATCGGTAATCTGCTCGGCCAGGGCGAGGATACCATCAGTGACACTGCTAATTTGCGGTCATTACTGCCGTGAATTTTCGTCCGTCCGACACCAAGTAGCGGCTATCGGTCGGCTTTATGGCTTCAGTACCAGAACACGCTTCAACTGTTTGCCAGCATCGCTCGCGTCTGGTCTGATCGCTGAGCTTCGATACCCATCAAGTATGATGATTGCGACATACGGCTCGACC
>ERZ1370068.1034-contig-10945_pt1 | contig 19447 bp, 24 predicted proteins | sample MGYA00561227_ERZ1370068 | MGnify/ENA primary metagenome ERZ1370068 (study PRJEB38410, sample SAMEA6850437) | metagenome | study: Metagenomic assessment of the ecological functions of the soil: analysis of the soil microbiota associated with the...
GATATGCCGGTTCGGTTACGTATTGCTGGCGTATTCGTGTGCGCGGGCTGCGGCCTGCCGCTTTTCACCTCGGCGATGAAATTCGACAGCGGCACGGGCTGGCCGAGCTTTTTCACCACCATCCCCGGCGTGTTCGGCACGACCAGCGACCGCAAGCTCTTCATGGAGCGCACCGAGTACCACTGCGTGCGCTGCGGCGGCCACCACGGCCACATTTTCGACGACGGCCCGGAGCCCACCGGGACTGCGCTACTGCAACAACGGCGTCGCGCTGCGCTTCATCCCGAAGACGGGCAAAGCCTAGCCGGTCCGGAAAAAGAAGCCGCGGATGTCCGCGGCTTCGTTTGACGCTGATCTAGTTCTTACAGGTTGGCGCTCAGCGTGCGCTGGGACTTCCACGCGCTGTAGGCGAGCAGCAGCGTGAGGATCACGGCCGTGACTCCGAACACCGAGTACGCCAGGTTCGCCGGCGACAGCGCGATCCCAGTGTTGGCGATCACTTCCTTCGTCGGTTCCAGCTTCAGCGCGTACATTCCGGTGTAGTGCATGCCGCACACGGCGATGCCCATGACGAAGGCGCTGCCGAAGCGCTGCAGATTCCCGCGCAGGTTGAACGCGAGCCACAGGGCGACGGTCGCCGCAACGATGGCGATCACGTTGGCTGCCCAGAAGAGCGTGGGATCGTAGCTGATCTTGGCAGGCATGATCATCGCCGCCATTCCCGTGTAGTGCATCAAGCGCGACGCCCAGCCCCGGTCAGCACTCCGCCCAAGGGCAGGTTGAACGGCCCGCCGTCGCTGCGGTCCGACGATGAACAGCCCGACCGCCGGCGCGAGAATCCCGAAGGCCAGCGAGAGGAAGGTGAGGAACGGGTCGTAGACCACCGGAATGCCCAGGTCAGCCGCGTTCATGGCGATGAAGTGCATCGACCAGATGGCGCCGCCGCCCACCGCTACCGCCGCACCGATGACCGAACCGATGACCGCCCCCAGCTGCGTCCCTGCGGGATCGCGGTCGCGAGCTGCAGGGCCAGCGTAGGAACCGAACACCGAAATCACGTACGACAGCCCGACCAGAAACGGTTCGTAATGGATAGTGTTGTTCATCTGATATCTCCATTCGTTCGCGTTCTAAAACAATATGTTATATCGAACGGCTAAGACCAAGCATTGCATCGCGCGTCTAAAGCCGCGGAATTATAGATCATATTCGATCTTGAAACCACAGTGACTGGCTCCCCTGTGTCTTGCAGGAAACCTTGTTCACCCTGGTACCGGGGTCAGCGGACCGGCGTCCAGGAATCCCTGCATGAAGCCTCCGAGGAAGCCGCAGCAGGCGATTTTGCCGGCGCATAGCGGGCTGTCCGGGAAGCGCACTTCGGTGTCGGTCGCCTCCACCTTGGTGATCGCCTCCAGCGCCGGGACCAGCGTTCGCCGCAAGCGCGGTCGGCATCTTGAGCGGGCTGCCGAAAGACCATTCCTTCTCGTAATGAAAAGCGCCGATTTTCTTCCCCGCCTCGACCAATGCGCCTCTCTCTCACGTCCGCCGCCGAGGGACTCGCCATACGCCTACGACCAGCGGGCGCGATGTCCGGAAATTTTGCGGCTATCTGCTTCACGGATGGAACCGGGCCGGACTGAACCGCCGTCCACACCGACCGACGCTGTACTCGGGGCTGAGGCCCTTGATCTCGGCGGCGAGCTTGGCCTTGTCGAGATGACCGACGTCGATCGTGATCTTCACGAGCTTGGGCCCCGAGCCCGAGTCCGCGAGCTGCTGCCCCTTCAGGGGGTAGCCATTGCGAACGAGGAAGGCGGCGATGCGCGCGAGCGCCCCGCTCTTGTCAGCCCCGCTTATCGTGATGGTTACCATGGTTGTTTGCCTCTCGCTGACCTCGTGACAAATACGCAACTTTCATGCCGCCAGACCAGACGGCCTCCACGCCCCGTAATTTTGCTCATCTGCGCCTCGGGGCCCCAGTCCGACCCGAGACCTGTCGGCGATCCGTCGTCAGCGACGGAAAATTCTATCCCAATGTCATGACCTGGAGCCGGCCCTCATGTAACCGGCGATACAAAGGCTTACAAGCCGTTACACCGGCCCCGGTCAACAGGCCCTGCAGTCGGGCCGTTTTTCGGCTCGTACCATCCAGAAAGGAGCGAACCATGAAGACCAACAAGTTCCGGCTCTTGAGCATCGCGAGTCTCGCCGCTTCGGCCCTCGTTCGCGCCGCGCCGGTCGCTGGCGCACGACGGCTATCGCTACGGCCATGCCCGCTACGGCGCTCCGTATTTCGTGCAGCCAGGCCATCGCGTCGTGGTCGTGCGCCCGTGGTCGTGTACCGCGGCGCACGGTCTACTATGCGCCGGCCCCCGTCTACTACGCGCGCCCGCGTATCCCGTGTACTACGCAGCGCCGCGGTATCCTGCGCCGAATGCCGCGGCCACGGTCGGCGGCGCGATCGCCGGCGCGGCGATCGGAGGCATCGTCAGCCACGGGCAGGCCCGGCGCGATCGCTGGCCGGCTCGGTGATCGGCGCGGTCCTCGGCAGCGGACTCCGCGCGCTAGAAAGCTCGGTATAGCGCTCCACCGGAAAGTCCGCCTTCGGGCGGCTTTCTTTTCGGCGTGCGGGCTCGCGCAGCGTCGAACCGTACAATGGCGCGATGTCCTCCGAACCGCCTTACGCGGGCCTCACCCCGGATACCGTGCTCGACGCGCTCGACGAGCGCCGGCTTCGCGGGCGACGGGCGCCTGCTCGCGCTGAACAGCTACGAGAATCGCGTCTATCAGGTCTGGCTCGATGACCCGAAGACGCGCGGCACTCGGTCGTCGCCAAGTTCTACCGGCCCGGGCGCTGGAGCGACGCGCAGATCCTCGAGGAGCACGCGTTCGCCGCGGAGCTCGCCGCAGCGCGAGATCCCGGTCGTCGCGCCGCTCGCAGCAGGCGGCAACGCACGCTGCACGAGTTCGGCGGCTTCCTGTTCGCCGTCTATCCGCGCAGCGCGGCCGGCGCACGCCGGAGCTGGAGGACCCGCGACACGCTCGAATGGATGGGACGCTTCATCGGCCGCATCCACGCGGTCGGCGCTGCGCGCGCCTTCGCCGAGCGGCCCGCGCTCGATCATCGAGACCTTCGGCGCGCGAGCCGCGCGATTGGCTGCTCGCGCAGCGGCTTCATTCCGGCCGGACTTGCTCGACGCGCTGGACGAGCGCGGCGCGACCTGGCGCTCGCTGGCGTCGGCCGCGCTGCTACGAGCGCGCGCGGCGATGTGCGCGACGCTGCGGCTGCACGGCGATTGCCACGCGAGCAACGTGCTGTGGACCGACGACGGCCCGCACTTCGTCGACTTCGACGACTGCCGCACGCGGGCCGGCGGTCCAGGACCTGTGGATGCTGCTCTCGGGCGACCGCGCGCCGATGACGCGCGCAGCTCGGCGACGTGCTCGCGCGGCTACGCGAGACTTCCACGACTTCGATCCGCGCGAGCTGCACCTGCTCGAGGCGCTGCGCACCCTGCGCCTCGATCCACTACTGCGGCGCTGGCTCGCGCGGCGCTGGGACGATCCCGCATTCCCCGCCGCGTTTCCCTGGTTCAACACCCAGCGCTACTGGCAGGACCGGATCCTGGAGCTGAAGGAGCAGATTGCGCTGATGGACAAGCGCCACTCCAGGTTTGAGCGCTCTGACAAACTCTCTGCGCCCGCGCGCGCTGACGCCACGTTCACCGTGACCCTGGTCGTCGTCTGCCAGGGCTTCAACATGCTGACCGTGGGCGGCATCGCGCTCTTCCTGCCGCTCATCCGCGAGGACCTCGGCATGAGCTTCGCGCAGGCCGGGCTGCTCTCGGCGGTGTCGACCTTCACCTACGCGCTGGGCCAGATTCCCGCGGGCGTCCTCGCCGACCGCTTCGGGCCGAAGCGGCTTTTCTTCCTCGGCATCCTCGGCTCCACGCTGCTGTCGTTCAATTTCGGCACGCTGCATACCTATTCGGGCGCGATCGCGAACCAGGTCGCCTCGGGGGCCTTTCGCGCGCTGATCTTCGCGCCCGGCCTCGCGCTCGTCGCCTCGTGGTTTCTCCCGACCGCAAGGCGACCGCGATGGGCGTATCGTCATCGGCGGAGTCTCGGGGAACGTCCTGCTGTCCCTGGTGGGACCCTTCTCGCCGATCCGCTACGGCTGGCGCCCGACGTTCATGGGATTCGCGCTGCTCGGCGTGTCCATGGCCTTCGTCTACCTCTTCTGCGGAAAGGGAAAAGCCGGCCGGGCCGCGGCATCCGGTCGGGATGCTCGAGGCCTGCAGCTGTTCCGCTACCCGATCACGTGGGTATGCGCCGGCATCCAGTTCATCCGCTTCGCCGTCACGACCTCGTTCAACTTCTGGCTGCCGTCGCTGCTCGTTGTCCGACCGCGGGCTGTCGCTCGAGTCCGCCGGCCTGATCACCGCGATGGGAGCACTGCTCACTGGCGGCGGCGAATCCCCTCGGAGGCTACGTCTCGGACCGGCTCCGCAACCCGCCGCTGGTGATCGGGGCGTCGCTCGCGGTGCTCGCGTGCACCTCCGGGCATGGTCGTGGCGGTCGACTCGACCGCGCTGCTCGTCCTGGTGATCGCGGTGAACTCGGTGTTCCTGCAGTTCTACTTCGGGCCGTTGTTCTCGGTGCCGCCTGGAAGTCCTGGGGCCGCGCGTCGCCGGCATGTCGGCCGGATTCGGCAACATGTTCGCGAACCTCGGCGCGCTGACCTTCGCCTCACGCGCTCGGCGTTGTGAAGGACGCGGCGGGTGCGTTCAAATGGGGCTTCATCGCGACCGGCGCGATGTGCGTCGTCGGCGTCGCGCTCGCCTTCAGTGCTCGCGCGCCTGCAGCCGGCCGGCGCCTCAGTAGGTCTTGTACGGCAGGTATTTCCCCGACGTCACCACTGCACGCGGTCGCCCTTCTCGTGCGGCTCTGCGGCTTGATGTCCATCGAAAAGTCGATCGCGCTCATGATGCCGTCGCCGAATTCCTCGTGGATCAGCTCCTTGATCGTCGTGCCGTAGACGTTGACGATCTCGTACCAGCGGTAGATCAGCGGGTCGGTCGGCACCGCGGTCGGCAGCGAGCCCTTGTACGGCACGGTCTGCAGGATCAGCACCGCCTCCTCGGGCAGGTCGAAAATCTTGCCGACGGTCTCGGCCTGCTTCTTGGTCATCTGCATCTGGCCGAGGCAGGCAGCGGTGGTCCATTCCTTCGACTGCGCCGACCTTGCTGGCGACGTCGGACCACTTGATGCCCGATCTTGATCTTGCGGAACGACGATCAGGTCGGTGACGTCCTCGCGCTTCATGGGCTTCATCAGGCTCGCGCAGTGACCGGCGTTGCTCGGTGTCGACGTTTCATGTTGCCTCCTCAGTGGCTCTCAGGTTGACGATCTTTGGCTGCGGTCCTCGTGGGGCTCGGCGCGGACGCGGCTTGCTCGCCGCGAGAGCTTCGAGCGGTTCAGGAAGTCGACCAGGTGGTTGCGCAGCCGGTAGAACTGCTTGTCGTGGTGCATGCGTGTGGCGCGTCGCGCGGCTTCTGCAGCGTGTTGTCGACGATCTCCGCGATCGCCGCGCGTCGGGCCGTTCGACATCAGCAGGATCCGGTCGGCGAGCAGGATCGCCTCGTCGACGTCGTGGGTGATCATGAACACCGTCTGGTGGGTCGCGGCGCAGATCCTCAGCAGCTCGTCCTGGATCACGCCGCGCGTGAGCGCGTCGAGCGCGCCGAACGGCTCGTCGAGCAGCAGCATCTTCGGCTGGATCGGCGAAGGCGCGCGCGATGCCGACGCGCTGCTTCATGCCGCCGGAGAGCTGCGACGGCTTCTTGTGCTCCGCGCCGGTGAGGCCGACCATGTCGATGAACTTCTGGCAGTGCATCTGCGACCTGGATGCGGTTCCAGTCCGGCCAGCGCGAGCTTCACCGCGAAGGCGATGTTGCTCATCACCGAGAGCCAGGGCATCAGCGCGTGGCCCCTGGAACACCACGCCGCGGTCGAGCGCTCGGGCCCGCGACCTCGCGGCGGTCCATGATCACCGTGCCCTCGCTCGCGCGTGTCCAGGCCCGGCGAGGATGTTGAGGATGGTGGTCTTGCCGCAGCCCGAGTGGCCGACGATGCAGACGAACTCGCCCTGCTCGATCGTGAAGTCGACCTCGCTCGAACACCGGCACCGGCCTGCCGTCCTTCGCCGGGTAGATTTTCGAGAGGCCCTGTACTTCGAGGAAGGCCATGCGCTAGTCCACGTAGGTCACGAGCTTCTGCAGTCGCCCGATGGCGAGGTCGAGCAGCCATGCCGACCACGCCGATGGTGAGGATGGCGAAGATCACGTTGGCGAGGTTGAGGTTGTTCCACTCGTTCCAGACGAAGTAGCCGATGCCGGTGCCGCCGACCAGCATCTCGGCGGCGACGATCACCAGCCAGGCGATGCCCATCGAGATGCGCATGCCGGTGAGGATGGTCGGCGCCGCGGCGGGCAGGATCACGCTGGAACGCCTTGCGCAGCGGCTTCACCTCCGAGCGTGCTGCGCGACGTTGAGCCAGTCGCGCCGCACCGAGGCGACGCCGTGGGCGGTGTTGATCAGCATCGGCCACACCGAGCAGATGAAGATCACGAACACGCCCGAGACCGACGAGTCCTTGATGGTGTAGAGCGCGAGCGGCATCCAGGCGAGCGGCGAGATCGGCTTGAGCACCTGGATGAAGGGATCGAGCGCGCGGTGCATGAGCGGCGACATGCCGATCAGGAACCCGAGCGGCACCGCGACCAGGATCGCGAGCAGGTAGCCCAGCGCCGACGCGCGCCGAGCGAGTACGCGAGCTGGATGCCGATGCCCTTGTCGTTGCTGCCGCGGTCGTAGAAGCGGATCGGCGAGGTGCTTCCACGCGGTCTCGCCGATCTGCGCGGGCGTCGGGCAGGCCCTCGGTCTTCTTCGCGCCCTTGCCCATCAGCTTCGCGTACTCGTCGTTCGCCGCGGACGCCTGCCTGCCTGGGCAGCGTCGCCAGGTGCCAGACGCCGAGCAGGACGACGAGGAACAGCAGCGACAGCGCCGCTGGCGCGCCAGAAATCGCGGCGTCACGCTCACGCCGCTTTCCTGATCGCGAAGCTCGCGAGGTACGCGTCGGGCTTGGCCGGATCGAACTCCTTGCCCATGACCTTGAACTTCGCGTAGCTCCGCGCCGGCGCCTTCATCTCCAGCTCGGCCATGTGCTTCCTCGCGTCGGTCACGAGGAACACCTGCTCGGCGATCTCGCCGGTAGTTCGACGTCGCCCTTGATGTAGCCCCAGCGCTTCATCTGCGTGAGGATCCACACCGCCATCGACTGCCAGGGAAGGGATCGAAGTCGGCGCGGTCGGGCACGTTCTTGCACGTTGCCCAGGCCGTCGGCGAACTTGCCGGTCAGCACCTGCTCGACCACCGTCACCGGCTGGTTGAGGTAGTTCGGCGGCGAGATCACCTTCGGCGATCAGCGGCCGGTTGCGCGCCTCGCGCGCCATCGCGCGCCGAGGTGAGCACCGCGCGGTAGAGCGCGGCGAAGGTGTTGGGGTTCTCCTTGATGAACGCGTCCGACACGCCGAAGGCGCAGCAGGGATGGCCGTCCCACAGCTCCTTGCGAGAGGATGTGGATGAAGCCGACCTCGTCGTACACGGCGCGCTGGTTGAAGGGATCGGGGCCGAGGAAGCCGTCGATGTTCCCGGCGCGCAGGTTCGCGACCATCTCCGGCGGCGGCGTGACGCGGATCTGGATGTCGGTGTCCGGGTCGAGGCCGTGCTCGGCGACGTAGTAGCGCAACAGGAAGTTGTGCATCGAGTAGTCGAAGGGCACGGCGAACTTGAAGCCCTTCCACTGCTTCGGGTCGCGCTTGTCCTTGTGCTTGACGTGCAGCGTGATCGCCTGGCCGTTGATGTTCTGGATGGTGGCGACGTTCATCGCCTGCGCGGCCGAGCCCAGGCCGAGCGAGATCGCGAGCGGCATGGGCGAGAGGAAATGCGAGGCGTCGTGCTCCTTGTTGAGCATCTTGTCGCGGATCAGCGCCCAGCCGGCGGTCTTGTTGAGCGTGACGTTCAGGCCCTGCTTGCGGTAGAAGCCGAGCGGATCGGCCATGATGAGCGGCGTCGCGCAGGTGATCGGGATGAAGCCGATCTTGAGGTCCTTCTTCTCGAGCGGGCCTCTTGTCCTGCGCCATCGCCTCGAGCGCGCCGAACGGAACCAGGCTGGCGATCGCCGCCAGCGCACCGGAGGACCCGACCGCGGCGAGAAAGCGCCTGCGCGTCTGCGTCGCGCGGGAAAAGCGCGCGCATCACGGCCGATTGGATCACCCGTGCGTTGAGCGTCTCCGCGTCGCCGCTCGCCGGGTTCGTCGCGCGCGCTACCCGCATCGTGCTCCGCCTGCGATCCGTGTTTTCCGCAGACGCAGGCGGCGCCGAGCCGGACATCGGGATTGAAGGGATTGTCGAAAGCCGGACATGTCTCTGATCCCCGGACGTTTGAGATATTTCCGGGGACAACTGCATCAAACGTGCCCGCGGCGCGCGCGCGTGGCGCGAACGCCGAATCTCGTTGAACAACAAGGAGTTCATCGCGCCGCACGGCGCGATGATGCGATCCGGACACCCTGCTGCTCTGCGCCGATCGAGTGCACCGGCTTCGCCGCTGGTGCACGCGAGCGCACCTCGCCGGGGCTGGGCCCTACCTCGGGTCGTCGGGACCGGCCACCGCTGCGCCGTCGACGCTTGTGCCGGACAGAGCGCCTGCGCGACGAACCCGGTGGCCTTCATCTCCTCGATGAAATCGCGCACGTAGCGCGCGCCGGCGTCGCGACCCTTGGGCACGGCCATCGCCTGGTTGATCGTCATGAAGCGGCCGGCGAGCAGGCGCACGCCCGGAACGCGCTTCGCGTCGGCCTCGAGCTGCTGCTTCACGCCGGCCGAGACCTCGAGCTTCTGCGCGAGCATCATGTTCACGACCTCGGGCGAGGTGGGCGCGCGCACCAGCATCGCGCGCTTGATCTCGCGGGTGAGGAACAGATCGTAGGCGCTGCCCTTGCCCACCACGATCCTGATGCCCTCGCGGTCGACCTCGGCGTTGCTGCGGATCGGCGAGCCGGCGGGCACGAGGTAGGAGCCTTCGATCACGACGTAGGCCGGCGACTGGATCATGTCCACCGCGCGCAGCGGATCGATCGCAACATAGCCGACGTCCCAGGCATCCGGTCTTCACCGCCTCGACCACCCGGCCCGCGGCCGCGTAGGGAACGATCTCGAGCGGCACGCCGAGGCGCTTGGCGAGCTCGCGCGAGAGATCGACCGAGACGCCGCGCGCCTCGCCGGTCGCCGGGTCCTTCGAGGCGAGGACCGCCGTTGCCGAAGTTGATCGCGGCGCGCAGCTTGCCCTGTCGGCGCGAGCTCGGCCACCACCGCCGGCGACGGCTTGGGCGGGGTCGATGAGCAGGCGGCGAGCGCCGCGAAAATCAGGACAGTGATTCGTTTCATCGTTTCCTCCTCGAATTGGCGCGCATTGACGGTCTCGTCGCCGGGTCACTCGACCCGGATGTGTCGTTCCTTGATGACCTTGCCCCACTTCTCCGATTCGCGCTTCAGGTGGGCGGCGAATTCCTCGGGCGTGCTCGCGACGATCTCGAAGCCCATCTGCTCGAAAAGGCGCTGCCTGCTCCGGCGCGGTCAAGGTCTCCTTGAGCCTGGCGTTGAGCAGCGAGACGATCGCCGCGGGCGTGCCCTTGGGCGCGAGCACGCCATGCCAGGTCACGAACTCGTATCCGGGCAACCCGGCCTCGGCGATGGTCGGCACCTCGGGCAGCGCTGGCGAGCGCTTGGCGCTAGCCCACCCCGAGCACGACCAGCCTTCCGGCTTTGGCATGCGGGATGGCTTCCGAGATGTTCGGAAACGTGATCCCGACTTCGCCGCCCAGCGCCGCGAGGAGCGACGGCCCCCGCCCTTGTACTGGACGGCGACGATGTCGACGTTTCCCAGGTAGTTGAACAGCTCCCCGGCGAGGTGGGGTTGGTGCCCGCGCCCGCCGCCGAGTAGTTGAGCGCGCCGGGCTTGGCTTTCGCCAGTTGCAGCAGCTCGCGCACCGAGCGCGCCGGCACCGACGGATTCACCACGAGCGTCCCCGGCGACGAGCACAGCCAGCTGACCGGGAGGAAATCCGTGAACGGGTCGTACGGCACCTCTTTGTAGAGGTACGAGTTCGTGACGAAGGGGATGGTGTTCAGCAGCACGGTGTAGCCGTCGGGCCTGGCGCGCGCCACGGCTTCGGTGCCGATGGTGCCCGAGGCGCCGCTGCGGTTCTCGATGACCACCTGCTGGCCGAGCCGCTCCGAGAGCTTGGGCGTCAGCGCGCGCCCCACCACGTCGACGCTGCCGCCCGGCGGAAACGGCACGATCATGCGTATCGGCCGCTCGGGATAGCTCTGCGCCTGCGCGGTGCCCGCCGGAAGCGCGCACGCGAGCGACAAGCGCGATCGCGATCCATCCGGTTTTCCGCGCCATGCCCTCGCTCCCTAGCGTTTGAAGGTGCCGCAATACTCCGCGGGTCCCTGCCAGTTCTGCTCGGCGACGCGTCCCTCGCGGAAAATCAGCGTGCGCTCGCAGCGGACCGGCTCGCCGCCGCCCGAGCCGAACATCACGCCCGTGCCTATGCCCACCCCGCCGCCCGAGCCGACGCCGATGCCGATCGAGGGCGACACCCTGCCGCGCGTTCCCACGCCCTCGGACACCCAGGTGTAGACGTTGCTGCCGTCGGTGAGCTTGGTGCTGCGCGCGGGCGTGCCCCAGGCGCGCACCACCTCGTCGTAGGCGGCGCCGTTCCAGCCGCTTTCGGGGCCGACGGTCTCGCCCGGCGCCGCGCAGCCGCCCAGAGAGGAGGATCAGGAGTGCGACTCGCATCGCGCGTTCCCATCGCCGGATGATACCCCGGCCGCGCCGGCGGGGCACCCGTCTGTATACTCCGTACTACCAGCGTCTCATTCGGAGGATGGAGATGAACAACAAATTCACCAAGGCGTTGTCGTTCGCGCGGCGATGTCCTCGCCTCGATCGCGCTTCCCGGCCTGGCGGCCGACTATCCCGCGCCCAAGGAAGCCGACTGGGTCGCCAAGGATTTCCGCTTCCACACGGGCGAAGACGCTCCCCGAGGTGCGCCTGCACTACGCGACGGTCGGCGCGCCCACCGGCGAGCCGGTGCTGATCCTGCACGGGACCGGCGGATCTGCACGCCAACATGCTCACCAAGGACTTCGCGGGCGAGCTCTTCGGCGCCGGCCAGCCGCTCGACGCGGCGCGCTATTTCATCATCATCCCCGACGCCCTGGGCACGGGAAATCGACGCGGCCTTCCGACGGCCTGCGCGCGCGCTTTCCCAAGTACAACTACGACGACATGGTGCTGGCGCAGTACCGCCTGGTGACCGAGGGCCTGGGGATCAAGCACCTGCGCCTCGTTCTCGGCAACTCGATGGGCGGCATGCAGACCTGGATCTGGGGCGAGAAGTATCCGGACTTCATGGACGCGCTCGTGCCGATGGCGTCGCAGCCGGTGCAGATGCTCGCGCGCAACTGGATGATGCGGCGCCTGCTCACCCAGTCGATCCGCCGCGACCCGGACTGGAACGGCGGCAACTACACGCAGCAGCCGCGCGGCATCCAGCTCGCGCTGGTCGAGTTCGGCATCGCCACCTCGGGCGGCACGCTGGCCTACTACAAGGACGCGCCCACGCGCGAGAAGGCCGACGAGATCGTGATGCAGCGCCTGGCGCAGCCTTTCCGCGGCGACGCGAACGACCTGCTGTACCAGTGGGAATCCTCCGAGGACTACAACCCCGAGCCGGGACTGGAGCGCATCCAGGCGATGCTGGTCGCGATCAACTCGGCCGACGACGAGCGCAACCCGCCCGAGCTCGGCATTTTCGAGCGCACGATGAAGCGCGTGAAGAACGGGCGCGTCGTGCTGATCCCGGCCGGCGAGCAGACGCGCGGCCACGCGACGACCGGGAACGCCGCCGCTGTGGAAGAGCATCTCGCGGAGCTGCTGAAGAGACGCGCCGCGAAGGAAATAGAACGAACCGGAGGACATCCATGAAACACCTTGCCGCAGTCTTGAGCGCAGTTCGTCGCAGTCAGCCTTCCGGCGCAGGCCCAGTACCCCAGCAAGCCGATCCGCTTCGTCGTCCCCTTCGCCGCGGGCGGCACCTCCGACATCCTCGCGCGCGCCATCGGCCCGAGGATCACCGAGGTCTGGAACCAGCCGGTGGTGGTGGAGAACCGCACCGGCGCCAACGGCAACGTCGGCGCGGACTTCGTCGCCAAGTCCGCGCCCGACGGCTACACCTTCCTGCTCTCGGACGTCGGCGCGCTCGCGATCAACCCGAGCGTGTACGCCAACATGCCCTTCGATCCGGCGAAGGATTTCTCGCCGATCGTGATGGTGTCGTACTCGCCGCACGTGCTCGCGGTGCATCCGTCGGTGCCGGTGAGCAACGTCAAGGAGCTCATCGCCTACGCCAAGGCCAATCCGGGCAAGATGAACTTCGCCAACTCGGGCACCGGCGGCGCGCCGCACCTCGCGGGCGTCGAGTTCGCGGCGCGCACCGGCGTGCAGTGGGCCTACATCCCCTACAAGGGCGGCTCGGCGGCGGTCACCGACGTGATCGCGGGCAACGCCAACGTGCTGTTCAACGGCATGCTCGCCACCTATCCGTCGGTGAAAGGCCGGGCGCCTGAAGGGACTCGCGGTGTCGAGCGCGCAGCGCGTGCCCTCGGCGCCCGAGCTGCCCACGGTGGCCGAGACGCTTCCCGGCTTCGAGACCGGCTCGTACCAGGGCGTGCTCGCCGCGGCCGGAACGCCGCGCGAGATCGTGACGAAGCTCGAACGCCGAGCTGACCCGGATCCTGAATACGAACGAGATGAAGGAGTTCCTCGCGAAACAGGGCACCGAGGTGCGCGCCGGCACGCCGGAAGCGCTCGGCAGCGTTCATCGTCAACGAGAAAGCGCGCTGGGCGAAAGTGGTGAAGGAAGCCGGGATCAAGGCCGACTGAGGGCAGACGGCGCAAAGCAAAACGCCCCGGGGTCTCCGGGGCGTTTCGCGTAAGGCACGCCGGCTTAGCGGCTGGCGGTCATCCCTGTCTTGCGGGATGGATCCGCTGCTCGAGGCCTCTAAAGCCGGTCCTGCCTATGATGGTCTCTCACGGGATCACCTCCTTTCGAAGTTGGGAGCCTGTACTCTAGCACTGCCTCCTACGACGTTCGCCAAGTCGGGGTGGCGGAGGCGCGCGGCAGGAAGAGCCAGAGCGCGATGTAGACGACGATGCCGAGCCCGCACAGCAGCGCGAAGAGGACGAAACGCGACGCGGAGAAAGACCGGATCGACGTCGAGCCACTCGCCGAGCCCGCCGCAGACGCCGGCGATCTTGCGGTCGGAACTCGAGAGGTGGAGACTCGGCGCCGCGCCGCCGCCGCCCGTCGCCCCGGCTTCTCGGGAACCATGATCCACAGAAGCAGATAGACCAGCGCCCCGATGCCGCCGAAGAACAGCGACACGAGGAAGAACAGCCGGAAGAAGACCGGATCGAGCTCGAAGTATTCGCCGAGGCCGGCGCAGATGCCTGCGAGTTTTTTCTGTCCGGCCAGCCGATGGAGCTTCCTCATGCGCGCTCACGCCGACGCCGCGGGCGCCTCGCCCGGCGCGTCCCGCGCGGAGCGGTTGCGCCCGGAGTTTTTCGCGGCGTAGAGCGCGCGGTCGGCGCGCGATATCCAGTCCGTCTGGTCCGCGTCCCGGGCGTCGAAGGCGGCGACGCCCAGGCTCACCGTGGCGCGCACGCCCTTCTTCGGCTCGAGCACCATGGCCTCGATGCGCGTGCGAATCCGCTCGGCGAGCAGTTCCGCCCCTGCGACGTCGGTCCCGGGCAGGACGACGCCGAATTCCTCGCCACCGTAGCGCCCGGGCACGTCGTGCAGGCGGACCGCGCTGCGCAGCGCCCAGGCCATCTCGCGGATCACGGCGTCGCCCACCGGATGGCCGTAGCGGTCGTTGATCGCCTTGAAATGATCGATGTCCAGCATCACCAGCGCCGACGCGTGCCCGATGCGCCGGCAGCGCTGGAACTCGGCGGCGACGGCCGCCTCCCAGTGGGCCCGGTTGAGAAGGCCGGTCAGCCCGTCGATGCTGGAGAGCATGGCGAGCGTCTGGTTCTGGCTGCGCACGCGGCGTGCGAGGCGATAGGTCGTGAGCCCGATCGCGATCGGATAGACGACGAGAAGCGGCAGGGTGGCGACCCTTTCCACGATCGACGACAGGGAACGCAGCTCGACGCCGAACATCATCGCCACGACGGCGGCCGCTGCCGCCTGCACCGCGAGGCAGCGCGCGAGGAAGGGCAGGCCGCCGATGCTGATCTTGTCCATCGCCATCATCGCGAAGATCACCGCGCTCGGCGCGGGGCTGAAACCGATCACCGCGATCCACGCGCCGCCGCTTGCCGAGTCCATCATCAGGTTGCGCAGCTCGGCGCGGTAGGGGTTGGCGCTGCAGCGCGCGAGCCGGGTACGCGATGTGCGGCCAGACCAGCGTGTTCGCCAGCAGCGCCGCCCAGGCGAGCGCGTGCGCGCCCTGGCTCCACAGCGCGCCGCCGATGCACACCGCGCCCGAGCGCGAGGCCCAGCATGCGCAGGCCGCGCATCCGCTGCGCGAAGCGCAGGCCTTCGTCCGAAGAGCGCCCCGAAACCTCGCCCTGCTCGACCGTCCGTTCCATGGAAGCCCAGCCACGACCGGAAAACGCGATTGTATGTCACGCGCTCACCGGTTCCGAGTCCGGGCCCTAAAACAGATCCCCTGGAACCTCCCTAGCCCGCCGCGAACGCGAGCGCGTCGTCCAGCCGGTCGTTGCCCCAGAACATCTCGCCGCGCACGAAGAAGGTCGGCGCGCCGAAGATGCCCCTCGCCCGGGCGGCCTCGGTCTGCTCCCGCAACCGGAGCTTGTTGCGCTCGGTTTGTGCTTCGCGAAGAAGGTCCGGGGCGGGAAGATCGAGGCTCGCGAGCACCTTGCCGACCGCCTCCTCCGTGTTGATCTCCTGGTCCTGCGAGAAGTTGAGAAGCATGATCCTTCTGGAGTATTCGGCCATCCACGGTTCGCCCGCGCCGATCAGGGCGACGCGCATCGGCAGGACGGCGATCCTGGGGAAGGTGGTCGGCCGGGTCCAGGGGAGGCCGTATTTGCGGCACTGGCGGGCCATGTCCTTCATGACGTACTCGCCCTTCTCCTTCTGCGCGACGAAGGGCGAGGACTCCCAGCCGAAGGACTTGAAGATGGGGCCGAGCAGGAAGGGCTTCCAGGCGATCGTCGTGCCGTGCCGCGCGGCGGCGTCCTCGATGCGCATCACCGAGAGGTAGCTGTAGCTGCTGCCGAACTCGAACCAGAACTCGATCTCGCGGCTCATCCGCTTAATCGCAGACTCTCATTCATAGACCACCAGGCAGCGCACTTCGATGCTTTCCCGCAGCGGAGCGTCGGCCGGCGTATCCGGGTGATCGAAGGCCGCGTGCGGCGTGTAGCGCGCCGCGCCGCTCACCTGCGAGTCGTATTGCTTGAACACCAGCGCCTCGTGACGGTCCATCGCCGGGAAGGTGAACCACCGGTGCCGGCGCGAATGCCGCAGGAGATAGATCTCGCCGCTGCGGTCCGGATAGCGCACTTCGCTCACCACCAGGTCGCGCGGCCGACACCGAGCGAGCGTCGCACACGGCGAGCGGCGTATCGAGGACCGGCCCTTGATCGAGCGCCAGATGTTGACGATGGCGTAGCGCCCGACGCCTGAGGCTGCGCGCGGGATCGGTCAGCACCAGCGCGAGGCGCCTGCGGCCGGATTCTTCCGTGTAATCGTTGTGGATCCGGCCGTTGGCCGAAGGCTTGCCGCCGCCCCGCCGTCCGAAACTGAGCGCGGGCCGCCCGGCCTCGCGTTTGCGCACGAGGTGGTCGAAGACATAGGCGTGTCTCGCGCCCGTGGCGGCGAGGGCGAGCTCGGCCGCCTCGCCGTAATACACCCCGGTGACTTCGTCTTTGTCGAGAAAGTCGGTCACCGCCGAGGGCGCGTCCCTCAGCTCGAAACCCTCGGCGTGCACCGAAGCCCCGGGAACGAGGGCGCGCGCGTCGGCAATGCGGACCGCGTGCGGCTCGTAGCCGCAGCTCTCCCACGGCGCCCCGCCGGGAGGCTCATAGGCGTACTGGACCGGCCGCTCGCTCCCCGGCTCGACGTACCTGTCGACGTAACTGAGCTCGGCGAGGACGGACGCGGCCTTGCGGTTGGAGGAATGGAGCACGGCCGCATTACACGCCAGGCCCGCTCGGCCTCGCAAACGAGATTCCGGCATTCCTGCGATGCGCCGCGCGCATGCCTCCTTCCGGCGTGGCAAACTCCTGTCCATACGAAACAAGGGAGACTCCATGAAACAAGTCAGGATCGCCTTCACCGTCATCGCGGCGCTCGCCGCCAGCGGCGTCTTTGCTCAGGCCAAGCGCGATTTCGACGCCGAAGCCCAGGCCGCGGTGCAGTCGGCCAAGACCGCGGCGGGGTTCGAGTTCCTCGGCACGCTGGTGCGCGACGTGCCTGCTGCCGCAGAGCGGCGGCGAGGACGCGAGCGACGTCGTGCCGGCGTACGTCACCGATCCCGCGCAAGGCGCCGGCGCGCGACACCTGGTACGCCGAGCCCGCCAAGGTGTTCGACAACCTGTACTTCGTCGGCGGCAAGATCCACTCGTCGTGGGCGCTGACGACGAAGCGACGGCATCATCCTCATCGACACGATCTATCCGTACAACTCCGGAGGAGCTGATCGTCGGCGGCATGAAGAAGCTCGGCCTCGATCCGAAGAACATCAAGTACCTGCTCGTCTCGCACGCGCACGGCGACCACATCGGCGGCGCCGAGATGATCCAGACGCGCTACGGCGCCCGCGTCGTCATGGGCGGGCCGGACTGGGACACGCGTCGAGAAATACCCGAACCGCTACAAGACCATGGCGCCCAAGCGCGACATCGTCGCGACCGACGGCATGAAGATCACGCTCGGCGGCGAGACCGTGACCGTCTGGCTCACGCCCGGCCATACGCCGGGCACGATGTCCTACACCTTCACCGTCCTCGACCGCGGCAAGCCGGTGAACGTCGCCTACTCGGGCGGCACCGCGTTCAACTTCGTCAACAACACGCCGGACCCGGGCATCAAGAACTTCCAGACCTACATCGACTCGCAGAAGCGCATGGCCGCGAGCAGCGCCGACCGGCGCCGACCGTCCTGCTATCCAACCACTCCGAGTTCGACAACGCGGTCAACAAGAACCGCATGCTCGCCGGCCGCGGCGACGGACCGCATCCCTACGAAATCGGCAGCGACTGGGTGCAGCGGTATTTTCAGGTGATGCAGGGCTGCGCGAGGGCGGCGCAGATCAAGCTGGAGCAGAAGGTCGCGGAGGCAAAGTAGTCGGAGCATCACCCCAACGGCCCCAAGAACGGCTCTCCCAAAAACGCGTATCGCTCCTCCCTCCACCGCTTCCGGCCATTTCGTGTTGTCGATTTTCGGCCGCTGTGACGCCGGGCGCGGCTTGCCGTCCCAGCCGATCTGCTCCATGTAGTAGTAGAGCTGGAACGCGAAGCCGTCGGGGTCGATGGCGAAGGCGCAGTAGTCGATGCCGGGAAGAGCTCGGGCGGCAGGTATTTGATGCGTCACGCCGTTCGCCTCGAGGAAGGCGATCGGCGTCCTTGCAGTTGCTGGTAGCTGCCGAGCTGCACGCCGAAGGACATGAGGGTGCTGTCGGGCTTCAGGCCCAGCTCTTCGCGCAGCGCGAGCGGATAGAGCGCCATCGCGTGGTGCTCGGTGTTGGCGCGCAGGAACACGCAGCGGTGGCCTTTGTATTTCGCTTCCTCGGTGATGGCGAAGCCGAGGTCGTCGCGGTAGAACGCGACCATTTGCTCCATGTCCTCGGCGAAGAGCCGCACCGGCCCGATTCGCGCGATCTTGAACGGACGCGCGAGCAGCACGCCGCCGACGTCGTAGTTCTCCTCGCTCGCGTCGGTCGCGCGCGTGCCCTTCTCGATCGGGATGCCGTCGGCGCTCGCCTTCATCACTTCCGGCGTACTCGGACTGGTGCGGCAGCTGCGGCGGCTTGGTGTAGCGCACGCCGTACATGTCGCGCGGCTTGGAGTAGCCGTCCCAGCCGATCTGCTCGATGCCGTAGTACGAGCTCGTTGGTGTGGCCGTCGGGATCGGGCGGATAGAAATGCCAGTTCGATCCCGGCAGGTCGCGGCCCGCGCGGCGGATCGGGCGGCCGCGCCTGGTGAACCAGTCGAAGGCGTCCGACACTTCCTGCAGCGATCCCACCTGCCAGGTGATCTGGTTCACCGTGCCGCTTGGCGTGCGCGCGTGCGGATTGACGACTGCCAGCAGGCGCCGCGGAAAGAACACGAACGAATGGTGGTCGGTGCCGTGGCGCGAGAAGTAGCCGACGGTCGGGCCGACCTTGCCGCGCTGCCTCGGCCGGCACGCGCTCGCTGAAGTCGATCGGGTCGGAGACGCGGAAGCCGAGCAGCCGGCAGTAGAAATCGCTTGCTCGTCTCCGGATCGGTCGACGTTGACGCCGAAATGCCCGAGGCGCCGGATGCGGAACGGCCGCGGCAGCTTCACGCCGCCGACGGTGAATTCCTCGGCGGCCTGCAGGAACGCGCTCGGGTTTGTTCATGTCGTGCTCCTGCCCTCGGGTCTCTTTAATTCTACTTCAGCCCCGCGAAGCACCTCTTGCGGGGCCGGCGACAACACCGCAACCCGCCGAATTATTCCACCAACCCGATTGTCAACATTTCGTAAATATCGTCCAGAAGTATTGACCAGGATCAAGGTTTTACGTCGGCTGCCCATCACAAATCTTGACTGCTCCCAGTGCCTCGGGGCACGATGATTTCACCGCCCCGCCAGGACCGGGGTGATAAAACAAGGGAGGCAGTCATGAAAGTCCGTTATTCGGCCGCGCTGGCAGGCCGGCGCGTTGGCATTTGCAGTCAATACCCCCGCCAGAGGGGATTCCATCAAGTCCGTTTCTGTCGACTGCGACTGCCGGCGAGACCATCGCGAAGGCGCTCACCAAAGGCGACGAGCGCAAGCCCCTGCTGATCCAGATCAGCGGCACCTGCAACGAGAACATCCTGATCGACCGCAACGACGTCGTGCTCGCCAGCAGCCGCCCCGGCGGCACGGTGCCGCGGGACCGATCCCGCGGTCAACGCCATCGTGGTCACCGCCAGCCGCGTCACCATAGACGGCCTCACGATCACCGGTGGCCGCAGCGGCATCGTGGGCGACGGCTCGCCCGGGCTCATAGTGCGCAATGCCACAGCAATACGTAACTGAACGAAGCATACC
>ERZ1370068.9683-contig-8442_pt1 | contig 19446 bp, 21 predicted proteins | sample MGYA00561227_ERZ1370068 | MGnify/ENA primary metagenome ERZ1370068 (study PRJEB38410, sample SAMEA6850437) | metagenome | study: Metagenomic assessment of the ecological functions of the soil: analysis of the soil microbiota associated with the...
GATATTACTTCGTTCAGTTACGTATTGCTCGATGGAGGAGACGCTCTACGAGCTGAACCCGATCTTCATGATGGCCAACTCCGGCGCCCGCGGGTCGTTCAAGCAGATCCGCCAGCTCGCCGGCATGCGCGGCCTGATGGCGAATCCGAAGGGCGAGATCATCGAGCGCCCGATCAAGGCCAACTTCATGGAGGGCCTGTCGGTGCTCGAGTACTTCATCTCGACCCACGGCGCCCGCAAGGGCCTCGCCGACACGGCGCTGCGCACGGCCGACTCCGGCTACCTGACGCGGCGTCTGGTCGACGTCTCGCAGGACGTGATCATCCGCGAGGAGGACTGCAAGACCGAAGGAGCACGTCGACCTGCCGCTGCATCGTGCCCGAGGGCGTCAACAAGAGCCTGCTCGGCCGCACGCTGGCCGAGGACGTGCACAAGCCGCTCGCGAGCGGCAAGCCGGGCAAGACGGTCGTCGGCGAGAAGGGCGCGATCGTCACCAACGCCGCTCCTGGCCGCGATCGAGGAGGCCTTCGCCGAGCACGAGCCGAGGAGGCGGCCACGATCCCGGTCCGCTCGGTGCTCGAAGTGCCGCAGCGAGTTCGGCGTCTGCCGGGCCTGCTACGGGATCTTCCTCGCCACCGGCGGGATGTGCGAGATCGGCGACGCGGTCGGGATCATCGCCGCGCAGTCGATCGGCGAGCCGGGCACGCAGCTGACGATGCGGACGTTCCACACGGGCGGCGTCGCCGGCGCGGACATCACGCACGGCCTCCCGCGCGTGGTCGAGATCTTCGAGGCGCGCAACCCGAAGGGCGCGGCCAAGCTCGCCGAGGTCGGCGGCAAGGTCGAGCTCGAGGACACCGAGCGCGGCCCGAAGATCACGATCCATCACCGACGAGGTGGACGAGAACGGCGAGCCGCTCGAGCCGGTCGCGTACACGCTGCCGCGCCGCACGCGGATCCTGGTCGAGAACGGGCCAGACGGTCGAGCCGGGCGACCGCTCCACGAGGGCTCGATCACCCCGGCCGACCTGCCTGCGCGCTGGCAAGGGCTCGACGGCGACCGAGCTGTACCTCGTCGGCGAGGTGCAGAAGGTCTACAAGTCGCAGGGCGTCGACATCCACGACAAGCACATCGAGCTGATCGTCCGGCAGATGCTGAAGAAGGTGCGCGTCGAGAACGCCGGCGACACCGACCTGCTGCCCGGCCAGCTCGTCGACCAGCGTCGTGCTCGAGCGCGAGAACGCGCGCGTCAAGAAGGAGAAGGGCAGAAGGAGCAGGCGACCTACGAGCCGCTGATCCTCGGGATCACGAAGGCCTCGCTCGCGACCGAGTCGTTCCTCTCGGCCGCCTCCTTCCAGGAGACGACGAAGGTGCTGACCGACGCCGTCGATCGAGGGCAAGGTCGACCGGCTGCTCGGCCTGAAGGAGAACGTGATCATCGGCAAGCTGATCCCGGCCGCGACCGGGCTCAAGCAGTACCGCAACATCGAGATCGGGCCGTCCGAGAAGGTGCCGAAGGAGACCTACGAGCGCGAGGCCCTGCTGGCCGCGCTCCAGGAGATCGGCTCCGACGGCGGCGACGGGATCGACCTCGCGCGAGCCTCGGCCTCGACTTCGGCGGCGAGCCGAGACGAACGGCGACGGCGACGCCGAGCCGCGCGAGTCGACCGAGGCCGAAGAGGTGCCCGAGGTCGACACGCCGCTCGACGGCGAGTAGCGACAGAATCACGGCGCGGGAGGTGGAACTCACCTCCCGCGCTGCTACGTGCTTGAGCGCAGGGTCGCGTGAAGCGGCTGCTCCTCATCCTGCTCGCCGCTTGCGCGGCGTTCGCCGCTGCGCCTCACCGGGCTGCGGCCGACACCTGCGGGATCTCCGGAGAAAGGGGACGCTCTGGGTCGACTTCGCCGACGGCTCGGTGCCGTTCTGGCAGACCTTCGCCCGGCCGGGCGTGATCGCGGCGGCGGCCAACTTCATCTACCCGCCGCAGCTGCCGTGCGCTCGGGCGCGAGACAGATCTACTTCGACCTCGAACTTCCGCCTGGCGGGTCGGCACGCCGCTCGAGCCGTTCGACCCGGCGGTCGTGATCAACCGGGCCAACCGCCTCTACTCGACACGCCGACGATGTCGAGCGGCTGCACCCAGCCGATGATCGCCGAGAACGAGCTGAACGGCGCCAACACTGCTCACGCCCTGGACGGCGACGAACGCGCAGTACCGGCGGAACGTGCTGATCTACGTGCAGACGCTCTCCGCCCGTGGGCGCACGCCGGTGATCCTCGTCCCGAGCGCGCCGTACATGGGCGACGAGGCCGGCGGACTGGTGGCGGCAGCTGTCGCAGTACGCCGACATCGTGCGCGAGTCGTACTTCGCCGCGCCGCGGATCGCGAAGCAGGGGCCGATCGAGGGCAGCCGGACGCTGCGGAACATGTTCCGCAAGCGCATCGGCGAGTTCACGCGCCGCCGGCATGCTCGCGAGCAAGCTCGGGCTGATGCTCGGCTTCCAGCACGACGCCCGGCTCGGGCGGCCGCGAGCAGGCGCCGCGCAGGCGCGTGGCTCGAGGTGACGAAGCTGCAGGCGCTCGCCGCGAAGCAGGTCGCGCAGGAGGTCGGCCTGCGCTCGGTCTGGTCGTGGGGCTGGGGCCGCCTGGAGCGCGGGCGAGCGCGATCCCGGACAAGCCGACCGCAGCCTGTGCGTCTACCTCTGGGCGCGCAACCAGAGCTCTGCAACGGCCCCGCGGCTGCCGGCGCGGGCTTCAACGCCTCGCTCACGGAGGGCCAGCTCGTCTTCCCGGCGGGCACACGCTGCACGCTCTACGGGCAGGCAGGTCGACCGAGCGCGATCTCCGTCGCTGACGCCGGTGACCGGCGACGCGGACGTCGCGTTCACCGCCGCCTTCGCGCGCGCGGTCGACGAGCTTCTACGTCGCCGCTCAGGTCCAAGCAGGTCGCCGACGGCCGAGCAGCGCGGTCGTGGCCGGCCGCTTCCGCGGCAGCTACGCGCGCTACCGCGCGGCGCTCGCCAAGGCGCACGCGAGCCCGGCGCGGCGCGCGGGTGATCGCCGACGAGCTGCGCCGGCTGGCGATCGAGTCCGGCTTCCGCGTCGCCGGACCCGACAGCCGACGACGTTCAGGCGCTACTACGAGACCTACGGCGCGACGCAGAGCGAGGCTCGTCGCGACGAAGACGGCGGCGCCCTGGCTCGGCATGCCGCGAAGCGCGGCTTCGCGCTCGAGTCGATAGCCGCCGCCGCAGCTCTTCACGCTCGCCGGCAGGGCGGCTGGCTGACAGCATCAGGACGATGCGCGGCACCTACCAGGTGCGAGCGCTCGACTCACGCGGTCTCGCTCGGGGCGCTGCCGCTCGGCGTCGCCCGGCCGGCGTCGTGAACGGCGCTGAAGGCAGCTCGCGCGCTCCGACCGCTACGAGGCGTGGCTGCTGGCGCGCGAGCGCGTGCTCGACGAGCAGGCGGTCTGCCGCCGCGACGCTCAGCCCCGAGGTCGGCGTCGTCGCGCTCACTGACTATTTGCCGTTCCTGGCTGCTGACTAGATTCGTCCGGCGCGGCGCTCAGCCCGGGCGCGCCGGCCTGGAAGACCTGGCCCTTGCCGAGCTCCTTGGCCCGGTAGAGCGCCTCGTCGGCCCGCTCGAAGAAGTGCGGTCGGGTCGTCGTCGGGCGAGCAGGTCGGCGATCCCGGCCGAGACGGACAGCCGCCCGGCCTGGCCGACGGGGCGTGACGAGACCGCGCCGCGCAGCCGGTGGTAGAGCTGGTCGGCGTCGGCGGTCGACGACTCCGGGCAGGATCACCGCGAACTCGTCGCCGCCGACGCGGCAGGCGATGTCGGCCGAGCGCACGACGTCGCGAACGCGCTCGGCGGTCTCGGCCAGGACGGCGTCGCCGGAGAGATGGCCGATCCGGTCGTTGATCGCCTTGAAGTCGTCGAGGTCGAAGACGATCAGCGCCAGCTGGCGGCTGTAGCGCTGCGCGCGCGCGACCTCGCGCGCGAGGGTCTCGTGGAAGTAGCGGCGGTTGTGCAGGCCCGGTCAGGGCGTCGAGGTCGGCGAGCTGCCGTGCCTCGCGGAAGCGCCAGGCGTTCTCGATCGCCGGCCCGGCGCGCTTGGCTAGCTCCTCGAGCTCACGGATCATCTCCTCCTCGAAGTGGTGGCTCGTGGAGCGGCTGTAGATCGCGATGAAGCCGATCGCGCCGGACTCGCCCGGAACCGGTACCGCCAGGCCCGGAGTGCACGAGCTCCATGCCCTCGAGCGTGGCCGGGTACTGGTAGGCTGATCGAGATCGCGCGCGCCTCGTGGCCGTCTCGGCGGGCCGGAGATCACCTGCCGCTGCGCTTCGTCGGCCGAGAGCCCGAGCGTCGCGACGATCGGCTTGTCGACGCTGTCGCGGATCGAGCACGATCGCCGCGTCGACGCCCGGAATCGCCCCGCCGGCCTCGAGCGTGCGCGAGAGCACCTCGTCGAGGTCGATCGACGCGCCCAGCTCGCCGAGGAAGCGGTTGCGCCGCCCTCTTCCTGCGCGCGCTCGAGCGCCTCCGAGCTCGCGCACCATGCCCTCCATGCGCGTGTTCATCTCGGAGACGAGCGCGAGCACCTGCTGCTGCCCGCCGCTCCCACGCTTGCGCGAGCGCACGAGCACGACCAGCAGCACGAGCGCGAGCACCGCCGCCGCCGCGCCGACCGCGACGAGTGCGGTCGTAGCCGTCACCGCCTCCGCCATCATCTCCCTCGTCGTGAACCTCCACCCTGCCCGGAAACCACAAATCGCCGAGCCGACTCACTGTAATCCGCGTTGGGGGCCGCAGGCTATGGATTCGAAAACGATAAAACCTCTCGTTCGGATTCGCACGAATCGGCCGCGCAGGTGCCGCCGAATCCTCGCAGCCAAGCGCGTTCCGCCGTTTGACGCTGGAGGGTGCGCTTCGCTACCATGCTCATCCGGTTGGCAGGGGCCTGATCCCCGGCCAGCCTTTGTTGTGTCCGCACCCATCTACGCAAGGAGCACATGCCGACCGTCAACCAGCTGGTCCGAAAGGGCAGGGTCACGCCGAAGGCGAAGGTGAAGACCCCTGCGCTGCGCGGCGCGCCGCAGAAGCGCGGCGTCTGCACGCGCGTCTACACGACCACGCCGAAGAAGCCGAACTCGGCGCTTCGGAAGGTCGCGCGCGTCCGGCTGACGAACGGCATGGAGGTCGGCGCCTACATCCCCGGCGAGGGACACAACCTGCAGGAGCACTCGGTCGTGCTCGTCCGCGGCGGCCGCGTCAGATGACCTGCCGGGCTTCCGCTACAAGGTGATCCGCGGCGGCGCTCGACGCCGCCGGCGTCAGCGAGCGGCGCCAGGGGCGCTCGAAGTACGGCGCCAAGAAGGGCTCGTAATGCCGCGCCGTGCCGACGATCCAGCCACGGCCGCTCGAGCCCGATCCCGTCTACAGCTCCCGCCTCGTCGCGCAGGTGATCAACAAGGTGATGACCGACGGCAAGAAGTCGACCGCCGAGGCGATCGTCTACCAGGCGCTGGACCGGGTCGGCGAGCAGACCGGCAAGCCGCCGGTCGAGGTGCTCGGAGCAGGCGATCAAGACCGTCACGCCCGTGCTCGAGGTTCGCTCGCGCCGCGTCGGCGGCGCGAACTACCAGGTGCCCGTCGAGGTGCCGCAGCGGCGCGCCCGCACGCTGGCCGTGCGCTGGCTCGTCACAGTTCGCGCGCGACCGGCGCGAGAAGCAGATGTCGGCGAAGCTCGCCGGCGAGATCCTGGACGCGCTCAACCAGCAGGGCGGCGCGTTCAAGCGCAAGGACGACCTCTACCGGATGGCGCAGGCCAACAAGGCCTTCGCGCACTACCGGTGGTGAGCGCGATGGCGACTGACCGAAGACGCAGCGGTCGCGCTCGAGCGCGTCCGGAACATCGGGATCATGGCCCACATCGACGCGGGCAAGACCACGACGACCGAGCGGATCCTCTACTACACCGGCCGCACCCACAAGATGGGCGAGGTCCACGAGGGCGCCGCGGCGATGGACTGGATGGCGCAGGAGCAGGAGCGCGGCATCACGATCACGTCTGCTGCGACGACGGCCGATCGTGGCGCGATTTTCGTATCAACATCATCGATACGCCCGGGCACGTGGACTTTACGGTCGAGGTGGAGCGCAGCCTGCGCGTCCTCGACGGCGCGATCGCGGTCTTCGACTCCGTCGCCGGCGTCGAGCCGCAGTCCGAGACGGTCTGGCGCCAGGCCGACCGCTACCGCGTGCCGCGCATCGCCTTCATCAACAAGATGGACCGCACCGGCGCGGACTTCTTCGCCGCCGTGCAGTCGATGGTCGACCGCCTCGGCGCCCGCCCGGTGCCGGTGCAGCTGCCGATCGGCCAGGAGGAGCACTTCCGCGGCGTCGATCGACCTCGTCGAGATGCAGCGCGATCGTCTGGGAGGACGACCTCGGCACGAAGATGGACGTCGTCGAGATCCCGGCCGAGCTCGCTCGAGCAGGCGCAGGAGTACCACCACCAGCTGATCGACGCGGTCGCCGACCACGACGACGAGCTGCTCGGAGACGTACCTCGACCGACGAGGACGCGGTCACGCCCGAGATGCTGAAGCGCGCGCTGCCGCGCGGCGACGCTCGACATCACGGTCACGCCGGTGCTCGCCGGCTCGGCGTTCAAGAACAAGGGCGTCCAGCCGCTGCTCGACGCCGTCGTCGACTACCTGCCGAGCCCGCTCGACGTGCCGCCGATCCACGGGATCGACCCGCGCACGGAGAACGAGCTCTCGCGCCGCCCGGCGATCGACGAGCCGTTCTCGGCGCTCGTCTTCAAGGTCATGTCCGACCCGTACGTCGGCAAGCTGACGTACTTCCGCGTCTACTCCGGCCAGCTCAAGGCCGGCGACCGCGTCCTGAACACGACGTACCGGCAAGACCGAGCGCATCGGCCGCATCCTCCAGATGCACGCGAACCACCGCGAGGAGCGCGAGGAGATCGGCGCGGGCGAGATCGCCGCCGGTGTCGGGCTCAAGAGCTCGACGACGGGCGACACGCTCGCGATCGACACGGCGCCGATCCGGCTCGAGTCGATGGACTTCCCGAGCCGGTGATCGCGGTCGCGATCGAGCCGAAGACGAAGGCCGACCAGGACAAGCTCGGCGCAGGGTCTGCAGCGGCTCGCCGAGGAGGATCCGACCTTCCGCGTCCAGACCGACGAGGAGACCGGCCAGACGCTGATCTCCGGCATGGGCGAGCTCCACCTCGAGATCATCGTCGACCGCCTGATGCGCGAGTTCTCGGTCGACGCGAACGTCGGCCGCCCGCAGGTCGCCTACCGCGAGACCGTTCGGCCGCCCGGTCGAGAAGATCGAGGGCAAGTTCGTCCGCCAGACCGGCGGCCGCGGCCAGTACGGCCACGCGGTCATCAACGCCGAGCCCGACCGAGCCGGGCGAGGGCTACGAGTTCGTCGACAAGATCGTCGGCGGCAAGATCCCGCGCGAGTACATCCGGCCCGGTCGACCTCGGCATCCAGGAGGCGATGGAGTCGGGCATCCTCGCCGGCTACCCGGTCGTCGACGTCAGGATCGAGCTCGATCGACGGCTCGTTCCACGACGTCGACTCGAGCGAGATCGCGCTTCAAGATCGCCGGCTCGATGGCCTTCAAGGAGGCGATGAAGCGCGTCGAAGCCGAAGCTGCTCGAGCCGGTCATGGCCGTCGAGGTCGTCACGCCCGAGGACTACCTCGGCGACGTGATGGGCGACCTCAACTCACGCCGCGGGCGCGTCGAGGGCCTCGAGCCGCGCGGCAACGCGCAGGCGATCAAGGCGACGCGTCCCGCTCGCCGACGATGTTCGGCTACGCAACCGACCTGCGCTCGACGACGCAGGGCCGGGCCACGTTCACCATGCAGTTCGATCGCTACGAGGAAGTGCCTCAGTCGATCGCGGGCGAGATCGTCGACTCGCAGGCACGAGCTAAACGGAAGGAAAGGAAGCGAATGGGCAAGCAGAAGTTCGAGCGGACGAAGCCGCACCTCAACGTCGGCACGATCGGTCACATCGACCACGGCAAGACGACGCTGACCGCCGCGATCACGAAGGTGCTCGCGGAGAAGGGCGGCAACACGACCGTGCGAGTCGTTCGAGGCGATCGACAACGCGCCCGAGGAGCAGCAGCGCGGCATCACGATCAACACCGCGCACGTCGAGTACGAGACGGAGAACCGTCACTACGCGCACGTCGACTGCCCCGGCCACGCCGACTACATCAAGAACATGATCACCGGCGCCGCCCAGATGGACGGCGCGATCCTCGTGGTCTCGGCCGCCGACGGCCCGATGCCGCAGACGCGCGAGCACATCCTGCTCGCCCGCCAGGTCGAGGTGCCGTACATCGTCGTCGTCCTGAACAAGGCCGACATGGTCGACGACCCCGAGCTGCTCGAGCTCGTCGAGCTGGAGGTCCGCGAGCTGCTCTCGAAGTACGAGTTCCCGGGCGACGACATCCCGATCGTGACCAGGTCTCGGCGCTGAAGGCGCTCGAGGGCGACGAGGAGTGGACGCCGGAAGATCCTCGAGCTGATGGAGGCCGTCGACGCCTACATCCCGGAGCCGACGCGCGACGCCGACAAGCCGTTCCTGATGCCGATCGAGGACGTCTTCACGATCACCGGCCGCGGCACCGTCGTCACCGGCCGCATCGAGCAGGGCAAGATCGAAGTCGGGCGACGAGGTCGAGATCGTCGGCATCCACGAGAAGATCGAGAAGACGGTCGTCACCGGGCCTCGAGATGTTCCAGAAGACGCTCGACTACGCCCAGGCCGGCGACAACGCGGGCGCGCTCCTCCGCGGCACCAAGCGCGAGGAGGTCGAGCGCGGCCAGGTGCTCGCGAAGCCGGGCTCGATCACGCCGCACACGCAGTTCAAGGCGGAGGTCTACGTCCTCTCGAAGGACGAGGGCGGGCGGCACACGCCGTTCTTCAACGGCTACCGGCCGCAGTTCTACTTCCGCACGACGGACGTGACCGGCGCGATCAAGCTCCCGGAGGGCCAGGAGATGGTCATGCCGGGCGACAACACGAACATGGACATCGAGCTGATCCAGCCGATCGCCATGGACCAGGGCCTCCGCTTCGCCATCCGCGAGGGCGGCCGCACCGTGGGTGCCGGCGTCGTCACGGCAATCGACAAGTAGAGGGAGCGCCGGTGCCGCAGAGCAAGATCCGCATCCGTCTCAAGGGCTACGACCACCAGCAGCTCGACAAGTCTGCGAGCCAGATCGTGGAGACCGCCCAGCGCACCGGCGCGACCATCACCGGGCCCGTGCCCCTGCCCACCGAGAAGAACGTCTACTGCGTGATCCGGTCGCCGTTCAAGGACAAGGACTCGCGGGAGCACTTCGAGGTGCGCACGCACAAGCGCCTGATCGACATCCACTCACCGACCCCGAAGACGGTCGACTCGCTGATGCGGCTCGACCTCCCGGCCGGCGTCGACATCGAGATCAAGCTCGTGAAAGGCATCGTCGGCAGAAGCTCGGGCATGACCCAGCTCTTCGACCCGGAGACGGGCGAGGTGACGCCGGTGACGGTGATCGAGGCCGGCCCGTGCCCGATCGTTCTGTGTGCAAGACGGTCGACTCGGACGGCTACGAGGCCGTGCAGCTCGCCTTCGAGCCGGTTGCCGAGCGCAAGGTCACGAAGGCCGCGCCTCGGCCAGCTCGGCGAAGGCCGGGCCCGCACCGCAAGCTCGTCGAGTTCCGCGGCACCACCGAGCTCACCGTCGGCGAGCCCGTCACCGTCGAGGCTTCGAGCCGGGCGACAAGGTCAAGGTCTCCGGGATCGGGATCGGCAAGGGCTTCGCGGGCACGATCAAGCGCCACAACTTCCACCGCGGCCCGGTCTCGCACGGCTCGCACAACGTCCGCGCGCCGGGCTCGATCGGCGCCTCGGCCACGCCCTCGCGCGTGTTCAAGGGGATGAAGATGGCCGGTCGCATGGGCGGCAAGCGCGTCACGCAGGTCGGGCTGACCGTGCACGACGTCGACGCCGAGCGGAACCTGCTGCTCGTCAAGGGCGCAGTGCCCGGCCCGAAGAACGGCTACGTCGAGGTCAGGGAGGACACCGGCCGTGGCCGCGCCTAAGGCACCCGCTGATCGGCTGGCCACGAAGAGCGTCACGCTCGAGGAGGGCGTCTTCGCCGTCGAGGTCAAGCCGCACCTCGTCCACGAGACGGTTCGCGCCGAGCAGAACGAGGCGCGCTCGGCTACGCGCGGCGGCAAGAGCCGCGGCCTCGTAGCCGGCGGCCGCGCGAAGCCGTGGCGCCAGAAGGGCACCGGCCGCGCCCGCGCCGGCGGGACGCGCGCGCCGCACTGGACCGGCGGCGGCATGGCGTTCCCGCCGAACGACCGCAACTTCGTCGGCAAGGTCAACCGCAAGGCGCGCAAGGCGGCGCTCCGCAGCGCGCTCTCGGCGCACGCACAGGGCGGCACCCTCGGCGTTGCTCGACTCCGCTGCATTCGACGCGCCGTCGACGAAGGCGGCGCTCGAGCTGGTCGGCTCTTGGGGCAAGGACTACCCGCTGCTGATCGTCGCGCAGCCCGGACGAGGAGGCGCTGATCAAGTCCTTCCGCAACCTCGATCGGGTCGCGATCACGGTTCCGGCCGACCTCGAGGTGCAGCAGGTCGTGTGGGCCCGCTCGCTGCTCGTCACCGAGCCGGCGCTCGAGCTGGTGCAGGGGAGGGCTGCCAAGTGAGCCTCCACCCGAACCAGGTGCTGCTCGCGCCCGTGGTCTCCGAGAAGAGCTACGAGCTGCTCGAGCAGCGCAAGTACGCGTTCCGCGTCCATCCCGACGCGCACAAGACGCAGGTCCGCCAGGCCGTCGAGGAGCTGTTCGGCGTCAAGGTGCAGGCCGTGAACATGCTCAAGGTGCAGGCCAAGCCGAAGCGCCGCGGGCTGATCCGCGGCGAGAAGCCCGGCTGGAAGAAGGCGATCGTGCAGCTCGCGCCAGGGCGAGACGATCGAGATCTTCGAGGGGGCTCAGGCGTAGACATGCCAGTGCGCAAGTACAAGCCGACCAGCCCGGGCCGCCGCTTCATGTCGGTCTCGACCTTCGACGAGGTCACGAAGACCGAGCCGGAGAAGAGCCTCGTCGAGCCGCTGAAGAAGAAGCGGCGGGCGCAACGCGAACGGCCGCATCACTCGGCGCCACCAGGGCGGCGGGCACAAGCGCCAGTACCGCAAGATCGACTTCAAGCGCGTCAAGGACGGCGTCCCGGCCAAGGTGGCCGCGATCGAGTACGACCCGAACCGCTCGGCGCGGATCGCGCTGCTGCACTACGCGGACGGCGCGAAGGCGTACATCCTCGCGCCCGCGCGGCTGCAGGTCGGCGCCACCGTCGAGTCCGGCCCCGAGGCCGACATCAAGCCCGGCAACGCGCTGCCGCTGGCCAACATCCCGACCGGCACGCTCGTGCACAACGTCGAGCTGAAGCCCGGCCAGCGGCGGCCAGCTCGCGCGCTCGGCCGGCTCCGGGATCCAGCTCGTGGCGAAGGACGAAGGCCAGGGCGTGCTTCGGCTACCATCGGGCGAGCTGCGCCGGGTGCCGCTCGTCTGCCGGGCGACGATCGGCCAGGTCGGCAACGTCGACCACGAGAACGTCACCGGCGGCAAGGCGGGCGCAGCCGCTGGAAGGGCAAGCGCCCGACCGTGCGCGGCTCGGCGATGAACCCGGTCGACCACCCGCACGGCGGCGGCGAGGGCAAGTCGAAGGGCGGCCGCCACCCGGTCACGCCCTGGGGCGTGCCGACGCTCGGCAAGCGCACGCGCCGCAAGCACAAGGAATCCGACAAGTTGATCGTCCGCGGCCGCCGCCGCGGGAAGGAGAAGCGTTGAGCCGCAGTTCGAAGAAGGGGCCGTTCGTGGAAGAGCGGCTGCTGACCAGGATCACCAGGATGAACGAGTCCGGCTCGAAGCAGATGGTCCGGACCTGGTCGCGCTCGTCGACGATCTTCCCGGAGATGGTCGGGCACACGATCGCGGTCCACGACGGCCGCAAGCACGTGCCCGTCTTCGTCACCGAGCAGATGGTCGGGCACAAGCTCGGCGAGTTCGCGCCGACGCGGACCTTCCGCGGCCACTCCGGCGACCGCAAGGCCGAGGTGAAGCGATGACCGAGACCGCTCGAGCGCCAGGAGGTCAAGGCCGTGGCCAAGTGGGTGCGCATGTCGCCCCGCAAGGCGCGGCTCGTGGTCGAGCACATCCGGGGCCGCTCGGTGCCGGAGGCTCGGACCGTGCTCGCGTTCACCCAGCGCGCGGCCGCGGTCGAGATCGAGAAGGTGCTGCGCTCGGCCGTCGCGAACGCCGAGGCCAACCACGACCTGGCCGGCGACGACCTGGTCGTCTCGGCCGCCTACGTCGACGAGGGCCCGGTGATGAAGCGCTGGCGCGCTCGCGCGCGCGCGGCCGCGCAGCGCGGATCCGCAAGCCGACCTGCCACATCACGATCAAGCTGACGCCGGTCGAGCGCGCCCCGGAGCCCGCTCCCGCGCCGAAGCAGGAAGAGCCGAAGGCCGAAGAGGCAAGCCCGCGCCAAGAAGAAGGCCGCGCCGAAGCGCAAGCCGGCCGCCAAGAAGCCGAAGAAGACCGAGGAGGCGGAGTCCTAGATGGGCCAGAAGATCCATCCCGGCGGCCTGCGCGTGGGCGTCATCCACGACTGGAAGTCGAACTGGTACACGGGGACGAAGGAGTTCTCCGCGTTCCTGCTCGAGGACCTCAAGATCCGCGAGCACATCTACGGCGAAGCTCGAGCATGCGGGCCTGTCGGACATCCTGATCCGCAAGGACGCGCAGCGGATCACGATCGACATCTACACCGCCCGGCCGGGAATCGTGATCGGCAAGTCCGGCGTGGAGGTCGACGCGCTGCGCAAGGAGATCCACGGGATGACCAACAAGGCCGTCCACATCAACATCAACGAGATCAAGCGGCCCGAGCTCGACGCGAAGCTCGTCGCGCAGTCGATCGCCGAGCAGCTCCAGAACCGCGTCAGCTTCCGGCGCGCGATGAAGCGCTCGCTCGCCTCCGCGATCCGCTCCGGCGCGCAGGGCGTGAAGGTGCAGTGCGGCGGCCGGCTCGCCGGCACGGAGATGAGCCGCTCGGAGAGCTACTCCGAGGGCCGCGTTCCGCTGCACACGATCCGCGCCGACATCGACTACGGCTTCGCCGAGGCCAAGACGACGTACGGCCGGATCGGCGTCAAGGTCTGGATCAACAAGGGCGAGATCATGCCCGAGGGCTACGAGGGCGTCACCCAGCGCGACTCGCGGCTCGGCGACCAGGATCAGGCGCCGCCGCCGGCGGCGCGGCCGAGGGTCTCGGCGCCTCCCGCGAGGGTGGCCGCGGCCGCAGCCAGGACCGCGAAGGCCTCGGCCCGGTGCGCCCCGGCCGGCGCAAGGGCAGCGGGCCGGGCGGCCGCGCGGCGGCCCGGCGGCCGAGGTCGCGCGCGCAGTCAGGAGTCCACGGAGCGGCGCGCCGGCGCAGGAGACAGCCGCCGGTCGAGGAGCAGCCGCAGGCCGCGGCCGAGACCGAGGCCTCCAGCGGAGCTCCGGCAGCCCGAGCAGCCCGAGCAGACAGAACCGAAGGACGAGAGCTAGATGCTGCTACCCGAAGAAGACGAAGTACCGCAAGTACCAGCGCAGGCCGCCGGCGCGGCTACGTCGAAGGGCCAGACGACGGTGCAGGCCGGCGACTACGGCCTGAAGGCGCTCGAGGCCGGCTGGGTCACGAACCGCCAGATCGAGGCCGCCCGAATCGCGATGACGCGCAAGATCCGCCGCGGCGGCAAGGTCTGGATCAACGTCTTCCCGGACAAGCCGGTCACGCAGAAGCCCGCCGAGACGCGCATGGGCTCCGGCAAGGGCGCGCCCGAGCACTGGGTCGCCGTCGTCAAGCCCGGCCGCGTGATGTTCGAGCTCGCCGGCGTGGACGAGCCGCTGGCCAAGGAGGCGCTCCGCCTCGCCGGCCGCAAGCTGCCGATCAAGACCAAGGTCGTGACGAGGGAGGCGGATCTCTTTGCGAGCTAGGGAGCTGCGCGACCTGACCGACGAGGAGCTGGAGAACCGCTTGGCCGACACGCGCCAGGAGCTGTTCAACCTGCGCTTCCAGTCGGCGACGGGCGCCCTCGAGAACCCGCGCGCGGCTGAAGCACGCCAAGCGCGAGATCGCCCGCATCCTGACCATCCGCATCGAACGCGAATGCGAGCCTGACGAGAGAGACCAATGGCTGACGAAGAGCAGAACGAGACAGACCGAAGAGCCGACCGAGCACGCCCGAGGCGGAGCAGCCCGAGGCCGAGGCCGGCCAGCGGAGCCGGCGGCCGAAGAGCCCCCGCCGAGGAGCCCGTGGCCGAAGAGCCCGCTGCCGAAGCCGAGCCCGTGGCTGAAGAGCCGCGCGGCCGAGGAGGCCGCAGCCGAGGCCGAGGCGCCTGCGGCCGAGGAGCCTGCGGCGGAAGAGCCCGCGGCCGAAGCTGAGGCCGACGAGCCGGCTGCCGAGGCGGCGCGCTCCGCAGCAGTCCACGCCCAAGCCGAAGCGCAAGCGCCTGCCGCGCCCGCAGCGCCACAAGCACTCAAGCCGAAGCGCGAGCGCCCGGCCGAGCGGCAGGCCGATCGTGCGGCTGCCGAAGCCCGAGCACGAGCGCGGCCGCCGCCAGGAGCGCCGCGGCGTCGTCGTCTCCGACGCGATGGACAAGACGATCGTGGTCAAGGTCGACACGGTGAAGGCGCACCCGCGCTACAAGAAGGTCGTCCGCCGCTCGACGAAGTTCCACGCGCACGACGAGCAGAACGCGGCCAAGGTCGGCGACGTCGTCCGCATCGTCGAGACGCGGCCGCTCTCGAAGACGAAGAACTGGCGCCTGGCCGAGGTGCTCGAGGCGGCGAAGTGATCCAGCAGGAGATCGCGGTTGCGCGTGGCCGACAACACCGGCGCGCGCGAGATCCTCTGCATCCGCGTGCAAGGGCGGCTCGAAGCGCCGCTACGCGCGCGTGGGCGACGTCATCACCGCGACGGTCAAGACGGCGAGCCCGCAGGGCGCGGTCAAGAAGGGCGAGGTCGTGCAGGCCGTCGTCGTGCGCACGCGCAAGCCGTTCGGCCGCGACGACGGCACCTCGATCGCCTTCGACGAGAACGCGGCCGTGCTGATCGACAGCCGCCCGCAACCCGCGCGGCACCCGCATCTTCGGCCGGTCGCGCGCGAGCTGCGCGAGAAGAACTTCATGAAGATCGTCTGCCTGGCCCCGGAGGTGCTCTGATGATGGCGCACAAGATGCGCATCCGCAAGGGCGACACACGTCCACATGCTCGCCGGCAAGGACCGCGGCAAGCAGGGCCGCGTGATCGAGCGCGCGCCCGCGCGAGCAGCGGGTCGTCGTCGAGAACCTGAACATCGTGAAGCGGCACACGCAGCCGCGGCCGATGCGCGACGCGAACCGCATGGGCGGCACGCAGATGACGCCCGGCGGCGTGATCGAGAAGGCGGCGCCGTGCCGGTCGCGAACGTGATGCTCGTCTGCCCGACCTGCAACCGCCCGACGCGGATCGGGATGACGACCAGAGGAAGTCAAGGGCGCGCGAGGTGCACGTGCGCGTCTGCAAGCGCGCCGACTGCGGCCAGGAGATCGACAATAAGTCGACGCGAGCTGAACGGCTACGAGCCGCGCCTGAAGGCGCTCGTACGAGCAGGAGATCCGCGCGCGCCTGAAGGACGAGCTCGGCCTGAGCTCGACGATGCAGGTGCCGCGCCTCCAGAAGATCACGCTCAACATGGGCGTCGGCGAGGCGAAGACCGACGCGAAGGCAGCTCGACAGCGCGGTCGAGGAGCTGACCACGATCGCCGGCCAGCGCGCGCAGGTTCGCCTGGCGCGCAAGTCGATCGCCGGCTTCAAGGTGCGCGAGGGCATGCCCGTCGGCGCGCGTGACGCTGCGCGGCGCCCGCATGTGGGAGTTCCTCGACCGGCTCGATCTCGATCGCGCTCCCGCGCATCCGCGACTTCCGCGGGCTCAACCCGCGCTCGATCGACGGTCGCGGCAACTTCTCGCTCGGGATCCGCGAGCAGATCATCTTCCCGGAGATCGACTACGACGAGATCGCCGCGATCCGCGGCCTCGACGTCGCGATCACCACCACCGCCGACGGACGACGAGCAGGGGCTCGCGCTCCTGCGCGCGCTCGGGATGCCGTTCACCCGGCCCGAGACCGACGAAGGAGAGACGCAGTAGATGGCACGCAAGGCGCCTGATCGAGAAGTCGCACAAGCCGCAGCGCTACAAGACGCGCGCGTACACCGCGCTGCAACCGCTGCGGCCGCGCCCGCGCGACCTACCGGAAGTTCGGCCTCTGCCGGATCTGCCTGCGGGACCTCGCCCACCAGGGCGTCATCCCGGGCATGACCAAGTCGAGCTGTGGTAGACCATGCAGACCGATCCGATCGCACGACATGCTCACGAGGATCCGCAACGCGAACCAGCGCGCTGCACGAGAGCGCCGAGATGCCGACCTCCGCGCCTGAAGGCCGAGATCGCGCGCATCCTCAAGGAGGAGGGCTACATCCGGACTACCGGGTCGAGCACGTCGACGACACGCCGTTCGACACGCTCGTGATCGAGCTCAAGTACGGCCGCAGCCGCGAGCGCGTGATCACCGACCTGAAGCGCGTCTCCAAGCCCGGCCGCCGCGTCTACGCGCGCAAGGACCGCCTGCCGCGCGTGCTCGGCGGGATGGGCACCGCGATCCTGTCCACCTCCAACGGCCTGATCACGAGCCGCGCTGCCGAGGAGCAGGGCGTGCGGCGGCGAGGTCGTCTGCTTCGTCTGGTGAGCCATGAGTCGAATCGGTAAACAGCCAATCGAGCTTCCGGCCGGCGTCTCGGTCTCGATCGCCCCTGGCCGCGTGATGGTCGACGGCCCGCTCGGCGAGCTGACGCCAGCAGGTGTCCGCGCGGATGCAGGTCGACCAGGAGGACGTCGACGATCGTCGTCACGCGCCCGACCGAGCGCGGCGACGACCGCGCGCTGCACGGCCTGACGCGGACGCTGATCGCGAACATGGTCGAGGGCGTCACGAGCGGCTTCCAGAAGCGCCTCGAGATCCAGGGCGTCGGCTACCGCGCCGCGCTGCGCGGGCACCGACCTCGAGCTCGAACGTCGGCTACTCGCACCCGGTCGTGCTGAAGGCGCCGCAGGGGATCACCTTCGAGGTGCCGACGCCGACCGAGGTGATCGTCAAGGGCATCGACAAGCAGCAGGTCGGCGCAGATCGCCGCCGAGATCCGCAAGGTGCGCCCGCCCGAGCCGTACAAGGGCAAGGGCATCCGCTACGAGGGCGAGTACGTCCGCCGGAAGGTCGGGAAGCGCGCATGAGCACGCTCACTGTCCGCAAGGCGCGCGAGCGCCGCCACCGCCGCGTGCGCGGCAAGGTCGCCGGCACCGCCGAGCGGCCGCGGCTGGTCGTGTTCCGCTCGAACCGCGGGATCGACGGCGCAGCTCGTCGACGACCTCGAGGGCAAGACGCTCGCCGCCGCGAGCTGGCTGCAGCCTGAAGAGCGTTCAAGGGCTACGAAGAGCGAGCAGGCGGCCGAGGTCGGCAAGCTGCTGGCCGCCAACGCCAAGCAGGCGAGGCGTCGAGACGGTCGTCTTCGACCGCGGCGGCTACCTCTACCACGGTCGCGTGAAGGCGCTCGCCGAGCGGCGCGCGCGAAGGAGGACTTGAAGTTCTAGAGTGGCGCATTGACGTCGCAGCGAGATCGAGAGAGCTCGAAGGAGCGCGTGGTCGAGATCAACCGCGTCGCCAAGGTGGTCAAGGGCGGCCGGCGGTTCTCGTTCACCGCGCTCGTCGTGATCGGCGACGAGGTCGACCGCGTCGGCGTCGGCTACGGCAAGGCGCGCGAGGTCCCGCTCGCGATCTCGAAGGCCGTCGACGACGCGAAGAAGAACCTGTTCACCGTGCCGCAGCACGGCACGACGATCACGCACGAGATCCTCGGCGAGCTTCGGCGCGGCGCGCGTGCTGCTGCGCCCGGCGAGCGAGGGAACCGGCGTGATCGCCGGCGGCGGCGTCCGCGCCGTGCTCGAGCTGGCCGGGATCCGCGACATCCTCGCCAAGAGCCTCGGCACGACGAACCCGATCAACATGCTCAAGGCGACCGTGCAACGGCCTGCAGAGCCTGCGCCGCCCGAGGAGGTCGCCGCGCACGCGCGGCCTGACGATCAGCCAGGTGCTCCCGGTGCGCGAAGCCAGCGACTCGAAGACAGGCACCGGAGGCGCCCGCCGAGCACCGGAGCCGGAGACGACGGATGGCGAAGCTGAAGATCACCCAGACGCGTAGCGCGATCGGCCAGAACGCCACGCAACCGCGGCACGCTGCGGGCGCTCGGCCTGGGCAAGATCGGCCGCACCGCCGAGCACGCGGAGAGCCCGCAGCTCGCCGGTATGCTCAGGAAGGTCCGTCACCTCGTGAGGGTGGACTCCGATGCCTGACGGAGCTGAACCTCTCGAACCTCAAGCCGGCCCAGGCGCGCAAGCGACCGCAAGCGCGTCGGCCGCGGCCTGGGCTCGGGCAAGGGCCGCTACTCGGGCCGCGGGCTCAAGGGCCAGAAGTCGCGCTCGGGCTCGCACAAGATGCGCGCCGGCTTCGAGGGCGGCCAGAACCCGATCTACATGCGGCCTCGGCAAGCAGCGCGGCTCGTACGTCGAAGGACGCGATGCCGATGGGCCCGTTCCGCACGCTCACGCAGCCGGTCAACGTCGCGCGCCCTCGAGGAGCGCTTCGACGCTGGGCGCCGAGGTCACGCCCGAGGCGCTCGTCGAGAAGGGCCTGATCAAGAACACCGCAGATCGACGTCAAGCTGCTCGGCCAGGGCGACCTGTCGAAGAAGCTCACGCGTCACCGCGCACGCCGTCTCGGCGAAGCGCGCGCGAGAAGGTCGAGGCCGCCGGCGGCTCGCTGAGCCTGCTGCGCGAGCCGAAGGAGCGCCGCCGAAGCGCAAGCCCGAGAGCGCGCGCCCGGCCCGCCGCCGAGGAGCCGAGCAGGCGAGGAGCCGCAGGCGGAAGCCGGGAACCGGGCCGAAGACGGCGGAGGGCGAGCCCGACCCCGAGCCGCCGCCGGAGGAGGAGGAGGGCTAGGTGTTCTCCTGGGCTCGCCAACGCGTGGCGCGTGCCCGAGCTGCGCAAGCCGCGTCCTCTTCACGGCGCTGATCCTGGCGCTCTACCGGCTGGGCTCGTGGATTCCGGCCCCGGGCGTCGACTCCGACCGCGATCAAGCGAGCTACTTCAGCGGCCAGGGCGGCACGTTGCTCGGCCTGCTGAACGTCTTCTCGGGCGGCGCGCTCTCCGCAGTTCTCGCTCTTCGCGCTCGGGATCATGCCCTACGTCACGGCGTC
>ERZ1370068.11163-contig-9801_pt1 | contig 19441 bp, 30 predicted proteins | sample MGYA00561227_ERZ1370068 | MGnify/ENA primary metagenome ERZ1370068 (study PRJEB38410, sample SAMEA6850437) | metagenome | study: Metagenomic assessment of the ecological functions of the soil: analysis of the soil microbiota associated with the...
GAAACTAATCGAGCAGGGCGAACGGACGCGCAAGGCCTAGAACCGAACCCGGTCCGGATTCTCGTCGTTTTAAGTCCTTGACATGCCGCGCGATGCGCGTCACAAACTCGCGAAACTAATCAAGGCGAGTTCGCTTTGAGGGGCTCGCAGGATGGGCGAGGTGGTGCCTGACGGACCTTTTAACCGTTAACAAGAAAGGACACCAATGCAGTCATTCATCCGTATCTTCGATTCTTACGCTCTTCGGCTCTAGCGCCGATCACAGCGTTGCCAAGCGCAAGGGCTCCACGACCGACGCTGACAAGTCAGCCGCAACCTCGAGTCCGAAGCGCACCGACGTTTATCACGTTTTCTTTGGCTATGCCGCGCCCGGCAAGGCCGCCGAGACTTCTCGAGTTCCTCAGGACACCGGATCCGAATGCCTCCGGCCCATCCCACGGCATCATCCTGCGTCATCAGGACGGAGATGCCTGGGATTACGTGGCGATCGAGCACATCGGCACGAAGGCGACGGTGGAAATTCCTGCCACGCCGATGCCTGCCTCGGCGCGCGGCTTGATGCAGAGGCATGACGACACCTTCGTCAGCGGCCCGCCGTGGGCGGAATTTGCCAAACAAATGGGGATCGATGGCGATGCCGCGAAGACAGCTGGTTCGGTCTATGTCGTCTCAATCTATCGCGCGGCTCCTGGTCAGCTTCGATGCTCTGGAGAAGATGCTGAGCGAACCACCGAACCGCGCCGTTGACACCTCTTCCGGGCAACGTCTTGATGCAGCACCTGGAAGGTGGTCCGTGGAATTTTTGAGCCGTTGCGCGTTACGATTCGTGGCAGAAATTCGCGACTAACGAAATCAACAGCATCGCCGCAGACTAACAAGAAGCAAGGCGGTTGGTTCCAGCTCCGCGAACACGTCTCTTTCCACAACGATACGTTGACCGATCGCGTCGTCACCGTAGTTTGGGACGAGCTTCGATCGCCGTTCGCTAATTCCACCCACGGCCGGGTCGATCCCTCCCGGCCCGGCCGTCACGGACGGCGCGACCGAAAAGCGCCGCGCCGCCGTTACTTCATCAAGAGCACCGAACGGCTGCGCTTGATTTCGCGCGTGATCTTGCGGTGCATATGCGCCGGCATTCCGGTGACGCGGCGCGGCAGAATCTTGCCGCTCTCGGTGACGAACTTGCTGGAGCAGATCCGGATTCTTGTAATCGATCGCCTCGGCCGCGATGTCGATGCGACGGCGCGGCATGGTGCGGTTGGCGCGGCGAAAGGCGGAACGGCGTTTGGCGGTTTTCGGTTGCATGATTACTTGGTTTCGCGATGAAGCGTGTGCCGCTTCATGAAGGGATTATATTTTTCTTTTCGAGCCGGTTCGGCGTCCGCGGACTTTTCTTGTTCCGCGTGCGTCATGTAACGCGAAACGGGCGCGCCGGCGGCTTTCGCTTCCGTGCATTCGAGCGTGATGATTTCCTGGGCCATGTTCGTTATTCCTTTGTCTCTGCCGCCGGCTCTTCTTCTTCGCCGTCGCGCGCCTTCCTCATCGGTCAGGCCGAAGAGCGAAGTGACCGATTGGCGAACGCGCGAGGCTTTGCTCTGTTTCTCGAGCTGCGACTGGCATTCCACCGTGAATCGGGCAAATGGAATCGCCTCGAGCCGGGCGCGCAGGATCGGTTTGCCCGACATCTCGCATTTGCCGTAGGTGCCGAGATCGATGCGCTTCGAGCGCCTCGTCGATTTCGTAAAGCGCGTCCTGTTCCTGCGACAAAAGGCTGAGCGCAAAATCGCGATCGTAGGCGTCGCTCCCGGCATCCGCCTGGTGCATGCCGAAGGCGGAAGCCTCGCTCCCTTCGGCGCGCGCGCGCAACGTGTCCTGCGCGACGCCCGCCATCGAATCCACCATCGCGTCGCGCAGTTGCAGCAAGCTTATCTTTCTGCGCCCGGGTGAAGGGATCGAGCCGGCGCTCCTTTGGCTTCACGTGGTTGCCGATGATCGTCAACGTTTGATTGGGTTTGCCGCCAGCCTTTGATGCCTTGCCGTTTGCGGACCGATGGCCGACGCGCTGAGCCTGCTCGGCTTGGAGGACTTCGCCAGCCGAGCCGGTTTGCGCGCGTCACTTTGGCCGGCTTTGGCTTCCGAGCGGTTGTCGGCTTCTCTTCGCGGCAGCGGCTTTCGCGCCGCCACTTTTTCGGCGCTGGCTTTCTGCCGGCTTCCTGAAGAGGCTGATTTTTCGCGATCTTTTGGGAGCTGATTTCTTGGTTGAACGGGCCATAAATGTGATGAGGCGGAGCTGCGTTTCTCTCGTCCGGACTGAGCGGAGGCTTAATTAAGGGCAATTCGTTTTTCGTGCAAGCGGTTTCGGAGCGATTCCAAAGCGGCTTTCGCCTCTCGAACTGAGGCGTCCAGTTCACGAGCTGGCGCTGGAATAATGGCGGAGCGCCCATCGCCAAAAGGCGCGGCTAATCAAGGCCGCGATCGTCCCGGCGATGATCGAGGTGGAACATCAGCCAGGCGGGCTGTCCCGAGCGATTTGATGAGCAATCGCGCCGGGATGTTCGCCACGATGATGACCGGAATGATCCAGCCGAAGACCCAGCGGAAAACCTGCGGAAAGATCACGTCCGGATAGCGCGCGATGTTGAGAAAATTGAAGTAGCCGTAAACGAGACCCTGCGCGCGCACAATCCAGAAGCTGACCGCGGCGAGCGCGAGCATGATCGAGTAATGAATCGCGACGCCGAAGCCGAGCGCGACGAGATAGAGCAGGACGGCCAACGGTCCAGGCGTGACGTGTAGTTGCTGAAGTGAAATGATGACCACGGCCGCGCCGATGAGCGCGTTCACCACGCTATCGAGGCTGAATTGCTTGGACGAAACCGCGAACTGGCTGTCGAGCGGCAAGACGAGCAGGGAATCGAGCTTCCCGGTCCGGACCAGCTCCGGAATGTTCGCGACGTTCACGAAGAAAAACGCCTGGAATAGTTGCGCGATGATCTGGTGCGTGCCGACGAGCAGCACGACTTCCCATTTCGTCCAATCACCGATCTGATCGACCTGGCCGAAGATGATGCTGAAGAAAAGAATCTGGCCGCAAAACCAGAGGACCTCGACCAACATCCAGAGAAGGAAGTTTGCCTTGAAACTCATCTCGCGAATGAGCGAGTTGCGCAGCATGATCGAGTAGATTTCGAGGTAGCGGCGCATGCTTTTCTTGTAACTAATTTCGGTCCGAGCGGTCTCAACAATAGCTGCCGACGTCTGTTCGTCGGCATTTTTCATGAAACGAATCACCCTCATCGGCGGTTGCGCGTTGCTCGTCGTGCTTGCGCTTTTCTCGTTCCGCCGCTGGCGGCGGGAGTGGCGCGGCCGAATATCAAACGGCCACCGTGACGCGGGGCGCAATCACGCAAGCGGTCACAGCCACCGGCACCCTCAACCCGGTCGTCAACGTGCAGGTCGGCAGCCAGATCTCGGGTAACATTCAGAAACTCTTCGTCGATTTCAATTCGCCGGTGAAGGCGGGACAGGTGGTCGCCCAGATCGATCCCGCCGTTTTCCAGGCGAGCGTTACGCAAGCCGAAGGCGACCTGGCCAACGCGCACGCCGCCCTCGAACTGGCGCGCGATACCGCGAAACGAACCGAGGACTGGTCGCGAAACAGAATTCCGCCCAGTCGGAACTCGATCAGGCCGTCGCCGCGCTCCATCAGGCGGAAGCGATGGTCACGATCAAGGAAGGCGCGCTGCAAAAGGCGCGAGTCGATCTCGATCATTGCACGATCACCTCGCCGATCGACGGAATCGTCATCTCGCGCAGCGTCGATGTCGGGCAAACCGTCGCGGCCAGCTTGAGCGCGCCGGTCATTTTCACGATCGCCAATGACCTCGACAAAGATGCAGATCGACGCCAACGTGGCCGAAGCGGACATCGGGACGGTGGAAGCGGGGCAGAAGGTCGATTTTACGGTAGATGCTTTTCCCAAGCGCACCTTCCACGGCGAGGTCGTGCAGGTGCGCAATGCGCCGATTACGGTGCAGAACGTCGTCACCTACGACACCGTCATCGGCGTCAATAATGCCGACCTGAAATTGAAGCCCGGCATGACCGCGAACGTCTCGATCGTCGGCGCGCAGCGGGACAACGCCCTGAAGGTCAGTAACGCTGCGCTGCGCTTTCGGCCGCCGGATGTGACCCCTCCAGCCGACCGGTGTGCGCCGGACGTCGGGGCAAGCCGGGCGAACATTCCGACCGAGCGCACGGTGTATGTCCTGCGAGGTTCCAAGCCGAGCCCGGTGCAAATCAAGACGGGAATCAGCGACGGGATTTTTACCGAAGTCCTCGATGGTTTGCAGGAAGGAGACCGCGTCGTCACCGCGATGACCGGCAGGGCGGCGTCCGCGGCGCAACAATCGACACAATCCTTTGGCCGGTGGACAGCGCCGGTTTTAGGCGAGTCGATATGGCCGGGAACGCCGCTGTCGTTAGGCTGGAGGACGTGCACAAAACCTACCGCACCGGCGAGGTGGACGTGCACGCCGTCCGCGGCGTTTCGCTGGAAATCGCGCGGGGCGAGTTCGTCGCCTTCATGGGCTCGAGCGGCTCGGGAAATCCACCCTGATGAATCTACTTGGTTGCCTCGATCGGCCGACCCGCGGCCGCTACCTGCTCGATGGCTTCGATGTTTCGGGCCTCGACCGCGATCGAGTTAGCCGATATTCGCAATCGCAAGCTCGGTTTCGTTTTCCAGAGTTTCAACCTCGCTCGCGCGCACTTCGGCGCTTGGAAAATGTCGAGCTGCCGCTGCTCTACGGTGAGCATCGCCTAACGAACGCGCAACTGCGCGAGAAAGCCGGAGAAGTGCTCGCCGCCGTCGGTCTTGCCGGCCGCGAAGATCATCATCCGAGCCAGCTTTCCGGTGGACAACAGCAACGCGTCGCGATTGCGCGCGCTCTGATCAACGATCCGGAGGTCGTCCTCGCCGACGAGCCGACCGGCAATCTCGACAGCCGCACGAGTGTCGAAATCATGGACATTTTCAAAAGCTCAACGAGCGCGGGATCACGATTGTGATGGTGACGCACGAGACGGACATCGCGGCTTATGCCGAGGCGCAACATCGTGATGCGCGATGGGCGAGTGCAAACCTGATCGCACCGGTTGCGCGCCGGCTGACCGCGGAAAATGAAGCGAAGAGATTGGAGACAGAGCCATGAGAGTCGACTCGACCTTCAAGATCGCTTTCCGCGCCTTGCGCCGAAACAAGCTGCGCTCCGTCCTCACCGCGCTTGGCATCATCATCGGTGTCGGCGCGGTCATCGCGATGGTCAGCATTGGCAACGGCGCCAAGGCGCAGGTCGAACAACAGATCGCCAGCCTCGGAGAGAATGTGATCTTGATTTTTTCCGGCAGCGTGACCTCGAGCGGAATTCGAACCGGCTGGGGGAATGCCGGCACTTTGAAGATCGAAGACGCGGAGGCCATCCGGCGCGAGGTGCCCGGGGTGATCGCGGTGAGCGAGGAAGTGATTTCGACGAGTCAGGTCTCGGCCGGCAATCAAAACTGGTTCACCCGCATTTACGGCGAATCGCCGGAGTATTTCGAGATCCGGAAATGGCCGCTTGAGCGACGGCGCGGTTTTCACCGCCGCAGGATGTGCGGAGTGCGAACAAAGTCTGCGTGATCGGGCGGACGACCGCGAGTCAGATCTTCGGTTCCGAAAGTCCAATCGGCCAGGTGCTGCGGATCAAAGGCGTTCCTTTCTCGATCACCGGCGTGCTGCACGCCGAAAGGGCTCAGCCCTCAGGGAACGGATCAGGATGACATCGTCATCATGCCCTACACGAGTGCGATGAAACGGGTCATCGGCGGGACGACCTTGCGTGGAATCAATGTGCAGGTCGCCTCGCCTAACGATCTCGCGCCGGCGCAACAGCAGATCACCGAACTGCTCCGCCAGCGGCACAATATTCGCGCCGGGCGCGACGACGATTTCACGGTGCGCAACCAGCAGGAGATCGCCGAAACCGCGACCGCCACGTCGCGCGATCATGGCTGTTGCTTGTTAGGCGCGATCGCCAGTGTTTCGCTCGTCGTCGGCGGCATCGGCATCATGAACATCATGCTTGTGAGCGTAACGGAACGAACGCGCGAGATTGGCGTGCGTCTCGCAGTTGGCGCGCATGGGCGACGACATTCTCACCCAATTCTTGATCGAGGCGGTAACCTTGAGCGTGATCGGGGAGCGATCGGAATCCTGCTCGGTCTTGGTGCCTCGCGGATGCTGTCCGTCTTCGCGCATTGGCCGACCCTCATCTCGATCCCGTCGATTATCGCGGCGTTTTTCGTCAGCGCCGCGGTCGGGATCTTTCGGATTCTATCCTGCGCGTGAAGCAGCGCGACTCGACCCGATCGAGGCCTTGCGCTACGAATAGGAATGGAACAGTCGAAGCGTTTTCAGGAAGCCGGTTGGTTCAACCTCGCGAACTTCCGGAACGCGCGGTCCGGATAATGAATTTGTCAGCGCACGGCGAGGGTAAACTTCCGCGTTGTGCAGTGGAGTTCGATGAGTAGTTTTTCCGTCCCTTGACCGGGAATGCGGCAAAACGTGACGCACCGCTAGCTCAATTGGCAGAGCAAGTGACTCTTAATCACTGGGTTTCAGGTTCGATTCCTGAGCGGTGCAGATTTCCTGGCGCGTTTCTCGCTCTTCATCCTGGCTGGGTAAAATCTTTCCCGTAATTCAGCGCCGGCGGCTTTCGTGGGTCTAATCAACAAACCAGATGAAAAAATCGATCCCTCTTATCGCCCTCCTGCTCGCCTTTTCCGTCTCTCTCAAGTGAAGCGCAGCGCGGGCGCCGCGACCACAGCAGCACCGGCAACGCGAAGATCTCGGCGACACCGTTTACGCGACGGCGGACGATGGAACTTCATTGAAATGGAAGGTGTTTCCGGGCGTTGGCTCCGGCCCCATCCGGCGGTGCTGGTAATTCACGGCGGCGGATTTCGCGTGGAGCCAGTAAGCCGATGACGCTTCAGGCCGGTCCGAGATCAGCGGCCGCGGCCGGCTTCAACGCTTTCGTAGTGGAGTATCGATTGGCGCCGCCAGGCAAGCTCCGGGACCAGAAGTCGTCCGGCCGATATCCGGAACAGACTAACGATTTGAAAAAGCGGTGCGCGCCGCGCGGCAATATCCCGGCGGCAACGGGAAGGTAGGAGCGATTGGCGGCTCCGCCGGCGGTGCGCACGATGTTTACCCGGCCGCGACCGGGACCAAAGATGATGACCGTCTCGATGCCGCCGTGGCTCTCTCCGGCGCATACACGATTTCACTGACCGGGATCGCTCGAGCGGGATGGGGTTTCGGCGAAAGACCGCGAATTACGCCGGAGCTTCCGATACGGACTCACTGCGGAAGGCGTCGCCGATCACTTATGTCGATTCCGAGGTGGCACCGCTCTACGTCATCGCTTCGGATGACGAAGCCATGCCGCCGCAACAATTCTCGGATCTCATGCGAAAGTTGAAAGACGTGGGCGCGAAGGAATTCAAACAGCTGCTTCGAACCAATAGTCATCGGCATTCCTTCAGCTACTGGGCCCGATGTGGAGACAAGGGGCGCTAGATTTTTTGAAGGAACATCTGGGCACGGAAGGCGGCCCGCCAAAGACGAGCACAACGCAAACGCCAACGGCCTCGGCGACGCCTGGCGCAACAGCTCGTTAGGCGGATTTCTTCACGGAACAGGCTTCGTTGGCGAGCGGTTCGAGGTCCGCATACCGCTGGGCGATCGGCATTCGGCGGCCGAGACCGAAGGCGCGGCTCGTTACCTTGATTCCCGGCGCGGCCTGGGCGCGCTTGTATTCGTTGAGAGTCGACGCGGCGCTGAATCCAGCGCACGGTTTTTCCTCGAAGCCTCGAGCAACGATGTCGCGTGCGCTCTGATTTTCCTCGACGTAAAGCTGGAGGATTTGATCGAGGATGTCATAGGGCGGCAGTGAATCCTGATCGACCTGGCCGGGTTTCAGCTCCGCACTGCGGCGGTTTCTCGATCGTCGAGGCCGGGATGATTTCGCGTTCGCGGCCGGCTCGCGATTTATCGGAGTTGATCCAGCGCGCGAGCTGGTAGACGAGGTTTTCGGCACATCGCTAATCACGGCGAGCCCGCCAGCCATGTCGCCATAGATCGTGCAGTAGCCGACAGCGAAGCTCGCTCTTGTTGCCAGTGGTAAGGAGGAGGTGACCGAACTTGTTGGAGAGCGCCATCAGGATCATCCCGCGTAAGCGCGATTGCATGTTTTCCTCGGTCGTGTCCTCCGGCAATCCGGCGAAGATTTTCTTGAATTGCGCTTTGAAAGCGAGCGAAAGCGTCGCCGATCGGGATTTGCAGGCAGCGAATGCCAAGGTTGCGGGCGAGAGCGAGCGCGTCGTCGATGCTACCGCGCGAGGAATAGGGGCTGGGCATGGAGACGCCGACGACGTTATCCGCGCCTAACGAGTCGACCGCGATTGCGGCCACGACCGCGGAATCGATCCCGCCGCTCAACCCGAGGACGGCGGACTTGAAGTTGCACTTCGCGAGGTAATCGCGCACGCCTAACGAAAGCGCGCCGAAGAGCTCGGCCATCAGATCGACCGGGGGTAGCGGGATGGCAGTGGTCGAATCCGTCTCGACGATGGCTTCCGCGGTTTGGAAAGAAGGGAGCTGCGCGATCAGTTCTCCGCCGCGGTTGAAAGCAATGGAGCTACCGTCAAAGACCAGCTCATCGTTTCCGCCGACGATATTGCAATACACGATCGGGCGCTGATGGGTGCGGGCCACCGTCGCGACCATCTCACGGCGCGTCCCGAGTTTTCCCACGCTGAATGGCGAAGCGCTTAGGTTCACGATAATCTCCGCGCCCTTTGCGACCAGGCCGGCGACCAACTCGAGGTCGTAGAGCGGCCGCGGCAGATAATCCTGTGTCCAGATATCTTCGCATATCGTTATGCCGACCTGGCAGCCGGCGATGGTGAAGACTTCACCGCCTGAGCCCGGCTCGAAGTAGCGATCTTCATCGAAGACATCGTAGGTCGGCAGGAGCGTCTTGAAACTCTTGCGGATCGGCTGTCCCCGTTGGAGCAAGGCGGCGGCGTTGAAGAACGGCTTGCCGCGCCCGTCGTTGTGATCAACGTAACCGACGAGGAGCGGGACGGCGCCGAGGCATTGGTGCAGGCGCTCGAGTGCCTCGAGATTTTGCGGCACGAACCGCGACTTGAAGACGAGATCCTGCGGCGGATAACCGGTGATCGCCAGTTCCGGAGCCAGGACCAATTCGGCGCCAGCGGCCGCGAGTCGCTCGTAGGCGGCGAGGATCTTTCGAAGTTCCCACGAAGATCCCCGACGGTGGGATTGATCTGCGCGATGCCGATCCTCATGCTTCTCTCGCAGGTTAGCTGCGCGACAGCCGAGGGCAACGGCTTTCGGGTCAGGGACCGGTGAGCGAACTGGCGTCTTTTTTGTAGCCCGGCGTTGAGTGCGTCGTCCGCCCCTTCGACGAAGATCTTGCCCCACTGGATGAGGCAGGCGGCGAAGAATGCCGCGATCATGCAGATCAGGACTTTCTGAAAAAGGTCGAATGCATTGCCCCTTCTGGAGAGCAGGAGCGGTGCCATGGGCAGGCGTCATGCCCGCGAAAGCACGCCATCGGCGTAGCAAAGATCCCACTCTTGCGTCCGCGACAATCCGGCAGCCAAGCGCGAAGTTCGTTAGGAAGCAAAAGTCGCCAGGGAGCAAACATCATTGCGCCTTGCACCCGCCGTGTGAGAATTCGCCATGTCCGGACTCAAGAAAGATGAACCGGAGCCGTCCCGGCCGATCCCGAGGCTCTGACGAGAGGGTTGGAACTGGAGCTGATCACGAAACGCGCTTTCCTGGCAGAAGATGCGGGCCAGGCGCAGCACGTGGCGCGCGCTAAGTCTCCTATTTCTCTTCGTGGTGCTCGTCGGCGCACTCCTGGCCTATTTCTATTTTTCAACGCGAGATGAGCCACCGGGGCGGGGAATCGCCTTCCGCCGAAAGAATCGAGCGCAACCGTTAAGCGAAACTCGGCGCGGAATCCGACTGGCAACATTTTCGCGGATGTGCGACCAGTGGCGATGTTCGTCGGCCCGCTTCCTTCGGGCGCTCGACGGATAAATTGCACGATGGGTTTATTGCAGATTGTTCATCTAGAAACCAATGACGCCGACGCCGAACTCGTCGGCGCAGAGCTGAGAAATAGCGCGATCGAGTGCGAGTTGATTCGCGCCCGCAGCCTGCCGGAATTGACGAGCGAACTCGCGCAGCGCCCAGTCGATATCGTTCTGGCCGAACGTCACGGGTCCAGCGTCGATGGTCTGCGCGCCCTCGCCGTCGCCCGGGAGAAGGTGCCCGGCGTGCCCTTCATCTTCGTCTGCGGCAGCGCGCACTCCGATCAGGTGGGCGAGTCGCTGCGCGCTGGTGCGACGGACTTTATCCTGAAGGACCATCTTCCGAGGCTCGTTCCCTCGATCCGCCGCGTGATTCAGGAAGCGCATACGCAGCGCGATTTGCAAAATGTGCGGCGGGAACTGTTGCGGCACGCCGAACTACTCGACCTGGCGAACGACGCAATCGTCATTTCGGATTCCGAAGGAAAGATTTCCTATTGGAATCGTGGTGCGGAGCGGATGTACGGATGGTCTCGCGAAGAGGCGACCGGGCGGGATGTGCACACGCTTTTGCAGACGGGTCCACCGGAACAACTGGCCGCGGTCATGCGAACGTTGCAGGAAGAACACCATTGGGAAGGAGAGATTCGCCAGATTCGCCGGGACGGCTCGGAGATTGTCGCCTCGACTGGTTGGACCCTGCAGGGAAACGATCCCGAGGCCTCTTTGCTCCAGCTCAGCATCGATGTGACCAGCCGCATCGTGGCGGAGGAGGCGCTGCGCGGGAGCGAAGAGCGTTACCGGCGCTTTGTCGAGGAAGACCTCACCGGCAACCTCATCATGCGTCCGGACGGCTCCATCATCACCTGCAATCCCGCTTTCGCGCGCATCTTTGGCTTCGACTCGATCGAGGAGGCGCGGGCGGCGAATTTCCTCTCCTTCTGCATACGAAGAACGAAGGGCGCCGAGCTGCTGGCCAGCCTTCGGCCTAACGAAAGCACGGAGCGCCACGAGCTCGAGATGCAACAGCGCGATGGCGACACCGTCTACGTCGCGACCAAGTTCATCGGCAGCTTCGATGAGGCGGGCCGGCTGAGCCGAGGTGAAGGGTTATTTCTTTAACGACACCAAGCGCAAGCGCCTCGAGCAGCAACTGATCCAGGCGCAGAAAATGGAAGGCCTCGGCACCCTCGCCGGCGGCATCGCCCATGATTTCAACAACATCCTCGCCATCATCCTTGGCCACACCACCGCCTGAGGATTGGAAAAACATCCGGAGCAAATGCCCGAGGCGATCAAGGTCATTCGCGACGCCGTCGCCCGGGGCGCCTCGCTCGTCCAGCAGCTTCTGACCTCGGCCCGCCAGACCGAGGCCCGCTTCACCCCGCTCGACCTGAACGCGCTTGTCCAGGAGCTCGATCGCATGCTCGAGGCGACCTTCCCGAAGACAATTAATTTTATTCTCCACCTCCAGTCCGGATTGCCCCCGGCCAAGGCGGACCGGAGTCAAATCCATCAAGTCCTTCTCAACCTTTGCGTCAACGCGCGCGACGCCATGCCTCACGGCGGCACCCATTACCCTCGCGACGGGCGTCACCTCCGGCGATGAGCTGCGCGTGTCGTTTGGCGAGGTGAACGCCGAGCGCTACGTTTTCGTTCGCGTCACTGACACTCGGCACCGGCATCAGCAAGCGGGTCAAGCCCCATCATCTTTGAACCTTTCTACACGCACGAAGGGAGCGGGGGCAAAGGGCACCGGACTAGGTCTTTCTGTCGTTTACGGCGTGGTCAATAACCATCGCGGTTTTGTCCAGGTCGACAGCGAGCCGGGCCACGGCACCACTTTCAGTATTTACCTTCCGCTCGGCAGCGCACCGAGCCCGCCTCCGCTGATGGCCGCAGCACGGGCCAGAGCACGATCCGGCGCGCACCGTCATGCTGGTGGAGGACGAGGAAATGCTCCGCGAACTCGGCGTGATGCTACTGGAAAGCGACGGCTACCGAGTGCTGGCAGGCGAAGGATTCGGTGTCGAGGCGGTCGAAATGTTTGAGGCGCACGCCGATGAAATCGGGTTGGTCGTGTGCGACCTCGGCCTGCCGCGGCTTGGCGGGCGCGACGTGTTTTTGCGAATGAAGAGAAATCAAGCCGAGCGTGCGCACCATCGTGGCCAGCGGCTACCTGGAGCCCAACCTGCGCACGGAAATACTTCGCGCCGGCGTCATCGACACGGTGCAAAAGCCCCTACGACTTTCGCGAATTGATCGAGCGGATCTGCTCCATCATCGGCGAGCCGCAGACGGAAGACGACAGCCAGCCGCAACTCTTCTGAGTTGCCACGATGACTGCCCTCCATTCGCATCATCGAACCTCGCTCACGATCGGCTGGGAGGCCGCGCGCGCCAATCTCGCGCCGGCCCCTTCTCATCCAGGTGGTCATGCTCGCGCTCTGCTTGCCGGTTTCTACCTCAGTCCGGCCGTCGCGGCTCTCCTCAATGATTTCGCGGCCCTCAAGATGCGGCATGGCTTCACCTTCGTCGTCGTTGCTGCCGTTGCCGCCGGTGCGCTCTTGCCGGAGTTCTTTCTTATCGCCTTCTTCCAGCGTGGACGTCCTGCCCGCCAAAATCTGCGCAACCTGCTTTTTACAATCCCCATCTGGGCGATTGACGGCTCACTTGTCGACCTCCTTTATCGGGGCGAGGCGGCCTGGCTGGGCAACGTCGTCACCTTTCCAGTTGTCTTGGCCAAGATCTGCGTCGACCAGTTTGGTTACAATCCGTTTTTCGCCGCGCCCTTCGGCGTCCTTACCTATGAGTGGAAAAACAGCGGCTTCAGCCTTGAGTCGTTAGGCCGCGGTTTCACCTGGCGTCATTACCGCGACAAGGTCGTGCCGACCCTGCTCGCCACCTGGGCGGTCTGGATTCCGCTTATGGCCATCATCTACTCGCTCCCGCTCGCTTTGCAGTTCCCGCTCTTCAGCCTGGCGCTGACTTTTTGGGTCTTACTCCTTACTTACATGACCAATAGCTTTGCCATGAAACACACTCACGCTAACCCAGATGCCGGAGTCGTTTCGCCCGCCGCCGCTCGGACGATTCCATGAAGTCGCACGAAATTTTCCAGCATATGTCGCCGGACCTCGCTGTGGAGATCCTCGGCTATCTGCAAAAAGAGCGGACAGCGGTCTTCAAAAGCGTCGTCTCGGGGTTGGCCGTTCAGCGCAACCTGCGGATTGTCTTTGTGGAGCGAAAGCCCCCTGTCGAGCGGTATGCCTGGATCAAGACGGCGCTCGGCCGCAAGGCAGGCGACACTTGCCGGCCCACTTCGCTCGCAGGCCTGGCTGCTCGGCGCGCAAAAGCCGATGCTCTGCGATTTCTCTGGTTCGTTAGGCATCGACCACGATGAAGATGGCACGGTCGAGAACCTGCCTGAGTCGCCGCCAAAGGAAAAGCTGCGCGCGAGGTATCGACCGGCTACTTGCCAAATACCCGGCCGAAACCGTCGCGGTTCATCTGCACGCCTTTCCATGCGATGATGGACTTGAGCACAGGCGAGCTGCGGCCGCTCGTATAGGACGAAGCAGTGTGCTGAGGCCGACGACGAAGCGACTCTGCAGGCTCGGGATCACCAGTGACAGTCGCGAGCGGCCACGTCAGGACGCATCGTGCCGAGGGTTCGATCATGCGACGTTGCTCGGCGAACACTGTCGGATGATCGGCGCCTCCCGGTTACAACAGGAAATGCCGAAGCGCTTCGTGCACGCCGGCGTCGAATTCCCTTTCCGCCACCCAGCCGCCGGCGCGCCGCACCGCTTCCTTTACTTCAGCGATGGCATTGGCCGGACAGGCCGGGAGCCCGGCGTAACGGCCGTCGAGCATCGGAAGGTCGTTGTGATGATCGCCGGCCGCGAAGATCGCGTCGCGCGGATTTCCGTTAGGCGAGACAATTCCTGCAAGGCGGCGCCCTTGTGATAATCGGTGTGGCAAAAGCGCAGGTAGAGATAGTGTTGGTGCTGGTAATGAAATTTCCGGTTCCTTCGCTTTGGCCTGATCGATGAATTCGGCGAGGCGATCCATCTCCTCTTCGCTCGTCGCGATCAGGCCAGCGGGCTCATCGGCTTCGTAGATGACCCGGGCTTTGGTCTGGCGGCTGACGAAATCGACGCACCTCGGGCGAGAGATCAGCGACGCGGAATCAGTAGAGCTCAGCGTGCGCCTGAGCGCAGCGGGCGTTCCAATCGCCAGAAAGGTTCCCAGCCGTCTGCCGATCGGTCGAAAGACATCCCGCTCACTGGTTAGGATGAAATCGGGCTGCAGCGGGAAGGCGAAATCTTCCAGTCCTTCCTCGAGCAGGGCAACGGAGCGACCGGTGTTGATCGCCCAAATGGCGCCACCCGCGCTGCAATTCCCGAATCAGCTCCATGCAGTCGCGATCGAAGACCGGATCGCTGGCGTGCGAGACGAGGGTGCCGTCGAAATCGGTGCTGATGAGTTGAATTTTGGAGGGCATGCGGAACCGGAATGTAGGAACGGATTTCGGCTGCGCAATGGCGCTGATCACGATTACGATCAGGAGGACGAGAAGGAGAAAGAGCAGGAAGTGAGGATTAGTATGAAATCGGCTTCACGAACTCGCCATGGGAACGGCTCGAGAAGACCGCACCAACCGTCCAGCTGACCGACGCGCAGAAGGCGCAAAATCGCGGAGATCGAATCGACCTACAAGGCGCGGATCGCGGAGAAGGAGCTGTTCTTGCAAGGGCAAAATTCAGCAGGCGGGCTGAGCGGGAATTCTCGAGGAACCTCGAGAAACTGGAGAAACAGCTCGCGACGGAGTTTCGGCGTTTGCAGCGAAGATTGCGAGGAGAAGAAAGGCGAAAGCTCCGCGCATCATTCGAAAGTAACCAGTAGGCGTGGCAGGCTGCCGCAGGGAGACTGAGCGACTCGTCGCGGCGTCCAGATTCCTTTTGCCAACGCCTGATCGCGTCGCGCCTAAGGTAGCGGCCCCCGACGCATGTTTGCTCTCCAACCTGAGCTCAAGATTTTCTCCGGCTCCGCCAACCGCGAGCTGGCGCAACGGATCTGCAACTGCATCGGCGCTGCCGCTTGGCGAGGCCACGATCAGCTCGTTTCCCGGACGGCGAAACTTACGTCAAGATCGAGGAGAACATTCGCGGCCGCGACGTTTTCATTGTTCAGCCGACCTGTCCGCCGACGAATCGAGCACCTGATGGAGTTGCTCATCATGGTGGATGCGGCGCGCCGCGCGAGCGCCGATCGCATCACGGCGGTGATTCCGTTTTTCGGCTACGCGCGGCAGGACCGCAAAGATCAAGCCGCGGGTGCCGATCACGGCGAAGCTGGTCGCCAATCTCCTCTACGCGGCCGGGGTGAGCCGGGTGCTGACGATGGATCTGCACGCGCAACAGGTGCAGGGCTTTTTCGATATCCCGGTCGACCATCTCTATTCGCTGCCGGTTTTGATTCCCATATCTGCGCGAGAAGTTGACCCGGCAAGACGGTCGTTGTTTCGCCCGATGTCGGCGGATTGAAAATGGCGAGCGCCTACTCGCAGGCGCTGGGCGCGAACCTCGCGATCGTGGCCAAGCAACGCAAGAGCGCGACCGAGACCGAAAGCGCTCTACTTGATCGGCGAAGTGGAAGGCTGCGACGTGCTCCTGGTCGACGACCTGACCGAGACCGCCGGCACGCTGACTTCCGCGGCGACGTTGCTGAAAGAACGGCGCGCTCGACATCTACGCCGGCGTTGCCCATGCCGTCCTGGCCGATGTCGCGATCCCGCGGTTGCAAAAATCCCAAATTGAGGAATTAATAACGACCAACAGCATGCCGGTTCGCACCGTGGAAGGCTTTACGACCACGGTGCTTTGCGTCTCTGAGCTGCTCGGGGAAAGCATCAAGCGGATTCACAATGACGAGTCTGTTTCCTCGCTCTTCAAGATCGACAACGGCGCGCACTAGAAACTGAAACCATGGCGAAACAAGTAAAACTCGCAGCCGACACGGCGCACCGGCACGGGCGATCCGCGGTGCGCAAGATCAAGGCACAGGGCGCGGTGCCGGCGATCATCTACGGCGGCAAGAACAAGCCCGAGGCGCTGCAGGTCTCGAAGCGCGACATCATCGCTGATGCTCAGTCACGCCTCGGGCGAAAACATTCTGGTCGAGCTCGAGATCGAGGGCGAAAAGGCCGGCCGCCTCGCGCTCGTGCAGGAAGTGCAGCACGCGCCGCTCGGCGGCGATATTTTGCATATCGATTTCCACGCCGTCTCGATGGACGAAATGATCGAGGCCGATGTGCCGCTCGAGCCGACTGGCACGGCCGAAGGTGTGAAGACCTTCGGCGGTCTGCTCGAACAGAGCTCTGCGCTCGCTCGCGATCGAATGTCTGCCGCGCGATTTGCCGGATGTCATCACGGTCGACGTTTCCGCATCTCAATATCGGCGACGCGATTCACGTGCGCGAAATCGCTGCTGCCCGCAAGGTGTCACGACCCGCGTGCCGGCGGATCTGACCGCGTTCTCCGTGCTCGCGCCGACGGTCGAGGAAGAACCGGTCGCGGCTGCGTGGAAGCGCCGACTGCGCCCGAAGTGATCACGGCGAAGAAGGAAGAGGCCGGAAGCGACGGCTGCCGCGCGCGGCCGCGCCAGGCCCGCGAAAGAGAAGGAAGCGAAGAAGTAGCTTCCGCGCTTCGCGCCTGGAGCGGACGTGAACGAAGCAGCCGCGCCGATTCGCCTGGTCGCGGGCCTCGGGAATCCCGGGCCGCGAATATCGAGCGCACGCGCCACAACATCGGCTTCATGGTGCTCGACCGTCTCGCCGCGGACGCAGCTGCCGTGGGATTATTCGGAAAGTGGAGCGCTGGCTGGGCGAAGAGCGGACGTGATCCTGGTCAAGCCCGCAAGCCTACATGAATCGCAGCGGCGAAGCCGCTGGCGGCGATCGCGCAATTTTTACAAGATCGCGGCTGGCGGAAATTCTCGTTGTGCTCGACGACCTGGCGCTTCCGCTCGGCCGCCTGCGCCTGCGCGCTGACGGGGCACTTCGGCGGGCACAACGGACTCGAATCGATCTTCGAACATTTCGGCACCGAAGCGATCCCGCGGCTGCGCGTCGGAATCGGCGCGCGCGCCCTCGCGCGGCGCGGTCGATTACGTGCTCGGCCGCTTCTTTGAAGAAGAGAAGCCGGTCGCTCGAAGAAGCGATCGAACGCGCCGCCGAAGCGGCGAAGTGCGCGATTGACAAAGGCGCTGTTTGCCGCGATGAATGTTTTCAACAAAACCACCTGAATCGAATCATGAAGAATCGTTACGAAGCGTTGCTCGTGCTCAACACGCAAGGCAAGGATGACACCGTTGAAGGATATCGTCGACCGCCTCGAATCCGAATTTCAAAAGGAAGGCGCCCAAATCGAGCAGGTCCAGAAGATGGACAAGCGACAGTTTTCCTACGTCGCGGGCGAGCTCGACGCCGGCTTCTACGTCAACTTTATCTTCCACGCCGACTCGCAGCTGATCACGAAACTGCGCTCCAAGTTCAAGCTCGACCCGGAAGTCTATCGCCAGCACTACCAGCGGCTGCGCGAGAAAAAAGCAGCAGCCGGCCGAAAGAGAGTCGCCGACGACGAAGTAGATCCGCTAGAACTGGCGCATGGCCAGCTTCAACAAAGTCCTCCTGATCGGGAAACCTGACGCGCGACCCCGAAGTGCGCTACACGCCGAAAGGCACCGCGGTTACGGAACTCGGGATTGCTGTCAATCGCATCTACACCGGCGAAAACGGCGAGAAGCGCGAAGAAGTCACCTTCGTCGACGTGACCTTCTGGGGACGCACCGGCGGAAATGTCGGCGAGTATCTAAAGAAAGGCCGGCCCGGTTTTCATCGAGGGACGTCTGCAGCTCGATACCTGGGACGACAAACAATCCGGTCAAAAGCGCAACAAGCTCAAGGTCGTGGCGAGACAATGCAATGCTCGGCTCCCCGGCGGCGGCGGCGGCGGTGGCGGATCGGAGGAAGGGCGACGAGGCGCCTGCTCGCAGCAGCCGGCGGCGGAGCGCGCAGTGCTCCTCCGCCAAGAGTCCGCGCCTGCCGAGCCGGACGACGACGAGATTCCGTTCTGATTTCGTTCGCGCGAATCCGCGCCTAACGAGATCGTTGCGCTTCGGCTGCCGCCATATGAACAGCACCGAAGCCTGCATCGCGCTCAACATGGTCGCCGACAATGGGGCCGGTGCGTCTGCGCAAGCTGCTCGAAGTTTTTGAGAACGCCGGAGCGGATCCTATCGGCGAAGCGCGAGCGAGTTGCGGGCCGTCGAAGGCATCGGCAACGACGTGGCGGAGCAGATCGCGAATTGGGAAAGCGCTGTCGATCTTGCCGCCGAACTGGCAGCGCATCCGGGACTTCGGCGCGGAAGTGATTACCGCGCAATCGCCGGATTACCTCGCGCCAGCTGCGCGAAATTCACGCGCCGCCGATCGTGCTCTACGTTTGGGGCGAACTGACCGAGCGCGATCAGCACGCCATTGCTGTGATCGGTTCGCGCCGCACGACGCCACTACGGCGCGGAGTGCGCAAAGAAGCTCTCTACCAACTCGCGTATTCTGGTCTCACCGTCATCAGCGGGTCTCGCGCGCGGGCATCGACACGGCGGCGCACCAGGGCGCACTGGCCGCAAAAGGCCGCACCATCGCTGTGCTCGGCTCGGGCCTAACGAAACTCTATCCGCCCGAGAACGCCGCCCTGGCCGAGAAGGATCCGCAGCGGAAACGGCGCGGTGGTTTCCGAGTTTTCGATGGCGGTCGAGCCGGACCGCCAGACCTTCCCGATGCGCAACCGAATCATCAGCGGCTGGAGTCACGGCATTCTCGTAGTCGAGGCCGGGTTGAACAGCGGCGCGCTTATCACCGCCTCGCAGGCGATCGAGCAGGGCCGGTCGGTTTACGCCGTTCCGGGTCACATCAACGCCCCGACCGCGCATGGTTCCAACCGCCTCATCCAGCAAGGCGCGAAGCTGGTCATGGATGCTGAGCGATATTCTCGACGACCTCCAAATTCTTCTGCCCGGAAAGCCAAAGCTGTCCCGGAAGTCTCGTCCCGTCCGCTGCCGGAATTGACCGCCGATGAGCGTCGCGTTTACGACGCGATCAGGCCGACTGGAGACGCCGATCGATCGGATCGCCGCCGCGAGCGAACTCCCGGCAGCGGTCGTCTCGTCGGTCCTGCTCCAGCAATACGTAACTGAACGAAGCGCACAT
>ERZ1370068.4380-contig-3456_pt1 | contig 19441 bp, 48 predicted proteins | sample MGYA00561227_ERZ1370068 | MGnify/ENA primary metagenome ERZ1370068 (study PRJEB38410, sample SAMEA6850437) | metagenome | study: Metagenomic assessment of the ecological functions of the soil: analysis of the soil microbiota associated with the...
CTTCCGCATCCCGTAATACATCGAGCAGGAGGATCGCGCAGGAAGCTGATGATCCCATAGATGAGTCCCCACCAGGGTGGCACCGTTTGGGGAGACTCGCCTGGCTGTAGATGATGTACGATATCACCAGGACGAGCGTCGTGGCGAGCGTCAGCTTCCCCCAGAAATAACGCCGATAGGCCAAGAAATTTTCGTACATGCGCGTTGTCCTAATCAAGCCTCTAGTCATGGTCGGAATTCGACCGTCTTAAAAAGCTCTGGTTTGACCCGTATAGCGGCTCCAGTTGGGCAATTACGTACAACAGGCTGGCCCACCATCGATGTCATAACACAGATCACACTTGACGGCGATAGTCCGATGCCCCTGCGGTATGTCCATCCGCCTCCTTCTTGGGACGCAGAAAGTCGATAATATGCGTAAAACTCCAGGACGTCTTCGGTTTGGGTGGCTCCACCATGAAAATCACCTTATAGGGGCAGAATCTGGAACAGTTGCCACAGCCGATACATTTATCGGCGAAAATCTTCACCACCCCGTCGGCATCACGCACAATGGCATCTCCCGGAGGGCAATCCTGGAGGCACGGGGCCCTTCACAGTGGCGACAGGTGACGGGGACATGCACATGGGCGAAGCTCGGACCAGTGGCGCGCTCGAGGCGGGTCTGGCCATGGTGGGTCGCAGCACAGGCTGGGAACACAATTGTTGCACCTGATACATTTCGTCTCATCGATCAGCAAGACATCGGTCCCTTCCACACACGCCAATGGCCACGGAAGTCGGTCATGCGGTTGAGTTTGTTTCGGCGCTTCGAGGATGATGACCGCTTCCAGATTGCGCTGCTGCATTTGGCGCTGCATACGTCTCCCGCAGGTGGGGATGGCTGCTGTAACAGCGCCAGAAAATCCTGCTTGGCCAGGTGGATGATCTCCCACATTCGTGGCCGCCACGACCGTGGCATTGCGCTTACCAGACCCCTCAGCGAGCAGGGGCCATTTCCCCAAAATACGCGCCGACATGCAGATACGTTACGACATACTCTTGTCCATCGGCGCGCTTTTTAATGATCTTGACTGTGCCACTACGAATCAGGTAGAAGCCATCTTCATCATCGCCCGCCTTGAAGATGACCTCATCCTTTTGTAGGGTTCTCAGCGTGGCATCAGTGATCGACTGGTGAAACTCCTCTGAGGTCAGCTCAGGACATAAATTGCTCTGGAGCGCCCGGAGGATATAAACTCTATCGATGAAGTTCTTCACAGACGGTTCAGCCTTCATCAGCTTGAGCATGGCTCGGCGTGGTGTCTCAATCGCCAAGACGCGATTCGTCGCCGTCACGGTCGCCGCCGCAGGCCGATCGGAGATGAGGCTCATCTCACCGAAAAACTCTCCCTGGTGCAGCTCAATGTGGCGCGTCGCATCAGCCTTAAAGGAGAGTCCTACATTGCCCCTCGACGAGCGTAAAAACGTCGTTTCGAACTTGCTTTCCTCGAACACCGCCTCGCCTTGGCGGAATTCGCGCACCGTGGACAACAGGGCGAATTCGCGCAGCTGGGCACTCGACACCTCTGCTAAGAGCGGGACACGTGATTGAATCAGGTCGAGCTTCGCATTGACCGAGTCGCCCGGAATGAGCTGTAAGACCTCACGGAGTCGCGGCTCGTCAGCCGGTTCGACTTCATGCCCCATGAGATGCTCGATGACTTCATAGCCCTGATTGCAGACCATATTTAATGAGATCCTTGCCGCCCACTGAACCAACCAGAAAGAGGCCTGGCACCACGGACTGGTAGTGGGCATCCAGGATCGGCAGGGCTTCGAGATCCTGCGAGGCAAACGTCACCCCGCACTGCTCCAGAAATCCGCGCGGCATCTCTGCCCCAATCTTCACGAAGATATGCTGCGCCTTCACCGGCACATGGTGGTCACCAACTAATAAATATGCGCACGTCTGGCTCAATCCGCTCGAGATCAGCGTTGAAGTAGGCGGTCAGCTCTTTGCTCTCAATTTTTTGATTGATCTGGCGACTGCAGGGCGTCATTCATGCGAAAAAACCCGTCCCGCGACTTGAAGATCGTGACGCGATTCCGCTCTGCCAGGGCCAGGGCGACTTCCGCCGCGCTGTCACCATCACCAACCACCAGGATGTCTTTGTCGGTATAGGCGCGTGGATCTTTCAACCGGTACTCGACATGCTCCGACTCGGCGCCGGGGATGGTCAGATGGCGCGGATTCCCTAACTTGCCAATGGCTAGGATGACGTTGCTGGCGCGGTACGCCGCCGCCGCGGTGCGGACCTCGAAATAGCCGTCTTGCTGCGTCACCGCCGTGACTGGCCTCCTGTTTGTGGAGATCCAGATGATGCTCGTTGGCATACGTGTTCCATCCCTCGAGGATTTCCTCACGGCTGCCGGCCTGAAAGGAGAGATCACTGCGCGCTGGAATGGTGGCCGGAAAGGCCTGGACAAACTTACCGTATTGGTAGTCCTCATACAGCGTGTTGACCTAATTCACCCTTGTCGAAGAGGAGATACTCCAGCTGATTGGCCTGCGCCCGAGCTGCTGCACTGAGTCCCCCTGGACCCGCACCAACAATAATGACTTTGTAGAGCTGCTCCGGCATATACTGCCTCCAGGGCTAAGAGAACACACCTACCCACGTCTCCCCTGTACCCCGGAGAAACGTGACTATCCGACACTTCCAGGTATGTATGGACTGTGAGAGTCCTTCACGAACTATAGACGATGATGTGGCAAGTTAGATTATCTAGCGTAGATTGCGTAACTAGTTACGTAATTATATGTTAAGCCGCAGTTGTTATGCCACAGTTCTTATCACGCCGTCAAGTCCGAATAAATTATCTCAGTAGAATTGGCTAACCCTCCTGCTCTGGTCTGACCGTGCAGACCGTGGCTAGGGTTTTCAAGCGCTGCCCCTGCACCGGCATGCTCAGGTCGAAGCTCTGCTCGGGAATTGCTGCGACGGGAAGTGCTTGCAATGCTCCCGCAATTGCTCTATGCTGATGACCCTAGTGTGTTTGATACCTTCTAGTCACAGGAGGAGGAAGCAACATGCGTCGTTATCCCATGCTTTGCGTTCTTGCTCTCATGTCTTTTGCTCGCCACGATAGGCTCTGCCGGCTCCGTCTCAGGCGCAGGGGAGTGCAGGATCGACGGATTTCCGCGGACGGGTCGGCTATAGCGCTGGAGGACTATAGCCCAAGCGCTCTTTCCACAAGAGACATCAGCGCCACGTACACGGGGTATCGCCACCACCAACGCGCCCGTCCATGCCCGGCCCGCGTGCGGCAGTGACACTCAATGTGCTGTTTGGGTCGAACTCAGATGTTATTCCTCCCGCGTCATACGCAGAAATTGATAAGCTTGGCACGCATCTTAAGCTGGCCGCAATATACCGACTATCGCATCCAGCTTGAAGGCCACACGGACAGCCAGGGCTCTGCACGCAAGAATCAAGCCCTCTCAGAAAAGCGGGTCCAGAATATCAAGGCCTACCCTCGTCCAACACTTCCACCTCGCCCCTGAGCGCGTACTTGCGGTTGGCTATGGTCCTGCCAAGCCCATTGCGTCCAATGACACACCCGAGGGGCGCAGTCAGAATCGTCGCGTGGAGGTGGTCAATCTTGGGCGTGCATAGTGACACACCTGGTCCACCACGTATCTGGCCGCGAGCACAGAGATATCTCTTGGTGAGGGTTTGGCGGGTGCGGAAGCTAGTAGTGGCCGTCGAGCTGGGGTGGTAGTTGTAGGGCTCGGCGTCGCCATCTGGGCTATCTACAGATTCTGGCACCTGTCCAGTACTCCACCTCTGCCCTCCTGTAGCAGAGATAGAGGCCCAGCTCAGACAAGATCCCGCTGCGCAGCAGTGTGCCGACCTCTCGGTGGAGGTGGATAGGTGTGTGGTCAAGCTCCAAGGACGTATAGAAAGTGAAGAAAACCGTGCCAGGCTACGTAGTGTGGTGCAGAATATCAGAGGGATTACGTATGTTAATGATACGTTAGTGCGTATTGTTGAAGCCCCTTTCTGCGTGGTCTTGGATATCCTGGAACCTGTCCAAAAGCAGGCTGAAACACATGATTTTGGATTAAAAGTGCGGCTGGTCAACAAAGAAGGCAAGCAGTCCCCGGTCTACGTGCAGGGGAAAACCTCATCATCGAGGTGACAACCCCCGCGAAGTTTGAGAGCTTTGTCTACGTTGATTACTACTCGACAGATGGGCAAGTCCAACACCTGTTTCCCAACATCAAAGAGCCTCTGAACTTTTTGCCACCACGCAGTGTGTATACCGTGGGGCAACCCGATGATAAGCATGTTGAGTGGAAGCCGTTGCCGCCGTTTGGGCGCGAACTCATCACGGTGATTGCCACCAAACAACCACTGGTATTCACCCCAAAGACACCACGGTATGATCCTGAGCTAGCCAGTGCATATCTCGACCAGCTCCGTCAAGCTATCCCGCGCGATGAGGCCCTTGCAAAGGCCGAGATTGCCGCAACCTTCCACCCCATTGAGACCCGTAAAACCGGCGCTGAGAGCCCCTAAATTGCCTTCAGGCGGTCTGCGCTTCACCACAGGTGCCGCTGTGTGCTACCCTTGCAGCCAAGCAGTGAGCACCCCACAAAGCTGACGTGGTCAGGAGTATCTGACCCAACGAGAGCGTCAGCACGGCGTTGACAGCCGCCGCAAGATGGGTTCGAGATAAAGGGTGTCCCGTGTCTAGTGTCGTCAGCGAACAGCCCATTCCGAGGTTCCAGGTTGTCGACTTATGTACTGTCACCCCCGCCGAACTGGAAGGGCTCTGGCACCACGAAGAGCAATGGTGGCGTGAGCAGCCTCCTCTGGGACATCTCCACACCCACTGGCGGCACTGCGGCGCGTCATCGGGCGCCGGGGTGTCCCGGGCAAAGCGGTACGGGTGGGCACGCAGACTGTCGGCTACACGTATTACGTGATCGCTGGGAGCCTCGGGGTCCTTTCCGGTCTTGTGGTGGCCCCAGCCTGGAACATCCCAGAGGTCGGGAGAGCCTCCTCGCAGGCGACCATTGACGCGATCCGCCAGCAGGGAGTGCGGCGTATTGAAAGCCCGTGCGTGTCCATGGCCTCACCTGGCTGGTGCCGGTGTGCGAGCGTGCGGGATTGCAGAGCCGCCTGGCGCGCTTCTTGCGCGTCAAACTCGCGGGCGCCGACGCCTCAGTGCAAAGCCCAGCTCTTGTCCAGCTCGAACCATGGCGGGAGATGCATGTACAGGAAGCAGCGGCCATCATGCAAGCAGCGTACCAGACCACAGTCGATGTGGAACTCAACATGCTCTATCGTACGGTAGAGGGCTGCAGCAACGTTCTGGACAACCTGCTGCAGCAGGGCGGCTGTGGACCGCTCGTCGCCGAGGCGTCGGTGTGCGCGCGCTATCGCGGGCAGGGTATTGGCTTTGTCGTGGTGACGGAAATTGCGCCCCGGCAAGGACACCTCGCCCAGGTCGCCGTACTGCCCGGCGTACCAGCGTCAAGGCGTGGGACGCATGCTCGTGAACCACTGCTTGACCCAACTGGCGGCACGCCACTTCGACACGCTGTCGTTGATCGTCAGCCGTGCGAACCAGCGCGCCTTCAGGCTGTATCAGACCATGGGCTTGCAGGAAATACTGGCGTTTCCCGTCTTTGTCTGGGAGCAGTTAGGAAGTGACTATTGACAGCAAAAGAGGGCGTGTTCTACTCTTCTCTCTTGACAGGGGTATAGAGGTTTCATTATGATTAGCAACCAAATTCCGAGTTCGGAATGATTCCGATTTGGGTGTATATATGCCTAGGACAATCATGCCGTAAGGAGGCGTCTATGGCTAACCAGGAAGACATTGCTCTGATGGGTCATCTTTTGCGCCGCGCCGGTTTTGGGGCGAGGCCGGGCGGAGATTGAAGCAAAAGCGGCTCAGGGCTACAACGCCGTGGTAGAGGAGCTGCTCAGTCCAGATTCGCAGTCGCCCATTGATGAAGATATCATGGTGCGTTACCATCCAGCCTACAACCATTCTGGCGGCCATTGAAACGAACGTGCAGCAGTGGTTGTATCGCATGACCAACTACGCCCCGCCAGCTCCAGGAGAAAATGGCCCTCTTCTGGCACATGATCTTCTGCGCCGGGCACAGCAAAATTGACAGCGGCGAGGAAATGAGCCGCATGATCGCGATGTTCCGGGAGCACGGCATGGGCAACTTCCAGAACCTGCTCATGAAGCTCTCCACCTTCGCTGGTATGATGTACTATCTGGATAACACGGAAAGCCACAAGGTCGCCCTGAACGAGAACTACGGTCGGGAACTGCTCGAGCTGTTCTTCTGGCGTCGGCAAAGACAACGAGTTCAACTACACCGAAGACGACGTTAAAGCTTGCGCGCGGGCGTTTACCGGCTGGAACGCGGCGCTCGGCCTATCCTCCTTTCCCCACGGCCGTAGCCCGTGGGAGTTCCGCTATGACCCGGCGGACCACGACGACAGTGAGAAAACCTTCCTCGGTCAGACTGGCCGCTTGAACGGTGATGACATCATTCAACATTATCTGCAAGCAGCCCGCCACCAGCGCGATACATCGCCCGTCACATGTACGACTTCTTTGTGGCCGACGAAGTCCCGGTGCCATCCTGGCGCCAAACACCGCCCAAGGATGCGGCGGCCATTCATGCTCCTGGAAAAGGCCTACTTCGACTCTGGCTATGACATCACAGCCGATGCTACGGGTCCTGTTTACCTCGGATTTCTTCAAAGCGCCATCCGTACGGTATGCCAGGAGTGAAGAGTCCGGCGGAACTCGTTGCCAGCATTCTGCGCATGACTGGCGAGCACTCACGGTGACGTGAAGCCGGGTCTGTTCGAAATCTCCCAAGAGCCCAAATACATGGGCATGGACCTGATGAATCCGCCGACAGTGGAAGGCTGGCACACCGGGCATGAGTGGATTGACAGTGGGACCCTGGTAGAGCGCATCAATTTCGCTGCGGAGTACCTGGGTCGGACTGATCTGCCGGGGGTGCAGGACATGATTAACCGCCTCATGGCCCGCGGTGAGCGCCTCTCCGCCGAGGCGTTCGTGGATGGGTGCATTGATATGCTCGGATGTCTCAACATGAGCGATGACACCCGGCGCGAGTTAGTCGCCCATGCCCAGCGGGGCGGTGAGCTGCGCCATAGCACTGACGCCGAGCGTACGGCGTTTACCCGTAGGTGTGGTGAAATGTTCCAGATGCTCGCGCGCGACTGCAGAATTTCAATTTTGCTGAGGTACTATCGAGTGCTAGACTAGGGTTATTGCAACGGAGGAATGCATAATGGCGAAAGACAACGTTTTTGCAGTGCTGTCCCTGTCAGGGGGCAACGACGGTCTGAATACGGTGATTCCGTACACGAATAGTCTCGTATCGGGACTACCGGCCCACGCTCGGCATCCCAGAGGGACAAGGTCATCCCGCTGAACGATGAGCTGGGCTTGTATCCTGCCATGGGGCCGTTGAAAAAGTATCTGGGACGAAGGCAAGCTGGCCATCTTCGTGGGCATTGGCTACCCACATCCCGAGCTACTCCCACTTCCGCTCCATGGACATCTGGCACACCTGTGAGCCGGACAAGGTGGGGGTTGACGGCTGGCTGGGTCGAGTCACTGAAGGAATTCGATCCCAATGCGGACAACGTGCTGACCGGCGTGAACTATGGACGCGGTCTGCCGCGCGCTCTGGCCAAAGAGGGCGTCCCCGTGGCCTCTGTCGGCAATCTGGACACCTACGGCCTGCTGACCGGCATTGATGGGCAAGACCAGCGCATGCAGGCGTTGGATGTCTTCTCCCGGATGTATAGCCCGACGGTTGGCCGCGGCTACGCGATCGACTATATCCGTCGTACCGGCACCGACGCCCTGAAGGGGCCGATATTCCTGGCGACGGCGCCGTCGAAATACACCTCGAAGGTGACGCATAACAACACGGCGGTCGGCCAGTATATGAAGAACATTGCCCAGACGCACCTGGCTGGCTTTGGCACGCGCGTCCTGTACACCACGTCCCCATACAACGGTTTCGACACGCATGCCAGCCAGATAGCTTCGCATGATAAGCTGTGGACGGACGTGTCGAGCACCGTGGACACCTTCTTCACGGACCTGCGGGACCACCAGGCCAGCGACAATGTGCTGCTGTTCATGTTCTCCGAGTTCGGGCGCCGCATTTCGGACAATGGCTCTGGCACTGACCACGGCGCGGCTGGCGTGGCCTTTGCGGTGGGGGAGAACAGTGAAGGGTGGTCTGTATGGCGAATACCCCTCCTGGAGCCGAGCCAGCAGGAAGAGGGTGGGAATCTGAAGCACAATATGGATTTCCGCTCCGTCTATGCGACCATCCTGGAGGACTGGCTGGGCCTGAACCCGACGCCCATCATCGGTGGGAGCTTTGAGAAGGTGCGATTCCTGTAAGACATGTCTGAGGGACTCCTTTCTCCCTTCTCTCCATGGGAAGTGGGTTGGGGTGAGAGGATGCTGCCATCCTGGCGAAAGACCCTCACTCCTCGCCCTCTCCCAGGGGAGAGAGAGGCCCAGATGCACAGCAGTGATGACAGAAGGAAAAGCTATGAGCACACATTTTTCGGAATCAAGGATTGGACCTTCTCCTACAGCCATTCCGTAGGCCGCAATGAGTTTGCCGGGACGGGGTTCCGGAATCCCATGGACTTGGCCCTGGCGCCGCATGATGTGGTCTATGTGGTGAATCGGTCCTATGAAAATCGGCCGGATGGGGATACACGTCACGGTGTGTACGTTGAATGAGGAGTACATCCGTGAATTCGGTGAGTATGGCGAAGGGGATGGGCAGTTCATCTGGCCCAGCTCTATTGCGCTCGACGCTCAGGGCAATGTCTATATCTCCGACGAGTGGCTCGAACCGCATCTCCATTTTTGACAAAGACGGCAAGTTCCTGGGGAAATGGGGCAAAGCCGGGTTCCGGTGATGGGGAACTCAATCGGCCGTCAGGGCTGGCGATCAGCAACGGGACGCTTGTGGTGTCTGACACCCGCAACCATCGCATTCAGAAGTTCACGCTGGACGGGAAATACCTGGGCCAGTTCGGGAGCTTCGGCAATGGGCCTGGCCAGTTGAATATGCCCTGGGGCCTTGGGCTCGATGCAGACGGGAATATCTACGTGGCTGACTGGCGCAATGACCGTATCCAGAAGTTCTCCTGCTGAGGGCCAGTGGCTCGCCAGTTTTGGGCAGTCTGGCAGCGGTATGGGCGCAGTTCAATCGCCCAAGCGGTGTCTGCGTGGACCAAGACGGTGAGATCTACGTGGCGGACCGGGCAGAACGACCGCGTACAGGTTCTCGCCCCGAACGGTCGCTTCATTGCCAGGTTCACTGGTGATCACCAGCTCTCGAAATGGGGCAAAGAGAAACCTGCAGTCGAATCCAGACATGATTCGCCAGCGCGCTCTGGCTGTCGCCCACGACCATGGGACGTTTGAGAAGTCTTTTTCGCACCCGGTGGCCGTGAAGGTTGACGATCAAGACCGTATTGCGGTGCTGGATCAGCACCCGCGGACGGATTCAGGTGTACACGAAGTCCAAGGATGCGGTGCTGGTGTAGCAGCACGCTCCACTTCCTTGCCGGAGTGGGTACCGCTAGGATTACCTGCTCCGGCATTGCTCTCCTGCAGCATTCACCACCATACACTTTCTTACTGCTAAATGGTGACATGGAATTCTACAGGAATAGGCATCTCTTCATTTAAGAGGTAGTTCTAGAAATCGTAGACCTAGCTGGAAAAGACTTAAATCGCAGCGTTTTCTACGATGAATGATGGGTCTCCACGAGCCCTGCTTCACATACGGAACCTAAATACACAATCCAAATATAGGCCAGACATGCGGCTATTAAGAGCCGTGAGAGACGCTGGACATCGGCCATATGCGATTTATGAATGTGAAACCCTCGGCTTTTCTGGTCAGAGAAAAACGTCTCAATACAGAAGCGCTTTTCATACCAGCGACAGGCGTCCTCGGCGTGCGCCATATTACTGAGCAAGTACAGCGGCTCTTGATACCCCTTGGCCCAACAACTGAGCACCATCACTGGACCATAGGCCTCCCGGGTCACTTGCACCTCCTGGAGTTCGATCAGCCTGCCCCGGCTTGAGACACGCCCCCAAGCGCATCAAGGCGGAAGGTCTCGCCCTCCCATGTCGCCACGGTGCTCATCGCCGTGCGGCACACGTAGGACCAGCCTGCCTTGTTGGAGTGTGTCCTGCAGCTCTCGTCCCATCGAACTCGCCATCGCCCAGAAAGACCACCTGCGCCCCTCGGGAATCAGCCTCGCGTATCAAGCTCGACCAAGGCGATGTGGAGGTCTTCAGGAAAGTGGCCCTTCGGGGCTTGGCGCACCCGCCAGGCCAGCGGCAGGGCGCGCCCTTTATAGACGACATGGATCATCAGTGCCGTACACCCGCGGCCCACGCCGCTGCCATCCATGACGAGCACCACTGTCTGCAAGGCGAGATGACGCAGCAAGACGTCCGCATAGGGCAGAAAGTACACCTCCTCCAGGATGTGGGCGTTGTCGAACCACCGCGCAAAGCGTTTGACGCGGCTTTCGGGTTTGGTGCCGTTGGGCACTTTCGCAGCGATGTGCGGCAGTTGGGTGCTCTTGCTGCCCACGATGCCGCTGATGAGCGCCGCGAGGGTGATCAAGTGCCTGGCGACCGTGCCGGACGGCTGGCCAGGATAACATTGTGTTAAGGCATCCCGTATGGCACGATACCTGCGGAGGTTGTCACTCATCGCCCGCATCACTGCATACCCTGCGCTGCCTTCCATTGCTCTACGCTTATGACGGACATACAATAGCGGTCATTATGACGACTCTCACCATACCCTTGTGGTGTGTGGTAGGTAGACAATGCCATAAGAGGAGGACATCCACATGGGCGAGACCGTGCAGTACAAAACCCCAAACGGCGGGAATGTCTCTGGTTACCTGGCCACAGCCACGGGAGCACGCAACATGTCGTGGTCATCCAGGAGTGGTGGGGACTCAACCCTCAGATCTGCGGGGTGTGCGATCGCTTTGCGGCGGCAGGCTTTAACGCCACTAGCGCCAGGATCTGTATCACGGACGGGTGACGACGGAGCCGGACGAAGCCAACCACCTCATAGAATGGACTTGACTGGGTAGGCGCTACCGAACAGGACGTGCGCGGGGCCGTCCAGTACCTGAAAACTCGCGGAGGGCGTGCGTAGCAGTCATGGGCTTCTGCATGGGCGGGGCGCTCACCATCATCGCTGGCGTCAAGATCCCAGAGCTTGACGCGGGCGTGTGTTTCTATGGCATTCCACCGACGGAGGCCGCGGACCCGCGACACCTGCATATCCATTGCAAGGGCATTTTGCCAGCCAGGACGATTGGTGTACGCCGCAGGCAGTGAACGCACCTCGAAGCCACGCTCAAAGACGCCAAGGCGAACTATGAAAGCTGTTTCCGCTATGACGCACAGCACGGCTTTTTCAACGAGCAGCGCCCTGAGGTCTACACAACGCCGAAGCCAGCCAACAGGCGTGGACGCGCATGCTCGGCTTTCTGAACAAGCATTTGTAACCGGTGGTGGCTGGAACGTCTAGAGGATCAAAGCCCCAGGTATGCCCTTCTTCACCCCTTCATCTTGCAGCAAATCCTGGGCCTTGCCTTGCATAACAATATGGCCTGTCTCCAGGACATAGCTGCGCTGGGCAATGGTCAGGGCGAGCATGGCATTCTGTTCCACGAGAATGACCGAGACGCCCATAGCGTTGATCTGCTGCACGATCTTGCCGATTTCTGCAGTCATGATGGGGGAAAGGCCGATGGACGGCTCATCGAGCATGAGGAGGCGTGGCCGATTCATGAGCGCCCGGGCGGTGGCCAGCATCTGTTGCTCGCCACCGCTCAGCGAACTCGGCGCGCTGCTGCCCGCGCTCCTTGAGGATAGGAAAGTGCTCGTAGATGCGCTCCAGGGTAGCCGCCACATCGGCCTTGCTGCGCTGCAAATACGCACCCATCTTCAAGTTCTCCAGCACCGTCATCTTCGGAAAAAGGCGACGGCCTTCAGGCACGTGGCCAATACCCATACGAATGATCTGGTGCGGAGCGAGACCAACGAGGGAGATGTTCTCAAACGTGATCGTGCCGGCGCTGGGCTGCACGAGGCCGGTCAAGGCACGCAGAATCGTGCTCTTGCCGGCACCATTGGCGCCAATGAGGCTAATCATCTCGCCGGCATCCAGATGGAAGGACACCCCCTTGACGGCTTCCACAGTGCCGTAATGCACCCGCAAATCGCGCACCTCAAGCATGCGTCACCCCGTGCCAAGGTAGGCGGCGATCACGTCAGGGTTGCTACTGACGGCGGCGGGGTACCCTCAGCGAGCTTCTGACCGAAATTCAGCACGACAATACGTTCGCAGGTGCCCATGACGGCCCGCATGTTGTGCTCCACGAGCAGAATAGTGGTGCCGCGATCGCGGATAGTCTTGATCAGGGCCATAATGCGCTGGCTCTCATCAATATTCATGCCGGTAACCGGCTCGTCTAACATCAAGAGTCGAGGGCGCACCGCCAGAGGCCATGGCGATACCCAGAGGTGCGTTGATGACCATGTGGCAGGTTTTTCGCCGAGTTGATCGGCAAGCTCTCTCAGACCAGTGAAGGCCAGTACCTCATGGCAACGGTCGAATTTCGTCCTGGGGAAACGAGTCGCCGACTGAACAGCACGTGCCCCAGGCCTCTGCTGACTGTGCAAGTGGAGCCCCATGAGGACGTTCTGCAGGACGGTCATGTCCTGGAACAGCGTCGTATGTTGAAAGGTGCGCACCAGACCGCGGGCCACGATGTGATGGGGTTTGAGACCTGTAACACGACTCGCCGACAAAGGTAATGGTGCCGGCAGTGGTGCAGTAAAAACCGCTCAGGAGGTTGAAACAGGTCGTCTTCCCGGCGCCATTCGGGCCAATGAGCCCGACAATCTCACCCTCCTCAACGGCAAGATCGACACGATTGACAGCGGCGAGTCCGCCAAAGTACTTCGGTCAGGTTTTGTGCTTCCAGAGTGCGCATATGGGTCTCGTGTTACCCCTTGGGATTGCCCTGCATCGCCACATGTTGCCCTGACGTTACCGCCACTGGACTCGGGCTCGGTACACCCTCAGCACGCCGCCGGAAGAGACCGGTCAGACTTGCCAGGGAGCGTGATCAAACCGCCGGGAGAGAAGAGAATCGTGGAGCAGCATGGTGATGGCAAAGAAGATGGTCTCATACTGCCTGGTGGCCTCGCTACCCCGGAAGATCTCAGGGAGCCACGAGAGAAAAGCCGCTCCCACGATCGGACCCCAAAAGTGTCCTCGTCCCCCAACGTAGTTATACACCAGGATATTGGTCGCCATCAGGAAGTCAAACGTCGGTGGAAAGAGAAAGCGCACGAAGTGCGCATAGAATGCGCCAGCCACACCCAGCGAAGAAACACCCCACGGCAAACGCCAGGAGCTTATAGGCAGCGACGTTCACCTCGAGCGACAGCGCCAGATTATCGGCCATGCCAATGCTCTTCCAGATGAGTCCCAGACGACTGTACTCCAGCTTGTAGAGGATGAGCAAGATGACCACCATGAGGCCAAGCGCGAGGTAGCACTGGTCCGTCTTCGTGGTCAGGACCATCCCTAGTAGACTCGGCTTTGGGAATACTACTCAACCCGCTCATGCCACGCGTCAGGGAGACCCAGATCTGCACAATGAGGCGGATCGTCTCCCACAAAGGCCACCGTCACCATGGCAAAATAGACCCCACGCAATCTGAGCGAGGGATACCCCATGACTATCCCAACGACCATCGCCAGGACCGCCCCACCCAGGAGGGACAGTTCAAACGGCACGCCAAGGTTCTTGGCCAGTAACGCCGAGGTGTAGGCCCCTACCGACATAAACGCCGAATGCCCAATATTCAGCTGACCCACACATGAGTGACAGCCGTAGGCTCGACGCCAGGATCACATTGGTGAAGACCAGGCGCCAGCAGATGGGCATAATAGCTTCCCCCATAGCAATGAGAAGAAGCAGGGCGAGAAGGACGACTGCCAGGAACGCAACGGTGCGGATATTAGACTTCATGGCCGAAGAGTCCAGTGGGTTTAAAGAGCAACAACAGGATAATGAACACAAAGCTCAGGAGAAACGCCGGCTCCAGACCCAGCATCAGTAGCCACGATCGAGTCGATTCTGCCCCAGGATCAGGCCCTCCAGGATCGCGCCTGGAATGCTCCCCAAGCCCCCGAGAATGATAATGATGAACGCCTTCAGCAGCGGTTGTTCACCCATCATCGGGTCGAGCTTGAAGATCGGTGCCATCAAGGCGCCACTCGCCGCCGCCAGGGCAAACCCACACCAAAGGCCAGGGCGTTGACGACATTGACGTTGACCCCTGCAAGGCCGCCGCTTCTTTGTCCTGCTCGATGGCGCGCATGGCAGCCCCATCTTGGTCTTGTTGATGAACAGGTACAAGCCGAGGACGAGGACACTCGCCACGGGAATAATGCATGAGGCGTTCTGCAGAAATACCACCCAAGGATAGAATACATACCATGAAACACGGTCGGCACGTGCTTGTCAGAGCGTGCCAAAGACAGGATAACCCATGGCTTGCACAAACGTCGTGACGGCAATGAGCGCCACCAGGGTAGGTTCGATCCCACCTTTGATTCGGGCGATAAATACAGCGCTCGATCACCAAAGCCAAACGCTCCCAGCAGGAGCATGGCCAGGAAGAACGAGAGCACAATAGAGGCACTCCCCACTGACCAAAAAAGTAGTAAATGACAAAGGCGCCCAGCATGTAGCACGGCCCCGTGGGTGAAGTTAATGATATGCACTCATGCCGAACATGAGCGTCAGTCCCAGGGCCATTAAGATATAGATAGAGCCCAGAGACAGCCCGATCACCATACTCTGGATCAGGAGTGCAAACGTCATGTAGCTCGCCTCTCACTTCTGCACCACCTCTCCCAGACGGGAAGAGAAGCGAGGTGAGCGGTACGCGCTAGTTATGCGGTGGCAGGCAGTTGCACAATCATCGTCGCCACACCGTCCTTCACTTCGGAGAAAGGCATGGCATAGATGATCTGGTTGCTTGATGCCGTAGTAGTCCTTGCCGCCACCGAAGTGCGCCTTGCCCTCAGAGGTTGTCAAACTCCACTGTCTGCTAGGGCCTGAGCGATCTTTTTGGGCTCGAGACTCTGGGCTTTCTTCACGGCTGCTACAAAGGCAAAAGCTGGATTGGCAAAGTCGATACTGGTGGCATTCCACTCACCATATTTCTTGGTGTAGCGCTCCTTCCAGCTCTTGAGCGACTCCGGCAGCGGCGTCTCCACATAGCCGTGCACCCACATGCCTTCGACGTTCTGCTTCCCGGCAATGCCAGCACACGACCGAGGTATCAAGCTGGCCAATATGGATGAAACGCCCTTGAAGCCGAGTTCGCGTGCCTGCTTGATGATCAGACCGACACTCCTGCCGGTGCCGCGTTCACGCTAATGATATCTGGATTCTGGGCCAACATGCGCAGCAAGATGGGGTTGAAGTCAGTCAAGCCGCGCTCGAAGAACTCCTTTGCGACGGTCTCATAGCCCAATTTCTCCGTGTATTGCGTTTCCACCTTGATAGACCACCAGCCCGTATCATCGTTTGGACTGATCGTCGCCAGCCGTTTGATCTGCTGGATGATGTTCTTTGACCCACTTCCAGAACGTTGTCGTCTCAGGCGGAGACGGGAAGCTGTAGAAGATCAGAGGATTCTTCGGGCTCACCAACCCTTCCGCATAGGCCACAGGCAGCGTCCAGCACCCCAGCTTCGTTGACCGCTTCCTCATTGGCCTTGGCCACAGCTCCACCAGAATACTCGAGATATTTCACGTCGTCCTTGGAGATGAGGCGGTTGACCGTGGCCACCCCTTCAGCAATGACGTACTTATGATCATAGGCCACCACCTCCAATTGTATACTTCTTCCCTGCGACGTCCAGGCCCCCTGGCTGTTGATTTCGTCGAAGACCAACTCGATGGCCTGCTTGTGCGGAATCCCCAGGCTGCCGCCGGCCCAGAGAGGGGTGTCGCTATGCCGAACTTGATCACATTGTTCAGCGGCACTGCACCTGGCCAGCCCCACGAGCACGATGATGGCTATTACAGCGCACAACATGAGACTCAGGAGTGTGATGAACCTTTGCATCAGTATGTCCCCCTTGACATAAACGCCTCCGCTACCATATGGACACCTGCGTGTGAAACCATCATATACCCTGGTGCGCAACGGCATCGCACTATAGAAAACACGCCTGCTCTTGTCAATGCTAATCGCGTCCACTGCTTGGGGTAGCTCAGCACGTGGGCCGGTGCGTTCCATGATGGGTAATCCGTCAGATCACCTTAGCGCCTCAACGAGCGGGTCGGATCTGGGTCATGAAGGCTTGGACGACGTAACGGTGCTTCTATCAAGTGATCGCGGAACATCCGAAACTTTCGCGCCGCGCTCGCCGCCGCTCCCGATGTCAAGGGCTTGCCCGCCTATGTGCAACGCCGAGTTTTGCGACTATTTGCAGTGTGGTATTCTCGCCCATAGCTTTCTGCGCCTGGGATGTGATACTTCCGCGCCATCGAGTTCCTCCTGCCGGTGGTGTTCTAAAATGTGGGAGATACGTCACTTCTACACTTCCCATAAGCGTTTGTTTTGTTGATGTAAGGCCTTTGGATGCAACCGCCATCTCCACATCTAGACCACTACCCCCATCTGGGGTCATCAGCTGCAATGACCATCTGACCTGAGGATGATCCATGCGAAACACCGCCCGCCAGACCCGCGAAAACCGGACCATCACCGTCGATTTCCAGAACGAAGCGACCTATTTTCAGCTCCTTGCCGACGGCAGGGCGTTTGTCGAATTGGTGCTCGGCGTTCATCCTGTCCATCGGCTTTCAACTCGACGCACAAGGCGACCTGTAAGTGGTGGCGGATGCCTCACGCGCCACTCGCATTATGTGCCGCGTCCGCCTTGGCTGGTGTCTGCCATCTGGCGTCTCCAGTGTACCACGTGCAACGCGGTGTTCACGATCCTCCCCCACTTCGTCTTACGCTATCGCTCTGCTGCACCCCGATGTGGCCCGTCGACGCCCTGTTGGCAACGCATGGCGGACTCAGTTTGAGAGCTCTGTGCGGTGATCTAGCATCTCTCGCCCATGGCCCTCTCTCGCCTGGTCTGTGCCTTTGGCCGCCAGAGTCTGGTGACGGTGCTCACCCGGTGTGGTCTGCCCCTGCCCACGTATTTCCTGGCCGACGAGAAGCACCAGTCGCTGTCTCACTGCCAAGGTCTATCTCCCGACCATTGTCAGTGGTCGCGTGCTCTGGCACCTGGGCTACACCGAGGCCGCCAGTGCGGCCGCCTTTGCGCAGTCCTATGGGGAGTTTCAACGTGCAGCGAAGGATAGAAAACAAACGACATTTTTGTGCCGCGTCCACGTGGGGGGGTGCCTCCCTGGATCTCCAGCGCCACCCCGCCAGCGGCTTACGCTGCCGCTCCGCCCCTGGTGCCAGTCAGCCCAATATGAGATTCGTACACTCCCGTTGCGATCTTCGCTTGGGCCTCGACAGCTATGTTCGACCGCGGCCGTCATTTCAGGGGTATCATACACTTGGGAGAGGCTGTAAATCGCCACGGTCCGTTGTCATGTACGTACCGCTCCACATCAGAGAAAGGCCAGATGGGCATGCGGATGAGGGTCGCGAGGCTGAGCGGGCCAGGCGTGCCCACAGGCGTGGGACAAGGACTCAACACGGGGCCTGCAGATCCCGGTCGGATATGATGAAGTAATAATCCGACCCGCACCTCACCCGGCCCTGGCGCTGGGTCCGGCATCTGCGCCGATGTCAAGCACCTCGGCAGCACCGTTCGCGCTCGTACCATACCGCTGCGCATGGTTGCACCACCTGTGGTGCCATAGGACCACGACTATCTCACGCGTGCGACGTAATCCTCGCGAGCCCGGTCAATAGCACGGGACCGCCCCGCCACCAGGGTCTCGCGACGCTCAGAGGTCCAGCGGTTGGACGCCGCGGTGCTGAGCACCGACCCCTGGAACTGGGGCATGACATAGCGCGCCAGCAGTTCGTAGCTGTGCAGCATCTTGTCCCGCAGGGCCCAGTCGATGGTCTGCACGAGGAAGCCACCGTACCCACCGCTTGCGCTCTTCCAGGCGCTTGATCCCGGCTACACAGTCGTCCGGCGTGCCGACAATCCAAAACCGGCATCGGCCATAAAATCGATGACCTTGTCCAGTGGGCCATCAAAGACCGGCCGCCGCCCGTTGGTGCCCTCCGAATACTCCCGCAGGTAGCGGCCAGCGCCCATGCCGGGCTTCCGCCCGCGCCTCTTGGCGGCTTTCCGCCAGGTGGACCGGGAGCACCAGGCGCCAGTCTTCCCGCCGCACCTCCTGCCCATGCTCCGCCGCTGACTCCTCGGCAATGGCCCACAGGTTCTGCAGATCGGACTCGTTGCTCGCCGACGGGTCCCTGGGCACCGTGATGGTCAGCACCGCGGCCCCATACTTCCCGCCAGCACTACACCCGCTGGCGACTGCACCGAGGCCACCGCGATTGGCATGTACGGCCGCTGATAGGGCCGTAGCTGGAGCAACGCCTCATGCAACTCAGAACCAGTCGCTTTTGTATGTGATGGGCTCTGTCTCGGTGAACAGGCGGAGGATGACTCCTAAGGCTTCATCCATCCGCGGCCGCTGCACCGTGTGGTCAATGCCCATCATGTAGGCATCACTCGGCAGGGCGCCAGGCCCCACGCCCATCATGACCCGGCCGTGGGTCATGTGGTCCAGTTGCACCATCCAGTTGGCCACCATCAAGGGATGGTGGTAGGGAGGCTAATCACCCCGGTCCCCAGTTTGATGTGGCGGGTGCGCTCGGCAGCAGCGGCAATGAAAATCTCCGGGGAGGAGATAATCTCCCAGCCGGCGCTGTGGTGCTCTCCGATCCAGGCCTCGTCAAAGCCGAGGTAGTCGAGCCACTGGACCAGCTCCAGGTCGCGGTCTATGGCCAGGGTGGGATTTTCCCCGACGCGGTGGAAAGGGCCCATGAAGACGCCGAACTTCATTCGCTCCGGTAGACTCATGTTCGTCTATGCTCCTCTCGTCTCATATGGGAAAGTCGCTTAGGATCTTGCCTCAACTAAAGATAAAGACAATGTGCCCTAGCCATTATAGTCCTCCTGCCCAGGAGGAGCAACTAGCCTCTCGGAAGACGACAAGAGCGGAGCTATTGACGCGCTGCTGATATTTTGGAGCAATACGTAACTGAACGAAGCATAC